>Ga0181593_10005378_pt1 | contig 11595 bp, 12 predicted proteins | sample 071ome_19_FD_133756 | JGI IMG/M metagenome (GOLD analysis project Ga0181593, IMG submission 133756) | Coastal salt marsh microbial communities from the Groves Creek Marsh, Skidaway Island, Georgia - 071413AT metaG (megahit assembly) | ecosystem: Environmental > Aquatic > Marine > Intertidal...
ATCCTCGAACAACCGTTCTTCATCGCTCGTTAACTGATATTCGAAAGAAATTTCGGTTAGCGCATCTCCAAGACGACGACGTTCGACTGGATACATTTCACTTCGCAGGATTTGCCTGACTTCTTCTTCAACGCTTCGCCCATTTGCTTGTGCGCGGTGCTTCAGTGCCCGATGCGTTTCATCTGGAATGCGGCGGATTGTCAGCATGGCCATCAGTTGTTGCTCTCTTCTAACGATATTTGCATGCACTTTATTATTTTGCATTCATTTTCTCCAGCTTTTAACAACCACGTTTAAACTGAGCATAGTCAGTGAAACAGCAAATGCATGGACTGAGTGACTCAATAGAGTCGGCTTGCGTGGTTTTGGTGCGATTATTAGGCGAGGAAGGAGCTTTGTTATGGACTTGTCGGTATCAGAAATCGTCGTGTTTGGCGTTGGCTCATTTATTGTTGTTTTTGCGTTAAAAGCATATTTCCTCCAGCGCTTTTTAAGGAAAAAGCTGGCGGAAAAATCGGATTAAAAAAATCCCCGACTGATCGGGGATAAGAGCCTTCAAAATTGGCTCATCGGAGTGTCCACTTAGGGCAACTGTAGATTGATGACCAGGGCGCTGGCGATCAAACAAATTCCAAACATAATTCGGCTTAATTCATCAGTCATCGTTCAGCCCTCTCCTGATTGCAGTGTGTAAAGTATCGACAAATACAATGGAGGAATCTTGGAGAGGTGAGGGTTTATTGGTGAATCTTTTTTGAATCAGTCCGCTTAGTTAACTTAAATTTGAACGCATTGTGTAGAGCAGAGAGAAGGAAGTACCACAGTGACGCAGTCCCAATCTGAAGAGCAAGAACGAATCAATGTGCTACTGGCCAGTGTACGAAGCGTACTCCTTGCGACGGTGCATCAAGACGGCTCCCCGTTAGCGTCCTACACGCCATTTGCGCTAAATGACGATCGGTCGGGGTTGTGGATTTTGGTCAGTGACCTCGCCGGGCACGCGCAAAATCTCGCGCGGAGTAAACAATGCTCGGCGCTTGTGATTCGTGATGAACAAGATTCTCCTCAGGTGTATGTCAGAGAGCGACTTCAATACGAGATGCATGCAGAAGAATGTCCTCGAGACGGAAACGCCTGGGAGTTAGGCGTCTCAGCATTGCGTGAACGTCACGGCGGTTTGGTCGATACGCTGAGGAGTCTTGCTGATTTTCGCTTGTTCCAACTGCACCCGGAGTCTGGTCGTTATATCGTTGGATTTGGTCAGGCGTTTGAATTAAGCCGTGGCTCGTTGTTCATGATTGATCATCATCTGCAAGGGCCGACAGGTCCTCAGAAAGACTAAGTTGCTATTTGGGGCGCTGCTTTTGTATTGATTAAGAGAAGGGCGGTCAACCCGGTCAGGCAAAAAGTCGCGATCAGAGGGGCTGCGCTTCCCGCCATGAAGTAAGAAAAAATAATCCCAACAGCCAAACTAATTGCTGTCATGAGTGACCCAATTACAGTCGATGCTGTGCCGGCAATTGCGCCCATCGGCTCAAGTGCAACAGATTGTAGATTGGCAAATGTCAGGCCCATGAGGAATAGCACAGGAACGATATAAATCAGCCAGTCAATGAGTCCAATCTCTGGTTCGTTCATATGGTAAAGCCAAAAAAGCCCCGACCAGAGGATTTGGGCCGAGAATGCGGCCTTACAAATTATTTCCATCCCAAAGCGTCTGACGTAGCGTGCATTCACAAGCGAAGAAATCGCGATGGATGCTGCAGTTGAACCAAACAAAACAGGGAACCAGTCCCCCGTTTGGTAGATATCTTGAAAAATATGTTGCGCACTACTGAGATAGCTCACCAAGCCACCAAAGCTCACTCCAGCTGCAATGGTAAAGCGCATGGTTTTTTGATTAGTTACTACGGTTTGAAACGCATCGCCTAGATGGCCCCGTGTAATGGTCCGTCGTTCAATAAGCGTTTCAGGTTGCCTTAAACTGAACCAAGCAAGAATGATTGCCGAAAATCCACCAAGCGTCACGAACAGCAAATGCCACGTGCCAAACCATAAAACCACTTGGCCGATCATTGGCGCAAATACGGGAACCAAAATGAAAATTGTCATCACAAACGACATGATTCGAGCCATTTCACGACCCGCAAAGCGGTCACGAACCATGGCTTGGGTCACGATGCGTGTCGCAGCACCACCGAACCCTTGGAGTACGCGACCCGCGATTAAGACAGCGAAGGAATCAGTCCATGCACAAATCGCTGTTCCGATTAGAAAAATCACCATGCCGATTTGAATTGATCCGCGGCGACCAATTGCGTCGGATAGAGGGCCAAAAACAATTTGGCCAAAAATAAGACCGGCAAAAATCCCTAAAATGACCCATGAAATCCGGTGAGGCTCGGTCAGATTTAAGTCAATCGCCATATAGCCCATCGCAGGCAGCATCATGTCGATCGCGAGTGCGATTGTGGCCATCAAAAACGCTGCAAGTGCAATAAACTCGCTTGGTCTTTGCTGTGTGTTGACCTGAGCCATACAGAATCCGTTGAGAAGAAGGGCGAAGGGGCTTAAGGTGATGGTATCTCGAATTAAGGATTCACTGCTATGCCTAATACGCTCGTTTCTGTCGACTGGTTAAATGATCATCTTGATGACCCAAACGTCATCGTGTTGGACGCGTCTTATCATCTGCCAACGGCCAAAAGAGATCCTGATGCTGAGTTCGTTGAACAGCATATTCCCGGCGCGCTGCGTTTTGATATTGAGGAAATCTCTGATCATGACGCAACACTCCCGCACATGCTGCCAACTCCCGAGCAGTTCGATGAAGCTATGCAAGATTTAGGTGTTGGTGCTGGCATGCAGGTTGTTGTTTATGACAGCGTTGGTCTTTTTTCAGCGGCTCGAGCATGGTGGATGTTTCGGTATTTCGGTCATGATGAAGTGGCTGTTCTTGATGGTGGTTTACCAGCATGGGTTGATGCCGGCCAGACAGTGGAGTCGGGTCGTGGCCGAGTTGTCCCGCCTCCACATCCATTTAAGTCGCATGTTCATCCTCAGTGGGTGGTTGATGCCGAGGACCTGTTGAATAACATTGATTCTCAGGAGCACTTGGTTCTTGATGCGCGGGCCAATCCACGGTTTAAAGGCGAAGCTGCCGAGCCACGTCCAGGCATGCGTGCAGGACATATCCCGGGTAGTGCAAATGTGCCATTCAGTGATCTATTAGACTCAGAAACAGGGTGCTTTAAATCGGTTGACGCAGTGCGCTCACGGTTTGCTGATGCGGGCGTGGATCATTTACCTGTGATAGTTAGTTGTGGCTCTGGCGTGACCGCGTGTGTACTTGCGTTGGGACTTGAGATTGCAGGCCTACCTGAGCCTAAGCTCTATGATGGCTCTTGGTCTGAATGGGGAAGCCGAGATGATCTCCCCATTGAGACTGGGAATTAAGCCTTATAGATTTTCGAAAACACAAGCGATGCCCTGTCCACCACCGATACACATGGTGACTAGAGCATAACGTCCACTGATGCGCTTGAGCTCGTAGAGTGCTTTTGTAGCGATGAAAGCGCCTGAGCAACCAACAGGGTGCCCAAGGGCAATCGCGCCACCATTGGGATTGGTTTTACCCATATCGAGGTTCAGGCCCTTGGCGACCGCAAGTGCTTGCGCTGCAAACGCCTCATTCGACTCAATGACATCCATGTCATCGACACTTAAGCCTGCATTAGCGAGCGCACGCTGACTTGCCGGAATCGGGCCTTCACCCATGATGTGGTTCGGAACGCCAGCCAAGGCATAGGAGACCAGGCGAGCCATGGGTGTATGACCGTCTTTCTCTGCTTGCTCTCGATTTGCGAGGATTAAGAACGCAGCACCATCGTTGATGCCGGATGCATTACCTGCGGTCACAGTCCCGTCTTTCTTGAACGCAGGCCGCATTTTAGCCAGGTCGTCCATGGTTGTTCCTGGGCGAACATGCTCATCTGTATCGATCGTGATATCGCCTTTGCGAGTTGATTTGATGATCGGAACGATCTGTTCCTTAAAGCGGCCAGTCTCGATCGCCTCTGCGGCACGGCGATGTGATTCAACCGCAAATGCATCCTGCTCTTCGCGGGTGAGCCCCCATTTTTCAGCAAGATTTTCAGCAGTGATCCCCATGTGCCCGGCACCAAAAGGATCGGTGAGAGTCGCCACCATTAAATCAATCATCTGGGCATCGCCCATGCGCTTACCAAAGCGAAGATCAGGAGACATGTAGCCGCCTTTTGACATGACCTCAACGCCACCGCCTGCACCATATTGGATGTCGCCCAACATGATCTGTTGAGCGGTCGTGACGACACCTTGTAGACCTGACGAGCATAGACGGTTGACCGTTAAGGCAATCGATTCCATCGGCATGCCAGCACCTACAGCAACGCATCGAGACACATAGGCGAATCGAGAGTCTGTCGGAATACAGTTTCCACAAGTCAATGATTCGAGTTGTGAGGCATCAACCCCTGAGCGACGAATAGCTTCTGTTAATACTGTGGCACCAAGTTCCTGTGGTTCAAAAGAAGACAGACCGCCACCAAAGGCTCCAATTGCACTGCGCGCGGCAGACAAAACGACAACATCATGCGACATGGTTGATTCCTTTAATCATTATTGCGAGGACTCACTCACATGAGTCTTTTAATCGGTTGTACACACTGAGAGAGCGAAGAGCAATGCACCCTTGGTTGAGTCAAACCAAAGTCTCGTGTAGTGTCGCCGCCTGTTTGCAAGGGATTGTCACAACAAGGAATTTTCATGCTGCACACGTTTCAGAGGGATTGGTTATCCAACACCCGTGGTGATTTATTGTCTGGATTGGTGGTCGCGCTCGCGCTGATCCCTGAAGCGATTGCGTTTTCGATTATTGCAGGCGTTGATCCAAAAGTGGGTCTCTACGCCTCATTCTGTATAGCCGTTGTGATTGCAATCACAGGTGGCAGACCTGGGATGATTTCAGCCGCCACCGGTGCAATGGCACTTTTAATGGTCACACTTGTTAAAGACTATGGGCTCCAATACTTACTTGCTGCATCCGTTCTGACCGGAGTGCTTCAGATCGCTGCCGGTTATCTGCGTCTTGGTAGTTTGATGCGTTTCGTATCGCGCTCTGTCGTAACTGGATTTGTGAATGCCTTGGCGATCCTGATTTTTATGGCGCAGTTACCCGAGTTAACGGATGTCACCTGGCATGTCTATGCATTTACAGCGGTTGGGCTCGGGATTATTTACGGATTCCCTTACGTCCCTGTCGTGGGCCGTGTGCTTCCTTCACCCTTAGTGTGTATTGTCGCGATCACCGCGATTGTACTTGGCCTTGATATCGATATTCGAACAGTCGGTGATCTCGGAGAGTTGCCGGATTCATTACCTGTTTTTTTATGGCCAGAGGTTCCGCTGAATTTAGAGACACTGATGATCATCCTGCCATATTCAATTTCAATGGCGGTCGTGGGTCTTCTTGAGTCTTTGATGACGGCAACAATTGTTGATGATTTCACTGACACTGAGAGTGATAAGAACCAGGAGTGTCGTGGCCAGGGGATCTCGAATATTGTCGCGGGCTTCTTTGGTGGCATGGCGGGTTGCGCAATGATTGGCCAGTCCGTCATTAATGTGAAATCAGGAGGGCGAGGGCGCCTGTCGACCTTTGTTGCTGGTTTATTCCTAATCATCATGGTGGTCTTCTTAGATGATCTGATTTCTCAGATCCCGATGGCTGCTTTGGTCGCGGTGATGATTATGGTGTCAATTGGAACATTCTCTTGGGACTCGATTCGTAAGATTCGTGAATATCCGCCTTCATCGAGTCTGGTCATGATTGCGACGGTTATCGTCGTTGTGTTTACACATAACCTCGCACTCGGTGTTTTTGTGGGTGTATTGCTTGCATCACTGTTTTTTGCCAACAAAGTCGGCCGCTTCATGGGGGTTCGCTCTGAGCGTCTTGATTCAGTGACCAAGCGCTACACTGTTGTGGGACAAGTTTTCTTTGCCTCATCAGATGCATTCACTCATTCGTTTGACTTCAAAGAAGTGAACGAAAAGGTGATTATCGATTTACATCATGCGCACTTTTGGGATGTGACAGCGGTCGCAGCACTCGATAAAGTCGTGATGAAGTTTCGCCGTGAGGGTGCAGAAGTTGAGCTCATTGGAATGAATCAGGCGAGTCAAACGATTGTTGATCGGTTTGGTGTTCATGATAAGCAGGATGTCCCGGATATCCTCGAATCGCATTAAGGAGTCGTCATGAAGCAGATTTTTGCATGTGTTGATGGATCGCGCGTTACCGAATCCGTTTGTGATGCAGCCGTCTGGGTTGCCAATCGAGTGGAGGCTCCATTGACCTGTTTGCATGCGCTGGAGCACGAGAGTGCACCGTTAACTGGTGATCTCTCCGGGTCGATTGGACTCGGCGCACGCGAGGATTTGTTGTCCGAAATGATCGAGCTTGAGGCACAGAAAGCAGCACTTGAAATAAAACAAGGAAAGCTTGTTTTGGCAGCTGTCTCGAAGCGGGCAGAAGAGCAGGGTGTCGATCAGGTCAATGCGATGCAACGTCACGGCGCCTTGATAGAGACTTTAAGCGAGTTTGAAGACGATATCCGCGTTCTTGTGATCGGCCGCCAAGGGGAGGCGCATGAAGCGTTTGCTGATGCGATTGGAAGTCATATTGAAAGTGTGATCCGTACCTTGCATCGACCTGTATTGGTTGTTGCTGAGGGCTTCCAAGCACCGAACCGGTTCATGCTCGCCTATGATGGGAGTGACACTGCCGATAAAGCCTTGCAAATGGTCGCGGAGAGTCCATTGCTTAAGGGGTTGGAATGTCATTTGGTGGCGGTGAAAACACAGTCCTCTGGCGCAATTGAGGCAGCTCTTGAAAGTGCGTCGAAACAACTGGATTCTGCCGGCTTTTCAGTCTCTTCAGCGATGCTTGAGGGGCCTGTAGTCGATACGTTAATTGAGTATCAACAAGAGCGTCAGATGGAGTTGACGATCATGGGTGCCTACGGACACTCACGGATTCGGCAGTTCTTTGTGGGGAGTCAAACGACAAAAATGCTCGTGAAATCGACGACTCCATTGTTGCTCTTGCGTTAATTTATGTTATTCGAGGGTCCCGAGTGTTCCTCGTTCACGAATGGAAAAAGGCATTTCGAGGCTCTTGACTGGTTCGCTATGAATGACTGCGTCGTAGAGTGCTTGAGCTGCCATTTCACCCATGAACCGATGCGGTAAATGCACAGTAGTCAGTTGCGGCTGAAGAATTTTTGCCAGGCCAATATCATCAAATCCTGTGATTGATATTTGACCGGGGACATCAATCCCTCGGTCTTGGGCGCGATGTAAAGCACCAGCAGCCAAAACATCGTTTCCGCAAAAAATGACAGTGACTTCAGGCGCTCGTCTTAACAACTCATCCAGCGCTGTAGCACTATCCTCAGGCTGATAGGGCGTCTCTAGGATACGTTCTTGAGGGATTGGGAATCCATGATCTGCAAAACATTGAGAGATTCCTCTAATTCGATCAGTGGCTCGATCGTTGTCTTGTGTTAAACCACCAATCACACCGATTGTTTGATGTCCTTTCTTCAGGATCTGTTCGCCCATTTTGTATGCAGCTGCAAAATTATTGAAACCGATCTGTGGGTTGGTTGATTCGGCTTGGAAACTCCAGGCAGTGCAAAATGGAATTTTGTGTGTACGGATAAATTCAATTGTTTTTGCAGGTCTGGCATTACCAATCAGCATCAATCCACCGATTCCATGTGCAACCAGTCTGCGGACTTGCTCGAACTCGACCTCAGAGTCGTAGCGTGTGCTCACGGTCATCAACATGATGTCGCGCGCCATGAGCCAAGACTGCATCGCTTCGACACCTTCAGCAAAAATCGCGTTTTCCGTTGTTGGAATGATGGCGCCTAAAGTCGATGGTCGACGACTGGCCAAAGCGCGAGCATTCAGATCGGGGTAGTATCCCAGTGTCTCGATTGCGCGTTCCACTTGGCGAATTGTTTCAGGTCTTAACGCGTCGCGGTTATTGAAATAACGAGATACGGTTGCTGTGGATACATGCGCAGCGACTGCAACATCTTGAAGCGTCACTCGCACCGACTTCTTATTTCCAACAGCATCCATACGTTGTTCCTTTTTCACTAAAGATATTCGATGTAACCGCTTGCATCCACTTTTGTAATCGCTTACATTCGTTTTGCAGCATTAAATAACGTTAAAAAAAGGTGCTCAATGAAAATACTTCAAACCAGTCTGGTTCTAGCCGCCCTCTTTTTTGGTGTCTTCTTTTTTAATGTTGTTCTCGGTGCGTTTTTCGCAGCTTCTTTTCTGTCCGACGTGGGTGAAGCGATCACATTATTTGTGAGCGTGTTGTGCTTTGCTGTCGCGATGCTGGGGGCTGAAAAACAAACTACCTCTGACTAACTTATCCAAACCTCAAAGGAGTTGGTAACAATGACTGATAATAATGAAAAACTGTCTTTGGAGCGTCGTAATTTCCTGAAGCTCGCCGGATCAGCTGGTTTCACCGCCGCTGTTGTTGCGGGAGCGGGCGGTGCTTTGCTCTCAGGACCTGCCATGGCGCAGACTGCGAAAGAAGAGAAAGAGCGGGAAAAAGCTGCGAAGTACACGATGACAATTGCAACAGCATACGTGCTGGGTGCAAGCCGTAGTTATCCAATTATGCAGTTGGATATGAAAGAAAATATCCAGAACGCGACCAACGGTGCAGTGTATGTCAAGCTCGCACCAGGCGGGCAGCTCGGAGCCGGTGGAGCGCTCGCACAGAAAGTTCAAAATGGAACCATTCAGTGTGCGCAGCATTCATTGTCGAACTTTGCTCCATTCGCATCAGCAGTTGATTTGATCAACCTTCCATATTTCTGTGGTGCCAACCAGAAGTTTGTGAACCTTGTTCATTCAGATGCGTGGAATAAAGAAGTCCATCCAAAGGTTGAGGCGAACGGTTTCAAAGCATTGATGTACGTCGTCATCGATCCGCGTGTTGTCGCAGTGCGTAAAGGCGGCAATGCTGTGATCACGCCAGACGATCTAAATGGTGTGAAATTCCGTGTTCCTGGATCGAAGATGCTTCAGCAGTACTACCGTCTCGTTGGTGCTAACCCAACGCCGGTCGCATGGGGTGAAACACCATCTGCGATCAAGCAGGGTGTCGCTGACGCGCTCGATCCATCTGTTGGTGCGTTGTATGTATTCGGCTTTAAGGACATCTTAAGCCACGTGACCTTCACTCAGGCGGTACCTGACGCTCAGGTTTACTCATGTAACCTCGAATGGTTCAACAGCCTGCCTGCCAATGTTCAGGATGGTGTGATGTTCGGTGCTGAAATCACTGCACAGCAAAACCTCGCCAAGGTGCCAGGTGCGCGTAATTACGCAATGGCTGAGCTTGTGAAGTCAGGTGTTGAATTCCATCAGTTGTCGGCTGCCCAGTTGAAGCAGTGGGAAGAAACGGGTGGCTATCAGCGCTCTGAGTGGGATCAGTTCAAGAAAGATCTGGCTGGCTCAATGGCAGCGTTCGAGCGCCTCGAAGCAGCCGTTAACACTCAAAGCCGTTTCTACGTCCACGACGCATAATCTGAGTGTGACCTGAGGTGGCGGTATTCCCGCCACCTCCACTTTCTTTTTGGAGAATGTTATGAGATCTCGATCAGATCAGAATATCGAGGGTTGGGCTCTTCTCGTCTTTTACACCATGTTGGTGGTGACAATGGCAGTAGAGGTCCTGCGTCGTGAACTGTTCGCTTATTCGTCTGTTTGGGGCGAAGAAATCGTGCGCTACAGCTTTATCTATTTAGCGTGGATTGGTGCTTCAGCCGCGGTCCGAGATCGAGCACACATTCGAATCGATGTGATTTTTAATTTCTGTTCCGACAAAGTAAAAGCCGGGCTCTACATGTTCGGAGATATCGTCATGTTTGGTGTGGCGGTGGTCGCATTAATATGGTCTCTGGAGTCTGTGTGGATCGCGTTTAAGTTTGGTTCGGTGACACATGGACTCCGCATTTCTCTCGCATTATTCCTTTTCGCAGTTCCACTTGGATTTTCATTGATGATTTATCGGTTAGTGCAATCGATGAAACGCGATATTGATGCTTTTCGCCGAGGTGAAGCGCCCTTTGAAGGCGGGCAATTGTTCGAGGAGGAAAGTGCATCATGATGTATTCATTTTTGCTTGAGCAGACTGTCGAATTGGGTTGGGATTTTTACGGCCCACTGTTCATCTTCGTTGGTTTGATCGTCCTTGGTGTTCCTGTTTGGGCATCGATTGGGGTTGCTGCTGCGGCATTGCTCGTTTGGTCTGGTGCACTCCCACTGTCTTTACTTGGTGAGTCGTTATTCGATGGAATCGATCACTTTGCGCTCACGGCAGTTCCACTATTCATTCTGACCGGTGATGTCTTGGTGAGAACTGGACTAAGCCGAAAATTCTTGGATGTCGCTGAAGCGTTGACGTGTTGGACACGCGGAGGATTCGGTTCTGCAACGGTATTGGTTTGTGGGATGTTTAGTGCCATTTCAGGATCGGATGCCGCCGGGGCGGCAGCAGTTGGGCGCATGACCATTGCTCGACTTGTGGAATCGGGATACCCGCGACCCTACGCATGCGCATTGGTCGCCAGTGGTGCCTGTACGGGAATTCTCATCCCTCCATCAATCGCATACATCGTGATCGGTCTAGTGCTTGGTATTTCCGCAAGTACATTATTCCAGGCCGCATTAATACCCGGGATACTGATTCTGTTGTCGATTTTGATCACCAATACTGTGGTCAATAGAATCTCGAATTATGAGAATTCTGATCGCCTGACTGGAACTGAGTGGTTAGCCAACGTCTGGAAATCACTCAAATCGGGTTGGTATGCGTTCATAGTTCCAGTCATTATTTTCTGGGGTATTTTTTCAGGAAGTCTGACTCCGACAGAAGCGGGGGCAACGGCCGTTGTGGTCACAATTATCTTGGGCTTCATCCTCGGCACATTGAAGCTCAGCGATTTTCCTTCAATGCTTCTGAGTTCGGCTAAGGTTAATGGTGTGATTATTCCGATCATCGCCTTTTCTTTGCCACTCGCGCAGGCACTGGCAGCAATGGGAGTACCGCAAGGGTTCGTCTATGCAGTGACCTCGCTGACAGAATCTCCTGAACTCATTATTTTGTTGATGATCGCTATCTTGGTGGCTGCTGGCTGTGTCATGGAGACTACGCCAAATATCGTGATTTTGGCGCCACTACTGAAGCCTCTTGCTGATGAAATCGGCATGAATGAAATTCAATTCTGCGTGATGATGATTACAACGCTTGGTGTCGGCTTTATTACGCCTCCACTTGGTCTGAATCTATTTGTTGTGTCAGGTCTGACGCGGGAGTCAATACTGAAAATTTCAGCGCGGGCAGTGCCTTTTGTACTGTCGATGCTGGTCGTCGTTTTGATGATTGCATACATTCCGGAGCTTTCGACGACGCTGCTGCCGGATATTTATAAGTAATTTCGAGAGGAGAAAGTC
>Ga0181593_10005380_pt1 | contig 11594 bp, 9 predicted proteins | sample 071ome_19_FD_133756 | JGI IMG/M metagenome (GOLD analysis project Ga0181593, IMG submission 133756) | Coastal salt marsh microbial communities from the Groves Creek Marsh, Skidaway Island, Georgia - 071413AT metaG (megahit assembly) | ecosystem: Environmental > Aquatic > Marine > Intertidal zone...
ACGGTGATGGACGACGAGGCTGCACGAACGGTGTTGGCGGCGAGCGTGCCCGAAGCGGTCATTGAGTGGCGCATTGAGAACGATGCGATGTTTCGGTGTTCAACCTTTGAATCGGGCGTTCATGCCGGCTGAGCCTGTTCGTTTCCCGGTTTCGTAAAAGAAAGATTATTATCCAATTGTAACTAAGGTAATTTGTGAGGAACTATCTTGTTTTGGAGGAATTGTTAGACCAATCAACAAATCGACTCAATTTAACCCTCATACACATGGCTGAATTAATTTGTCTACTCATAATAGCATTTGTCATATCCCTTTTGCAGAGGCGAGGAGAGGTCTGGATAATATTTTTCTGTATTCTACCTTTTTGGGGTATTAGCTTGATTTTTTTTCTAAGACGAAGAGAGAAAATGGAAAGGTCAGTGGCATTGGAAGCTATGGGGGAATATCGGGAAGCAATGAACATCGCTTCCCCATACGCAAAACCATCGCTTCTCGCGAGATTTTATGATAGTTACAAATCTGAAATTGATAAGTCAACTCCATCAATAGTTAATTCTAATCAAATTCTTCAGCCAACTGGAGTTGCCCAAATTAATTCAACAAACCACAACTCAACTAATCCAACAATCCACATACATAACACTCAGACTCAACAGGGTTCAGATCAAAATTACATCCAAGACTCTGTTGTTACCGACTGGAACCAAAGATGATTGAGTTAATACCATGGTATTTGCAGATAGTTTCCCGGTACGAGCATCCGTTTGATGTCAAAACCGAACTTTGCACTGCAATCAGATGTGAACCTAGCAAGACATTCTCTAAGTGGTTAAAGGTCAACTAACTCCAAATCAACCAAGATTCTGCTGTTTGGATGTAGTTGATTTGACCTCAGCAACTGACCAGAATTCACAGATATAATGGATGAAACAGGAATGTTGGTTTGGACTACCTCTACGACTCTAGCAAATCGCGTGAATCTCTCAATTCCCCCTGATTTCAACCATGCTTTCGGCGTGCTGTCACTTATCTCATCTATGTTTGCAGTTGTTTTGTCAACAAAACCATCAACTACCAACACACCGTAACCACCCTCTGAAAAACTACCTGGCATGGTATCAGTATTCAATCTAAAAACAACGAAGTTTGATGAGCAGTTCTGGTTTGGGCGACATCCCCAAAAACAGAATCCATTTGATTCAATGAAATCTGCGGCTTGACCGAGTTCGACGGTCGGATCAATGGCTTGAGTTATTCGGTATTCTTCCATATAAACCAATTATCAATCAAGATTTTTGAACATTTATCGTCGTTGAAAGTTTGTGTACTTCTATAACTACCCAACAAAGATGGAAGTGGTTATGGCGTCGTTACGACTAACAATCCGGCTGAAAACTTCCGACGAATCAGAAGCGTGGAGGATGGCTGCATCTGATCCTGGCACGGGCACTCTCCTAGCGTATTTGGTCTACATTCTCACACAGTTTTGAAACAAGATTTGAACCGTGCTCTTATTCTCCTGAAGAAGCAACTCTCCAACGATTCCCTCTGGCAGCGACGAGATCTGTGATAGGTTGTCGACTATTGGTAGGGATTCTTCTTTCCGGGATGGGGCGGTGACCTATCCTCATCATCATCTTCTGAATTTCTCCTTGGCTTTGGCTTTGATTGTGATTTCTTTTTCTCAAGTTGTCCGCTACGACGTTCAAGAGCGCATCCTTTGATGTGTTGTTGACGGGTTGAATCAGCGCTCGCATAAGGGTTTGAACCGCTCGTGTTTCCGCCAGCATGGTCTCCGGATGTTTTGGCAATATTGAGTAAGACACGTTTGAGATGATCGAGGTGGCCTCGATCGCCTTTCCCGTGGCTTTTCGAAGCGATGGAATACGTATTTCCAAAAATCGTGTTTCGAGGATCTCGAACATCAGGAATACAGCGAAGGACATCGGTGAAACGCTGAACTTTCTTCGGGTCTTCACGATCGATGACAAAGTGAAGTTGGTCAATTTTTTTGGCCTTTAGTAGCTCACATAGGTCGCATACACTTTCTACAATTTGTCCTTTTCTGCGGGGGATGGCGTCAGAGAAGAGCACCATGACCTTGTCTGCTTTTTCGTCCCAATCAGCCTCAAGGGATGCAAGTGCCATGGCGTCCCAAATCGATTCGGGAACAGGGCCGCCTCCTGATGCTTCCAACGAACTCAACGCCTCTTGATATTGCTCAACATCGAGCGTGAAATTGGAATCGCTTTCAAATGTATGAATTTTCAAGGACTCAAAACCTTCCTTTGGCCAATCTAAGTCCCTGAATTCGACAAGCCCAAGCCTGATTTGAACCTTTGAACCAGCGTATGTTTCAACCACTTCGTCGATGGTGGATGTCACAACGTCAAGTGTGTCTTCCATCGTATTGGTGCAGTCCAAGAGGAACATCACATCGGCACGGCGCAGGGTTCTGGCTGTTTTGGAGGTGGTAACGATGGTGTCTTCACTGATTGAAAAGTCGTCTATCACGATGAAACCCCCTTGAATCTTGTTGATAATTCTTTCAGCGTTGGACGCTGTTTCAAATCAATGGAAAGTGCTTCATTTATCCATGGCCAAATGTGCTCAAGACCTTTTGGTGAGGGCGAGGCAACGATTGAGCCTACAACATTTGGACTGCCTGTCTTTTTTCGGCGATTAAATTTCTCCGCCCAACCTTCATTCAAATTGTCGTTTTCCCAAACTTGAGGCGCCAACCATTCGACCAATACAAGAGCAAACGACCATACATCGGCGAGCTGACTGAGCGCTTTACTCCTTGACTGATCCACCTCAGGCGACATATAATCGCTGTTCGCCCAGCGCGTTTCTTGGCGCTCACCGTCCGACTTCGTGAGTGTTTCGAAATCGATGAGGTACACCTCGTCGGTATCAGGGTTGATGAGAAAGTTCTTAGGAGATACATCACCATGAATGTAGCCTTCTTTGTGGACGTGCAAAAGTGCTTGTGTCATCTTTTCTGCGACCACAAGTCTTCGTTCTAGCCCCTCTTGAGTCGGCTCGCTGTCGGTCAAATAGTTGGCGGCTTCCTTCGCATCGATGTACGGAAAGAGGAGGCAGGGGACATGCAGGCCGTACGATGGAAGTACGACATGGTCGATGGGCTTGATGATGTACGGTGATGGTGAAAGGGGATTGTTGATTTCCGTTTTAACGCGCTGGGTCAATCCTTCCTCGGTGGCGTTTGCCCTCACGACCTTCACCGCAAGATGTTCGCCTGCAGTATTGGTCGCATGATGAACAAAACTGGAACCACCTGAACCAAGAAGAACAGAGCCAACGGTGACCGCCCCTGCCGATGGGAAATTCAAGACGGTTCCTTCTCCAATGTCGCTCACTTGATCACCTCTTGATAGCCTTCGGGAACCCGAAGGGGATTGTAGGCCTCGGAGAAGTGTCCGTAATTATAGAAATAATACGGAGTCATGCCTTCGTCCACGGCGATGACCTTTACAGGGATGCTGTCCATGCTATGTTCTGTTCTGATGCCGGGTCCTGCTTGGTGTCCGTGCACGACCGTGCTGATTGCGGGCATGGCTGTTGCTTCCAGAATGTCCCGGAGTGAAGTGGCTTCATGCTTCCATCCACGAGCCCAAAGGTAGGTGGCTTCCATGACTCTCCCCCGATAAAGGCGTGGGAGTGCAAAGGACAGTCCGTTGGTTGTCTTGATGCCGGCCAAATCATCGGTAACTGTCTTGCCGAGGTCCTTCAGACCGTTGGGTTCAGCATGGACAAAGAGTTGGTCCTGAAACACCGCCAAGCCAATGGCGCCGGGAACGACGATGGCCTCCTTGTCCGAAAGTGTGCGCAAGCCATCGAGAAATTGTTGCCCCAGTTCATGCATGCTCCAATTGGATTCGAACATCGCCTTTTCGAGGGATGTGTCCGTGATTTTGAGCTCGTCAAACACCGGTTTGACCAACCCTCGATACATGGCTTTTGACGCAGGTTCCAAGGAAGCCACGAGAGCCAGGTGTTGAGCTATCAACGCGCAGCCGAGCGCACCTTGAAGGATGTTGAAATTCATCTTCAATCCGTCTTCCACCGTGTCACAACCCGTCAGTGCAGGCTGATGCAAGAACGAGCCAGCATGCTCTTTGTTGGCTTCGGCCATGTAGTTGAATTCGTTCTTGGCCCATCGCTTGAAATCGTCCTCAATGAGCATCTGCTCGTGATTGCCGAGAAGCATCCATCGCATGCCCATGTTCTGGAGAATGGATTGACGCATGATCTCCAAGACCAATTCGTTGTGGTCGCCCCTGTCGACGAGATCGCCCAGGCAAATCAACGCAGTCCCGTTGTGCTGCTCTTCCACCACAATTCGATGGAAAGATGTGTGAATGTCTTGACTCCGACCTGGATGGTTGTCAATGCCCACCCTTGGCAGATCTCGCTGTTCAGCGATACGCTCCATGGGGTCGGGGAAGAGGGACTGCATTTCTTCGTCATCGAGTTCTTTTCCACCAATGGAAAGGTTTGCAAGGCCGTGAGCTCGCATGTAATTGATGAGACCCGGTGCCCATCCGTGGACGTCGCCCAAGGCATGGAGGGTGTGAATTTGATGGTCGTTCACTGCGAGGGCCAATTTGCCGTTGGAAGGGCCACCATGGCGTTTCTTCCGGTCGGCTTTTGAAGCCTTTTCCACGGCGGATTTGACCGCTTTCAGTTCTTCTCGTTGTTGCGTAAAGATCAACATCTTTGAATCAATTTCAGCTTCGAGTTGTTGTTTGGCCTTGATTTCGTTTGCAATTTCGTCGGAAATTCGAGCCGATTCAGATTGATGGTGCTGCTCACTCACCTCGGCCTCCTGGATGATTCCGAGCAAGGTCTGAATTTGTTCCTTGAGTTCTTCGATTTGCACGTTGTAGGTGTTGATGAGTGAGGCTTGTTCCTCTGCTCGGTCGAGGTGGTCTTGCTGGTCGGTTTCCAACGATTGGAGGTGTTGTTTTCGGTGTTCTTGATCCTCTTTTTGGCCGAGGATGGTTGAGCGCAGCGTCATCAATTTCTGCTCAGCAACGAGGAGTTCTTCTCTTGCCGCAATGAGTTTCTCAACACTGGCCTTGCCGCCTCGCAAAAAACTCATGCAATTCCTTCATGGACACAGTATAAATACAATTGGGGGAGTCCGAAATTCCATGGCTGCTGAGTCGTTGAGTCAAAAATTTGCACACCTGTTTGAGGCCCGTACGCCGCTGATTTACGTCGAAAGTTCCGAATGGGAGCGCATTCAGGGAGCGCTTCAAACAGCAGTGACATTGGAATCGGACAAGTTGAACAACCGACGACGTCTCTTGGTCAAATACTCGCCGGCTCGCTCAAATGCCGAAGTCTGGGACGTTGGACCACAGCGATGGAACCCCGAGCACGAGAGCGTCAAACAACTGGCCAACATCGACAGCATCGAGAACGCGATACTGTGGTTTCGTAATGAATGTGAAGAACCTTTTTGCCTCCTCTTGGATGATTATCAAGGGCAAGGCGTCGGTGTGCTTGGTGATACCCCCGACAAGACCGTCATGAACTTGCTTCGTGAATTCGTCCGTGTCAAGAAAGATCCCGACGTCCCTTTCAACGACCGAAAGACCATTGTTTTCGCCTCTGAAGGATGGAATTTCCCCGAAGAAATTTCTCACGAACTCGTTACTCTGGACATGGAACTTCCAAGTGCGGACATTCTCAAAAAGACCCTTGGCGTGGTGTGCGAGGACTTTGAAGTGGAGTTCCCCAAAGGCGAACTCCAAGACCGCATCATCAAAGCCGCCCTCGGCCTGACGGTCATGGAAGCCGAGCAAGCCTTCTCCACGGCCATCGTCAAAGGCGATTACACATGGACTGCTTCATCTGCGAAAACCATACTGCGTCGCAAGCGAGACATCATTCGGAAGTCAGGAGCGCTGGACTACATTGAAGCGTCCGAGAGCATGGATTCCATTGGCGGGTTGGACGTGCTCAAGGAATGGCTCCAATCCCGCACCAAATTGTTCTCCGAAGAGGCGAAGCAGCGTGGCATTCCTCAACCCAAAGGCATCATGCTGACCGGTGTCCCAGGCTGTGGAAAATCACTGACAGCGAAAGCCATTGGCGAACTGTGGGGCATCCCTCTGGTTCGTTTTGACCTCGCTTCGGTTTTCAACAGCTTTCAGGGTGCGAGCGAGCGCAACATCCGGGAGGCCCTCCGACTCGCCGAAGCGGTTAGTCCGTGTGTCTTGTTCATCGATGAAATAGAGAAAGGACTGGCCGGCTCAGGTGGCTCCGGCGACCTTGACAGCGGTACAGGAAAGCGTGTCTTTGGAACCATCCTGACATGGATGAACGACCAAGACGCCGGTGTGTTCGTCGTTGCGACCTCCAACAGCTTGAAGGACCTGCCCACCGAACTGAAGCGAAAGGGTCGCTTTGATGAAATCTTCTTCCTTGATTTGCCTGATTTGGTGTCCCGTGGGGAGATCTTCGTGATTCAACTCGATGAATTTGAACCAGAATGGAAGGATTCCGACATTGACATTGACCAACTGGCGGACATGACGGACAAGTGGACGGGTGCTGAAATCAAGGCTGCTGTTAACGACGCTCAAATTTCTGCCTTCAACGACGGCAACCGCCCCATCAAGATGGAGGACCTGACCACTTACATCAAGAAATCAACTCCTCAAGCGAAGAGCATGGGTCCCGCCATTGAAGCGATGCGAGCCGAAGCCGACAAGATTGGCCGTCGGGCTGCGTCCAACCGTGGCCGTGTTGGCAAGGGTTCGAACCATCAAGGCAACGCGTACAGCTGAGGTGAAATCATGAGAAAAGAGAAAGTCATTGTATCCATCAACAAAAAAGACGGCGAAATCAAACTGGAAACTCACGGTGTGAAGGGCAAAGCCTGCCTTGACATGCTCGAGGAACTTCTGGGAGAAATCGTTGACATCAGCGACAAGGATCTGACAACCGATTACGATGATGGCGGCGACATGCGTGTCGCTGACGCCATCAAGAAGGAAATTGAACTCAAGGAGGGGAAGGACGAATGAGCACGTATTACTGGGAAAAGCGACAGCGTTCCCAAAACATCCCCATCACGTCCATTCGCTGTTTGGTGGAGGCCCTGACCACATCATCCATCCAACTGACCAACGTGCCGGTTGAGGTCCACAACTTGATCCATGCTGAGCAATCCTACGCCGAAGCGCTTACAGACTACGAACAGTCCAGCCTGACAAGTCTTGACGATGTCAAGACGATGCAGGCCAACATTGAGGCCCTCATCGCTGCGAACGAAACGCTCCATGAGGCGCTGAAAACGGCGGAGAGCAAGCTTCCAAAGACCTTGAATTTTCAAAATCAAGGCGTGTCCTACACAGCGAACCGTGCCGCAGGTTCCTACAAAATCACGTGGACCGAAGAGGTCCAGACCTACAACGGCCGGGAAACAGGGCAAACACGGGGTGGGGAGGATTCGCGGTCCTTTGTCAACCAACTCTGTCGGTCCTACGAAACAGCGCAGACACGCCACAACAACGAACGCTCCCGCCTTCAAAAGGCCATGGCAGAACTGAATGCTGAACTCCCCACTGCCCTCGACCAGGCCATCCGAGTTCGAACGGCGTGGGAACGAGCCGAAGAAGCCAAGCGGGTCAAGAACCTGGTCAATGAACGTAAGGACCACGTCCTCTCGAAAGGCCAAGCGATGGGCTTTACGTCCCGGGTTTCAGAGATGGAGGTCGAAGGTGAGCAGGAGATCATCATCTCCATGGAACGATTTGTATCTCCCTCCTCGGGGAAGGGTAAGAAAGGCGGTTCTCGCTTCGGGTTCAACCGCCGTTGATTCGGCTCAGGTTTGGATAAAAAGCGAGGCACCACCATGACCCTTACACCGAAGGAAAGAGATATACTCTCCCAAGATCACCCTTTTTTAGAGGGTCTCCATGATTCGTTGATTGAATCAAATGTAGTCGGCGAGCGAGTTGTTGATATTGAACCAGGAGAGGTTTTCTTGAAGCGTCTGCTTCCGGATGAAGATTCTCAAGGCTTCCCCTTTCTGAGGAGTCAAATAAAAATTCCAGGTGATGTTGACTTTCTTGATAGAGAGACGTGGGGTGTTTTGCAACCTTACACACTCCTCAATGAACTCAGATCTGAATACGCGATGATTTTTGGGTATCTCAGAAAAATCGGTGAGGACACCTCCTGGCTAGATTACCCCGATGAAGCTGAAAACTACCCACTACCCAACTCCGTGCCACCTGCCACCCAGCTACATTACTCCAACCAATCTGAAACATGGCGTAAAGCGGAGCGTCTCCTCACAACCTTGTACAGAGCTGAAGTAGATTTTATCGGGTTCATGATGAATGGGGAACACAAATTCCCGCATCTCGCACAGATTCTTAGAAAGGTGGAATTGATTCATCAGATCTTGCCAATTGAGATAAGCCAGTATGGGTTAGGCCGGCGTTCAGTACGATTATCGAAAGCCCTCGCCAAAGAAATGGGATTGTCCCATCCAATGAGATTGTCCCATCCAATGAGATTGTCCCCCCCCCCCGCTTCTAGATTTAATTGGGAAAAATTTTTCCATGCCTCGACGGTGTTTGGGCATTCTTCTTATTGGGTCGATTCTTATTGGGACGGAACCAACACAATGATAACAGCACTCAGCGATGAGGGTAATTCCCGATTGATGGATGAAATCATCAAAGAGATTGCAGAAAAAACAGAAACAGATAAAACCATCGTAATGTCGCATTTTCAAAATGTTAACCATACTCAGGTCGTGCAGGCGTTTGAGCCCTTCCTTGAGGAACACTACAAAATAATGATTGAGGAGGCGTACAACAAGACATTGGTGTACTTCGATCAGGTTAAACAAGAGGTTGACGAGCTTGCCAGAATGCATTGGTTGGCCGTGAAAAAAGCAGCACAAGAAGAGGCGAGAAAAAAGAGACAAGCAGAGGAAAAGGCACGAAAAGAAAAGGAAATTGCTGAAGAAAAGGCACGAAAAGAAAAGGAAATTGCTGAAGAAAAGGCACGAAAAGAAAAGGAACGTGCTCGGCTTGCTTTGATTCGAGAAAATCAGGCTCATCTCTTGGAGAAATGCAAAGAGAGCGCAATGGCCCATGGCTTCGTTAACGTACTTGAAACTCAACTCAAGAACTCAGAATTCACGTGCTCTTGGGAAGACCTCCTTCATCAGGTTTGGATTCCTCTTGGGCGACCAAAAATTTCGAATGGCTGGCACATCGGCCTTGCATGGGCTCTCACTTCGTTTTCTTGGACCAAGTCGGTTGAAGACCTCCAGCAGCACATTGAAACCGCGATGAGCAGCGCGGTCAACCCTCTGATATCCGACCAATCGGAGTTGCTAGGATTGCTTCCCAGCGACGTCAGCACATTTGAGCGTGTGGTCAATTTCCTTGAAGAGAAAGAATTCTTCAATTTGCAGCAGGAAACCCTTGTTGATTTCCTTGCTCTCCCCGAACAAGAATTTCAGCACCTCAAGACGGTGTTGATTCAACTCTTTGACTCCAGTCAAGATATTTCTTCCATCGACCGAATCCTCGGCCGCCTGCTGGCCGGTGAGGATGAAGCCTTCGTGCTCGCCGATGAGGGTGTGGCCTTTCAAACGTGATGAACCATGATTCAAGTGATCCTCGCCATTGCGTTCATCCTTCTGGTGGTGTGGCTCATCTACGCCATCCTCATGTGGGCCTGGGGACTCACGCTGGAGGTCGTCGCTTGGGTTGAAGCCAACATCGTTCTTCTTCTTGCCATCGGGGTGCTCATTGGCTATGTTTGGTGGCGCCGCCATCTTGATGCGAAAGATGCTAAGGAACAAGAGGAACAAGCCGAACGAGAAATTCAACAGCGTAGGGCACTTCGGGCTGTTGAAGCCAAGGAACGTGCAGAAAAGAAAGCAGCCAGGGATGCTCAACGACGAGCCGAACAAAAGGCGAAGCAAGCCAAAGAAAAGGCAAGGCAAGACCACATCGATGAAATCCTCGGCCTGTGCAAAACCGACGGGCTCCATCCCACCTTCATCGCCGCCCTCGCCCCGTTGCTCCGACAAGCACCCAGGCAGGTTTCAAGCGCTCAAGTGCTGAACAGCCTCTGGCGACCGTTGGGCCAACCGAAGAAAAGCGGCGGCATGGATGTTTGGCAGGAGTGGGTAATGGGTGAACTCGATGCGAGCCAAGGCTTTTCCAAACTCAAAGGACAGGTTTCGAAACTCAAATCAAAAGTGGTGAACCCCATGGAAAAGGATCTGGGCGCTTTGGCGAAGACTGCCCATTCTCGAAGCCAGTATGGCAAATTGGTAAATTTATGGCAACAGTACGAGGGATCCAAGCAAGCCCACGAGGTCATTGAGCGGATTTACAAGGGCGAGCGAGAGGTCTACGTGCTCTCTGATTTGGGTCTCTTTCAGGAGTGAGGTGACGGTCAATGTGGTGGTTGCAACTGCTGTTTTTTTCGCTCGGCGTGCTGGTCCCCGTTGTGCTGGCACGCTGGCTTGAGGAGCGGTTCTATGAGCACCACAAACTGCCTGGCAAGAGGCCCATTCAGCGCATTAGATTCGCGTTTGAAGTCTTGGCCGGTAACGAGGCCATGCCCAAGACAGGCTTTATGGCGTTGAAAGACCGTCCCATCAGTTTGTACTTGAAGGTAGCCAGTGGCTCATTAGTCGTCGTTTCATGGCTCTGCGTCTTCATTGGTTTGTACTTTTTTGAAGGTATTGGTACTTACATTGACCATTGGGCCTGGCGAATACCGATTTACCTCAGCTTCCTCATGGTCGGCGTACCGTTCTTGGTAGCCGTTGTGATGTCGGGTATGGATGAGCCCTCCGGGGACCTCACGGAGTTTCCGAACATGGTCACCTACGTCCACTTGACGTCGGTGGGTGTCGCTTTCGTCATCTTCTCACTGGGGGGCCTGTTTGCCAGCGACTTCCTTCAGTGGACCCAGGACTTGGCCGTTGATCTTGCCCCCTTGGTCATCGTCATGGGCCTTGGTTTCCTCTTTCTTGGTGGATTTTCCGCGTGGAAAGCCTTCCACGAGGAAAAGCGTGCGACCCGCATCAGCCATCGTCTGTCGCAAATTGAGGCCTCCGACCGAAGGCGCCAGGCCAACCTCCAAGCCCTAAGACATCGCCTGGAACAAGAGGCGGTGGCACCTGCATTCATCGACGCCGTCGTCGAGGCCATCAAGCAACATTACGGCGGCAAGCAGGAGGGCATCGTGCAGGGCATGAAGCACGAAGAATTACCGACGCTCCAGGCGGTCAGGGAAATCACGTCGCCAAAGGTACCGACGTTCAGAGAGGTGCTGATGAACTACTGGGTTCCGATTGGGCAACCCAAACACAACAGCGACTTCGGCCCCTGGGAACGCTTCTTGCTCGACGAAGCCATCGTGAAGGGTACAGGTTCTCCGAAAGCCAATCAAAAGCGGCTACGCAAGATGCAGCATCGTGTGGTCAATCCCATCAAGGCGGAGTTCGAACTGCAATACACATTGGTGGAGTCCGTTGAGGAGGCCAAGGTCCTGGTGGCTCTCTACGAAAA
>Ga0181593_10005388_pt1 | contig 11590 bp, 9 predicted proteins | sample 071ome_19_FD_133756 | JGI IMG/M metagenome (GOLD analysis project Ga0181593, IMG submission 133756) | Coastal salt marsh microbial communities from the Groves Creek Marsh, Skidaway Island, Georgia - 071413AT metaG (megahit assembly) | ecosystem: Environmental > Aquatic > Marine > Intertidal zone...
AATGCTGGTGGTGAATTCATTTTTGGCATCATTAAAAACGAGTACGAAAGAATGCGTGAGAACTTCACCTGCACCAAGGTGCAACGCAATGGTGAATCGGTGATTGACGTGTATGCAGAGACAGATAATTATAGGCTATCGCCTTATACAGCCCAGTCTGGGGAAACTGTGTTGGATATTGCACAAAAGTTTAATGTGATGGCGTATGCCTTAATTGAGTACAACCAAAATGTGGAAAGTTACACGGAAGATTTGGGCGGCAAAAAGTTGATGATACCAAGCCACTACGGATCTAAAGTTAAGTTGGCCGTGAGCGCAGAACACGGCATGCCTACCCTAATTCGCGTTGAGGATCCCAAAGGACTTCTAGAGCAATACGAATACTCAAACTACAAGTTCAATCAGAAACTACCCGCAGACTATTTCACAGAAAAGTATTTAGACGACTTAGATTAGAACGTCACTGGTTTACTCCATTGTCTGAGCTAGACATCAACGATTCTATTTCACTGATGGTCTTGGGAGCAGAACTGGAAAGCACCCGCGCTGGTCCATCTGTAATCAAAATGTCATCTTCAATTCGGACATAAATATTCCACCACTTTGGATCGCATGGCGAACCTTCAGGAATGTAAATTCCCGGCTCAACCGTGATTACTTCACCCGGCTGCAATGCACTGTATATTCCTGTATCATGCACATCTAACCCTAGGTAATGACTGGTTCCATGAATAAAGTAATCGCCAATGTCTGACCACTTCTTGATGATACCATGCTTGATTAAACCTTTACCAATCGTCCGTACAGCTTCTTCATGAGGTGTCCAGAATTTATAACCCGGAGTGGCATAACGTATTGCAACCGTTTGGGCGTCCAACACCAACTGATAAATAATCTTTTGCTCCTCACTGAATACGCCACTGACCGGCACTGTGCGCGTTACATCTGCCGCGTAGCCCTGATACTGAGCCCCGATATCCATCACAACCATATCTCCAGGAATCAATAGCGAGCTATTGGAGGTGTAGTGCATAATACCTCCGTTTTTCCCCGATGCCACTATGCTTGGAAATGCTTCGCCATCAGCGCCATTTTTTCGAAAAGTGTACGCAATCAATGCCTCTACCTGATATTCAGTCATACCAGGCTTAATGTTCTTCATGGCTTCTGTATGCGCCATACAAGTGATGTCTATGGCTTGTTCCAGCATCCTTATTTCTTCTTCAGACTTGGTCTGCCTCACAAATCCGAAGAGGTCCTCGGCTTCATCAATTTTAACGGGCTTCTCAGATTGCAAGGCTTTTCGATTTAGATGTTTGGTCAAACTCATCAAGTCACCTGCATCTGTTTTATCGTCACGCTCAATTTGATCAGTTTTATTGCGATAGATATAGTCGATGGAATCTAGTGGAAGGTCGAGTGTTTTGAATTGGTGATTTGGAAGCACCATAGAAATTGCGCTTACTTCTTTGGCTCCATCCAACCCCATCATTCTGCCTGACCACTGCTCTTTTTTAGGGTCTTTATCTTCTACAAACAACACCTCACTTACCCATTCTCCATTGATCTGCTTCGGGGTTTTGAATATCAAAACCATTGCATTTGGTTCGCGCACTCCCGTGAAATAATAGAAGTCTGTATCCTGATGGAAGGGATAATCGATGTCATTGGATCGCCTCTTTTTTGGCGCTGAAAACACCGCCACGATCACACTGTCGGGCATCGTATCTCTGAGCTTTTGCCGGTTGCGAGCAAAAAAATCTGGACCCAATTCTTCATCTAGCTCGGGTAAATTGGCAAAGCTGAAAGACTCGCCTTGGACGTAGCCAAAGAGTGGCGTAAGCACTAAGAATAGTATCGGCAAGAAACGACTCATGATGTAAAGCAAGCCCAAACGGCAATGCAATCTAGACCATACTCAACCACTTATTGACAACACAAGGTGAAAGGCCTAGAAGGCAATGATCGGATCAACTCCTTTCTTCCCAAATAGTTATCAAGTGAATGAGTGTTTCAACTGCCTTATCCATATCTTGCACACAAGCCCATTCCATTTTACTATGGAAGGCGTGCTCGCCAGCAAAGATGTTTGGGCACGGAAGTCCCATGAAAGACAGCTTAGAACCATCGGTGCCACCTCGGATACTACCTTTTCGCGGCTCGAGCCCGCTTCGCTTTATTGCTTCAATAGCGTACTCAGATATCTTAGGGTTTTTACTGATGACATTCTTCATGTTGCGGTATTGTTTCTGTACACTGAAGTTGTACTCACAATTTGGAAAACGCTGCAATGCATCCTTCAATAATCCTTCAAGCTTCGTGCTATAAAGTTCAAGATCAGCGTCTTCGAAAGATCGAATAATAAATGTAAGCTCCATTTGCTCTACCCCACCATTCATCTCATACGGATGTACAAAACCTTCTCTACCTTCCGTTGTTTCGGGGGACCAAGAGTCCTTTGGCAGCAAGGCTATAAACTCACTGGCGGCCTTCAGTGCGCTCTCCATCTGATCTTTTGCAAAACCCGGGTGTGTATTGACTCCTTTGATTTGTATGGTGACCATGTCGGCCGAAAACGTTTCGTCTTCAAAAGAACCGAGCGCTTCTCCATCCACTGTATATCCGAAATCCGCTCCGAGCCGTTCTAAATCAACCTTATCTGCACCACGTCCGATTTCTTCGTCTGGGGTAAAAAGTATTTTAATGGGCCCATGTTTCGCATCAGGGTTCGATTGAAAATAATCCGCCACTTGCATAATCTCAGCAACACCCGCTTTGTTATCAGCCCCAAGCAGCGTGGTACCATCGGCTGTAATGATGTCTTTTCCCAACTTAGTTTTCAACTCAGGGTGTTCTTGAGGATCAATGATTACTTTACTATTCTTTGGAAGCTGAATTATTCCTCCGTCATAGTTGTGATGAATCACAGGGTTTACGTCCTTTCCACTGCTTTCTGGCGAAGTGTCCACATGTGAGCAGAAGCAAATGGCCGGTACCGATTTTGACGTGTTTGATGGAATAGATGCATAGACATACCCAAATTCATCCATTGCTGCATCTTGAATACCCATCGCCTTTAGTTCATCTACAAGTAACCGACTTAGATTTTTTTGCTTCTCCGTGGATGGAATGGTTGAGGAATGCGGATCAGATTGTGTATCAATCTTCGCGTAACGAATGAATCGCTCTACCAGTGTGTTTGGGTTTTTCATCAACAGTTTAATTAACTAATTGGGTAAATGTTTTGGAGGTATCATCTCAAGCCCACAGGTGTTCCAGACTTTGAAATGGTAATAACGCCATTGAGCACGGTAAGATCTTCGCCATCGGCTCTATATCTCAAGGTCATGGGATAAGACCCTGAAACATGAATGTCACCCGTGGGATTGGCTCCGTTCCATACCGTTCTTGGGTTGTTGCTTCTAAAAACTTGTTTTCCCCAACGATCGAACACACGCAAATCAAATTCAACCAGATTTGAAAAATCACCTTCCACTTTCCACACATCATTGACGCCATCGCCATTTGGGCTGAAACTATTGGGCCAATAAAGCACCGTCTCATGCCCGAACGGCAATCGTTTAACAAGTGTGTCTGTGCATCCATCAATTGAGGTAGCAATCAGTTTTACTGGATATTCATTGAGTTCTTCATAGAATTCATATTGGAGCGTGTCACTCTCACCGATGTATTGATTATGTATATACCAGCCTATTTCCGAAGTATTGATGTTTTTGTTTTGAAACTACAGTAACGGCATGAGCTACGTCAGTGGATCTAGAAAATGATTGAAAGCTGCAGTGGGTTGTTCGAGCACTTGAACTGCGCAAGGAAAATTGGTGGTTGCCGAGCATCCAAAATTGGTAAGCAAGTCAACCTGAAGATCATAACAGCCAACTTCGCTGTAGCGATGTTTCAATATAGAGTCAACGGTGCCAACTCGAATGGTATTTCCATCACCCATGTTCCATTCATAATAATAGCCAGACCTCACATTGCCAACACTGATTTCAGTATTCGCCTCTTCGCAGGCAATATTTGGCTGCACCAATATTTCTGGGAACTCGGTTTCGCCAAGGAATATGGTCACCGTATCCAATCCTGCCGTAGAAAGACAGAGGTCGGTAATGGTGACAACATATGACGTGGTTTTCAAGGGTTGCTCAAACTGGATGTTATTTCTGCTGGACGTATGACTCCATGCGTAGCGATATTCATCTGGCCCATTATAACCACCGCTTGCGTTTGCGATAAGGTAGACCGACTCTCCAGCACAAATAGAATCTTCTTCCACCTCAATGTGGGCATTTATGGGTGGATATCCAGCTACTTGCTGATACACTGAGTCTATAAAAACTGGCGTACCACAAACGTCAGCCACGGTAACAACGAACCACCTAGATGAATTCGGGCTAATCTCAATTGTTGGCCCAAAATCTCCATGACTCCATGCGTAGGCATAGCTACTATCACCACCCGTGCCTTGAACCGTGAATGAAATGGTATCGTATGGGCAAATGGTATCCAATCTTGGCATTTCTACTCCCAAAGGAGGCCTAACCTTTATGAGCACTTCACTTGTGTCACCTACACAACCCTTCGAGTCTTCGCTGTAAACAAAATACTGAGTGGTCACTTCTGGTGAAACATTAGTTGTTGGTACTTGAGCAATAGTATCACCGCCAATACTGGACTGCATCCAAACGTATGTGTACGGTGGTGTACCGCCAGCACTAGCAACAGTGAGTGCCGCATTACCGGTGATGCATATCATGGTATCACGATAGGCCGTAGTTTGGATTGAATCAGGAATTCCAATGATTACGAATGTGTCAGCTTCGCACCCGTTATCGTCTGTAACACTAACCCAGTTGGTATCTGCACAAAGTGTTTGTGCTTGATTACCGATTTCGCCACTAGACCATATGAATTGATATGGAGTAGTTCCGCCAGAAGCAGTGGCTTGTGCTTCTCCATCACATGTAGACCCATCAGGGCATGATGTATTCCCTGCAGTTCCTGGCAACGCAACTAATTTATCTGGTTGATCAACTGTCCAATCAAATTCCTTGGTACAGAGGTAAGTTTCTGATGTGGTTAACGTATCTGTTACGGTGAGTTTATAGACCCCCGGACATACTGAATTCAAATCCTCTGTGACGGCTGCATTATTCCATAAAAACCCATAGGCACCATTACCTCCCGTCATCGTCACATCGATACTTCCATCGCAATCACCTTTGCACAACGGGTCTACAATGCTCGCTGTTGCCTCAAAGCCTGGATCTAAAATTGAGACTGTGACTGTGTCATAGGTAGAATCGCAATCGTTGCTAATCGTGACATAATATGTGGTAGTAGTGGTTGGTGTTGCTACAGGCTTATTTGAGGTGGGTGAACTCAATGTAGCGGCTGGCGACCAAATATAGGTGAGCGTAGAAGGACCAGCTAATAAATGCACGGTATCTCCTTGACAAATGCTATCGTCTTCTAATTCGATTACCAAACTATCAATGGAAGAGGTAAAACAGAACTGCTGAAGGTTATTTGCCCCGCCTGTAGTGCCCACAAACCCCCAATGTACCATTGAATCTCCTTGAAAAACAGAATCGATCAGGTCACCCACATATTGTAATCTGTAGTCACAATCAAAATATACTTCAAGCTCAGTGGTGGCAGGATCCCAACGAACATTGAACGTGTGGTAATTACCATCTTCAACATTGGCTGCGGTAGAAGATGCCTGAATTGGGCCTGCGAGAGACGTGGCTAAATTATGATTGACAGAACCATTCTTGAAGATTCCAATATGATCCGCTGCAATGTCACCAAAGCCACCGTTGAACCAAGTGTCCACCTCAATTCCAATTGAGGTGGTAAACCCTGCACCATTATATCCCAGCGCTCCTCCTCCAGTGCCTATAAATGGAGCGCTGAGCGATGGCCTCAGAACGAATACAATACCATCCGCTCCCCCATTATTCGACCCAAGATTAACATCAAAAATGAAATCGAATGGTTCGTTTAAGTTGAGTGCTGCATTTTCATAAACGTATCCCGCTTGGCTATTCAAAGCTGGCGTCAACGTGTAGCAGCCGCCACCATTTGCTGAGGCACTTCCACCAATGGTAAATTGCGCGTGCACTTCCTGTGAAAGGAACACTAAAAGAAGTAAGCAGCTATATATGCGACAAAAAGGCATCAAAGTTCAAAGATATAAAGTGCTTACACTAATCGCACATCAATTAAATGAGCAGCCCAACCATATTAATTGGTCATTCATCTCACGTTGAAACCAGCGTTTTACCCATATATAAGTGACCTTTTGCCGAAGACTCAAATTGTGCCAAGCGTTCAAACAAGCCCCAAACGAAAAACCCTTTTTGCTCGAGCAGCTTTCGGCTGGGGATATTATCATCAAGCATAATGGCCACCAAATGTGTCACCCCTGTTTGAATGGCATGATTCTCTAACCAATCAATCATCCTCGAGCCAACACGCTTTCTATGATGGTCGGCTGCAATATAGTAAGAGATTTCTCTTACGCTTTTGAACGCCTCCCGGCCTCCACGATAGGCTGAAAGGCAACCCCAACCAACTATTTCTCCCTTTTTTTCGCAAACAAGCAGATAGTGTGACTCTTGACGAAGTCTCTTAAACCAATTGCTTCCCTCGATCAGATCAAACTGATGATGATAAGCGTTGCGTGCATTGCCGATAGCCTCATTCATGATGGCTACGATGCCAGACTCATCATCATAAAACGCGGGTCGAAACGTGTAGTCGCTGTTCATACTAGGTGTAGGACTTGCAATAAATATGGCAATTGAAATTAGAGTAAGTATTTTGCCCCACGAAATAATCAATAACCTATGAGTTCTAAAACCATTTTCGGCCACCCAACAGGTTTGTTCATATTATTCTTTACTGAGTTATGGGAGCGATTTAGTTTCTACGGAATGCGTGCCATACTGGTGCTCTATCTAACGGCAGACACCCTCGGAGATAATCCAGGATTGGGCTGGACCAATGCTGAAGCACTAGAGCTATATGGATGGTACGGAATGATGGTTTATGTTATGAGTATACCCGGAGGCTTATTGGCCGATCGATGGCTCGGACAAAAGAAATCGGTGCTGCTCGGTGGCTTGCTAATCATTTTGGGGCAGTTTACTTTGGCCATAGAATCCATCACTGCTTTTTACACAGGATTGGCACTAATTATATCTGGAGTTGGGGCACTCAAACCCAACATCAGCACCATGGTGGGTGGCCTTTATAAAAAAGGAGATGCGCGCAGGGACGCTGGGTTTACGATCTTTTATATTGGGATCAATGTTGGGGCATTTTCGGCTCCATTGCTCGTGGGTTACTATGGTGAAATCGTAGATTGGCAACTCGGATTTAGTTTGGCTGGATTCGGAATGATTCTGGGCCAAATCGTTTATGTATTTGGTCGCAAGCATTTGACAGGCATTGGAGAAGCCTACTCAAGCTCTGAGGAGAATACAGAGATGATGAAAAAGCCTTTGACTCAAATTGAAAAAGACAGGATGATTGTACTGGGCCTTTCCTTTTTAATCATGATTGTTTTTTGGGGTGCTTATGAGCAAGCGGGAGGTTTCATGAATTTATACGCCAAGCAAACGGTAGACCGAGTTGTATTCGGATATGAGATTCCTGCAAGCTTTTTGCAATCGTTGCATGCCTTCTATGTGATCATTCTCGGGATTCCCATGGCTGGTTTCTGGTTGATGTGGAAACGCAGAGGAAAAGAATCATCGGCCATTTTTAAAATGGCGATTGGCACCATTGTCATGGGGTTTGGGTTTATGGCATTGGTTGGCGCAGCCTATGAGGTCAGCGTGTTGGCGCTCGAGAAAGCCAGTCTGTATTGGCTACTTCTATCCTACTTGCTTCATGTGGTTGGAGAATTGAGCAGTTCACCGGTGGCGCTGTCATTTATCACAAAGCTGGCTCCAATGAAATATGCGAGCTTCATGATGGGAGCATACTTCGCAGTAACTGGATTGGGCAACAAGGTTGCCGGCTTGGTCGGTGAAGCGGCAGAAAAAGCAGGAGCGCTGGAGGTTTTTACCTATGTGACAATATTCTGTTTGGCATTCGGACTACTGCTACTTGTGTTTGTTAAAAAACTGAAGGCATTGTCTCACGGTGCTGAAGACGAGTCCGTGCTAGAAAACTAGAAAAAGTGGAGACAACCATGCTTCTTGGGTTTGCCGCTGCTTCGCTCACCCTCGCCATGATGCCAGGTCCCGATAACATTTATGTTTTAACAGAGAGCATTTCTAAAGGTTGGCGACAGGGAGTAGCCATCACTACGGGATTAATCAGCGGTGTGATCATTCACACAACGCTGGTAGCCACAGGGTTTTCATTAATCGTATTTCAATATGAATGGGCTTTTATAGCCTTGAAACTTGCTGGAACTATATATCTACTCTACATGGTATACGGTGCTATCAGAGAAAAACCCATAGCTCTTGAAGCATTTGAACTCGGGGAGCGTCAACCTTTTTCACCTCTATTCTGGAAAGGGTTTCTGATGAACGTACTCAATCCGAAAGTTACCCTCTTTTTTATGGTGCTATTACCTCAATTTGTAACGCCCAACGGTTGGTCTCCAATGTTGCAAATGATGGTGCTTGGCGGCATTTTTATGATTGTTTCCTTCCCAGTTTTTTCAGGCATTGCGCTATTGGCAGGCAAACTATCGGCATTGGTGAAGTCACCCAAATTCTGGGCAGTCACGAAGTGGTTGAAGGTAACTGTACTTCTAATTCTGGCGGCATTGATGATTATGGCTCATCAATAAAGCGTATATGCAATCCATAAAGATTTTAGACCCGATTTCGTTTAAATAAAAAACGCCAGTACAAATATTAGATATAGCACAACTATAATGGACATGAGTACGCTGAGTCCGAGACCAATACCATTAAGCACTAAGCCTATTATGCCCAAGGTTTCTTCACCTCCGTCTCTGGCTCTTTTTCCAAATACCAATCCAGCAATAGATGCGGCAATATTGATTATTGGCAAACCAAGAAGTATCATGAGAACGAGTCCACCTATTACTATGGATACTATACCTGCTGTCTTTGGATCATCGAGTCCAGCGCTCTTTGTAAGTGTTTTTTGTCTGATTTGGCTCGCAACTTCAGATTGGTGATGTCTCGTAAACACTGATGGTGCAATCATTTTTTCGACCCGGGAAGTCTCTCGATCCTGAATCTGCATCCTTTCATCGTTGGTGGTATCTAGTTTTACCTCGTCAGACTGTACTTCCACAGACTTATACCACCATTTATTATCCTTATTAGAGATTTGCTCAGCTTTTTCAAGCTTTTTTGGTCCAATCCATCGCTCATTCTCCACTTCACCAAACTCTTGCACAGGCTTAGTATCAGCACTCCTCTTCCATGCTAGATCGGCATGCAATCCTTTTCGGTACTTTCTTTTTTGAAACAACCCATCATGTGCAACATCATTGGATGTACTGCATGACTGGAAGATGAATGCACAGGCAAATAGAAGCAATAGGGTGTAACGCATGGAATTTTATTTGAAACAATAATAAATGAAAAAGCCCCAACCGAAAGTTCAGTTGAGGCTTTAAGACATCTACATTATGATTTAAATGAGCTCTACACTGCGCTGCACAAACTGTGTAAGTTTTTCGCCTTTCAGTAAGCCTTTGCTCAACAAGGCCAAATCGGTGGCATGACCTATCATCTCCGATTGTTTCTTTTCATCACTCTCCATCAGTAATTTAGAAATCATCGGGTGATTACTATTCACTACCAAATTGTATGATTCTGGCATGTTGCTCATTCCCATCATACCACCACCAATCTCTGCCTGCTCTTTCATTCTGCGCATAAACTCACTTTGTGTGATCATCATCGGGAGCTCATCTTCGCTGAGGCTCTCATACTGTACGGTAAACTTATCCTTATCCACTACCTTTTGAATCAATGGTGTAAGCGTATTCTTTTGATCTTCGGTGAGATTACTTTCAGTTGCATTTTCCTTTGGAATGAGCTTATCCAACGCATCAGCATCTACACGCTTGAAGTTGGTCTTCTCCATTTTCATTTCAAAATGCTGAAGTAAGTGAGCCGTAAGCGGAGTATTCATCTCCAAAACATCATAACCTCGCTTTTTCGCACTGGCAATGGTTCCGTGATCAGTCTCTGGATTGTTGGTGTAGAGAATCACAAGATTGCCGTCCTTATCTGTTTGTGTTTCCTTAACCTTCTCTTTGTATTCGTCAAACGTGCTGAATTCATTCTCGGTATTCTTTAAGAGATATACTGGATGGATTCGATCGTAGAATTTCTCATCGGTCAATAAACCATAGTCCATGAACACTTGCATGTCTGGCCACTTTTCTTCGAAATCTTTGCGATCTGCCTTGAACATTTCTGCCAATTTATCTGCCACCTTTTTTGTGATATGGCTGCTGATCTTCTTGACATTACTGTCGCTCTGCAAATAACTACGACTCACATTTAGTGGAATATCTGGGGAATCAATCACACCATGAAGGAGTGTGAGGAATTCAGGCACCACATTTTCAACCGAGTCCGTGATAAATACTTGGTTGCTGTAAAGCTGAATCTTATTTTTCTGAAGTTCAACCTTGTGCTTGGCTAATTTTGGAAAGTATAAAACGCCCGTAAGGTTAAACGGATAGTCTACGTTGATATGTATATTGAACAACGGTTCTTCAAACGTCATAGGGTACAACTCCCTATAAAAACCTGAATAATCTTCTGCCGTAAGATCAGAGGGAGACTTCTTCCAAATAGGATTAGGATTGTTGATGATGTTATCTACTTCAACCGACTCCTTCTTTAGATTACCATCATCATCCTTTTCTCCCGTTGGACTATCAATATATTCTGTTTTGGTTCCAAACTGTATCTCTACAGGTAGAAATTTGCAGTACTTATTCAGAATCTCAGATATCCTACCTTCCTCGAGGAATTCTTTTGACTCTCCATCGATGTGCAGGATGATTTCCGTACCGCGATCGGTCTTTTTTGACTTCGTTACCGAAAACTCTGGACTGCCGTCACACGCCCATTTCACTGCATCTTCATCCCGCCAAGTCTTCGTGTGGACTTCAACCTTTTTTGACACCATGAATGCGCTATAAAAACCTAAGCCGAAGTGTCCAATGATACCGTCTTCTTCCACTTTGCCTTCATACTCCTTCAGAAATTCTGAAGCGCCTGAAAATGCGACTTGGTTGAGGTACTTCTCTACTTCTGCTTTACTCATCCCAACGCCACGATCTATAATGTGTAGGGTTCCTTTCTTCTCATCGACCTTAATATCGATGGTCGTTTTTCCTATTTCACCTGTAAATTCCCCTAGCCTCCCAAGCGCTTTGAGCTTAGTAGTAGCATCAACCGCGTTTGACACCAATTCTCTCAAAAAGATCTCGTGATCTGAGTAGAGAAACTTCTTGATTATTGGGAAGATATTTTCTGCTTGAACATTAATTGTCCCCTTCATAGCATTCCAAATTTTATATTTCTTTTATTTCCTAATTTCTTTG
>Ga0181593_10005390_pt1 | contig 11587 bp, 9 predicted proteins | sample 071ome_19_FD_133756 | JGI IMG/M metagenome (GOLD analysis project Ga0181593, IMG submission 133756) | Coastal salt marsh microbial communities from the Groves Creek Marsh, Skidaway Island, Georgia - 071413AT metaG (megahit assembly) | ecosystem: Environmental > Aquatic > Marine > Intertidal zone...
CGGTTCATACGCCGTGCTTTTTCCCAGCGAGCCAGCGACACATCGTAGTCTGATGCTTCGCGTTCCTCTGCGGTAAAATACTTAACCGTTTCATAGTTAAGCAGGCTGTCCAGTGCCCGCGCGTGGGAGGTTGAGTCCATCTGATTGGCCTCCCGCACGAAACGGGTACGCCACTCTGTAATACGCACTGAGTAGGCGACATACAGAACCACTGCAACCAGCGTGATCAACGCAAATACCGGTGGATAGTTAATCAGCAGCAGTATCACCACCAGGCCCAGCTCAAGGAAAGTCGGCAGGATATTAAAAATCAGAAAACGCATCAGGAACGAAATACCATTCGTGCCGCGCTCAATATCACGCTGAAGCGCCCCGGTCTGACGGTCCAGATGAAACGACAGACTCAGCGTATGCAGGTGACGGAACAACGACAACGACATCCGCCTCATCACCCTCTCAGCGACACGTCCAAACAGGAGGTCACGCAGCTCGCCCGCAAAGACCGTCATAAAGCGCACCGCACCATAGGCAAGCAACAACAGCAATGGAAACGCCATCCACCAGTCGGCCACATTCACCTCCGCTGCATCGAGATGATCAACCTGATATTTCAACAGGAAGGGCATAACCACCGATGCAAGCTTTGCCAGTAACAGGCAAGCCATGGCGCCAGCAACTCTGCCCCGGTACTCAAGCAGGAACGGCCAGATCGTGGTCAGCCAGCGGCGTATATTCAGTTTGTCAGGCATGTCCGCCGGTGTTGACTGGAAGCTTCTCATTAACGCGTTAACCTGTTAGTAATAGGGTTATAAACGGCCCAGAGCATAAGGTTCCACCTGACGTGATTCAACGCATTTCCCGCCTTACCGCCGCATTACCTGAGCTACACGAGCTTGAATCCCTGCTCGAAGAGGGCAAAGGAGACATGCGAATCAGGGTACCGGCTCACATCCCTCATAAAGGTGAACACCTGCCCTTTTACGTGCTGGAAATGGGCAGCACGTCACCGGATGCCCCGGTGCTGGCAATGGTCGGGGGCGTGCATGGTGTTGAACGGATTGGCACGCAGGTCATTCTGTCGTTTATGAAAAGCCTGATCCGTCGCCTGCACTGGGACCCCGTAATACAGGATCAGCTTGAGAACATCCGCCTGCTTATTGTCCCGCTCGTTAACCCGGGTGGCATGGCCGAAAACACGCGCTGCAATCCAAACGGCGTCGATCTTATGCGCAATGCGCCGGTGGAAGCCGAAGGAAAGACGCCATGGTTAGTGGGAGGCCAGCGTATCAGTCCTTCACTGCCCTGGTATCGCGGCGTCGCCGGTGCTCCCATGGAACCAGAAAGTCAGGCGTTGACTGATGCCATTCACCACGCACTGAAAGGCCAGAAATACTGCATCAGCCTGGACTGCCACTCTGGTTTTGGCACCCGCGACCGTCTGTGGTTTCCCTACGCCAAAAGTACAGCGCCCTGGCCTGGCATTGGTGCAGCCCATGTGCTGACCGAACTCTTTGAACACAGCTTTCCGAGCCATGAGCAATATCTGTTTGAGCCCCAGGCGCACAGTTATACGACAAACGGCGACCTCTGGGACTACCTCTACGACGATTATCGCTCGCAACAACCTCAGGGCTGTTTTATACCGGTAACGCTGGAGATGGGGTCCTGGCTCTGGGTCAAGAAAAACCCGCGTCACCTGTTGCGCTACCACGGACTGTTCAACCCGGTGTTGCCGCACAGACACCAACGTATCCTGCGTCGTCACCTGGTGCTGTTTGATTTTCTGATGTCTGCTACCCGGACAATGCCTGACTGGGCCCCGGCGTCTGCAGCGGATCAGGCGATCGCGCTGGAGGCGGCCCTCAGCCGCTGGTACCCCAACCTGAGCGGAAATATCACTCCGGCAGTGTGAAGCACGGCCCGCATCCGCTACACTGTTGCGCCTGATATATCTGATGGATTTTCTGACCTTATGTTACGCCTGCGTCATCTCATTTTTACCCTGTTTTCTACGGCAGCCCTGTCTTCTTATGCCGAGATTACCGCCGATATTGGTGCGACCTCAGAATTTGTCCGCGATGGCATCAGCCAGACCGGTGGCAAAGCCGCCTGGCAGGCTGGCCTGACAGCGACTCACAACGCGGGTTTTTACGCCGGTGCCTGGGGAAGCAACGTGGATCACGGCAGCACCGACAGCATTCATTCAGAGTGGGATGTCTATGGAGGAGCCAACCTTCCGCTTTGGCGTGCCTGGTCGGCTGACGCGAGTGTCACCCGCTTCACGTTTCATGGCGACGCCGACAGGAAAGGCGATGCCTACAATGAAACCGCTATTCGTCTTCTCTGGGACAATAACCTCACCCTGGGATACCGGGTGGGTGACGGCTATTACGGCAGCGAATATAACCTCCACACACTGGAAACCGCGTACACGTTCCAGACCGGTTCATTTTCTATTGAGCTGTATGGCGCCAACCACCGCCTCGACGGTAGTGATGAAAATACCAACTTCGGTAGTGCCTCTGCGGATGACTACTGGCACTTCCGTGTCGCTGCAGCTCGCACCTGGAATCACTGGGATTACCGCCTGACGTTAGAGCGCACCAACCTCGGTGGGGACTTCGACGCAGGCACACTGATCCAGTTCAGTGCTCACCGCTACTTCCGGATCTGGTAAGGCAGTTGCCCGCAGTGAGCGCACAGGAGGGGCAGCGTCCGACCATTGTCTTCCTGCGGGGCTTGATACGCAGTCGCTATCATTGGCTGACATTCCCAGACCGTTTCCGCGCAGAGTTTCAGGTACTGGAGCCCGAGTTACCTGGCAACGGCTACCTTTCCGATGAGCTGACGCCCCCTGATATTCCGGCCATGATGCACAGCATCCGCAAGCAGGTCCGTGAACAATACTCAGGGCCGGTGATCATTATTGCGGTATCCATGGGCGCCATGATCGCTGCAGAATGGGCCCGCGAATACAGCGAAGAGATCAGCGAAATGCACCTCATCAACACCAGCCTCGCCAATATGTCGATGCCGTGGGAGAGAATGACTCTGGTGGCGTTTATACGCCTGCTTGCCTGTGTCGGGAGTCGACAGAAGCTGGAACGTGCGATCTACCACCTGACGATCAACCGTACCCTTCAGCCGGAAGAGACTCAGCCCTGGTTCGATTTTGCCAAGAAACATCCCCTACGCTGGCGCAACGTATTTGGACAGCTGATCGCTGCCAGCCGCTACCGTGGCCCCACAGATGCCCCGGTCGAGCGGGTATATTTTTACAATGCGGCGGGAGATCGCCTGGTGAGACCCGGCTGCACAGCACGCATTGCCCGCCGCTGGAAGAAAACACTCATGACACACCCCACCGCAGGCCATGACCTGCCGGCCGATGATCCTGACTGGCTAGAGGCCGGAATCCGCAGAAACATCCTTCAGGCTCCGCTCTGATTCCTGATCGGACAGTTGCTCTGATGTCTGATGAGGGGTCCACGCGACACAGGGCTCGCTATTCAGACAAAGCGGCGGAAAGGTATCCTGATCAATAAAAATCTCTTCATTGAGTTCGATCCCCCGTGGAAAGAGCAACTGACCATTCTCCTCGATAAATAATGGCAGACTGGCGATATTCCGGTAATAGCCCAGCAGCTCTTTACCATCGAAAATCAGCAGGCTGAAGTACTGTGAATAATCATCGCCCTTGACCCTTTCGAGACCAATCAGCGTCCGCTGATTACGAATACCGAAATAGTAATAAGAATTGACGTGGTCGCCATCACTGTTGTGAATCAGAGGAGAGCGGATCTCTTCAAGATACTGCTCAGCCTGCTGTGGTGTCACCGCCCCACTGGAGAAATACGAGGCGGCGTCCTGTGGCTCCAGCGCAGGAGCCACCGTAGGCATCAGGATAAAAGCGGTAAGAAGCAGACGTCGCATCAACCGGCCCTTCCCTGTCAGAGCTGACTCAGTTCCAGCTTGGTACCGAGGTATTTTTCGAGGTCCGGCAGTACGAACGCATCATCCTCTGATACAAAGCTGACCGACACGCCCTTAGCACCCGCACGACCAGTACGACCAATCCGATGCACATAGTCTTCCGGGTCTTCAGGCAGTGTGTAATTGATGACGTGACTGACACCATCAACATGGATACCCCGCCCGGCAACGTCTGTCGCCACCAGAATATTCACACGCCCATTACGGAAACGTTCCAGTGTACGTATACGCTTATCCTGTGCGACTTCACCCGACAGAAGCACAGCAACGTGCCCGTTTTTATTAAGCTTGTCACACAGGTTACGGGTCAGGTCTCTGCGATTTGCAAAAATGATCAGGCGCTCTGGCTTTTCTTCTTCAAGAACGCGCTCCAGCATCGAATACTTATCTGATTCAGCGCATAGGTAGAGCTTCTGATCGACCCGGTCAGTAGTGACCTGCTCCGGCTCGATTTCTACCTTCATCGGATTCGTCGTCCATTGATCAATCAGGATCCGAACATCAAAATTGAAGGTGGCAGAATACAGCAGCGTCTGGCGGTGGTCTTTAGGTGGCGTACCGCGGACGATGCGCTTTACATCGGGAATAAAGCCCATATCCAGCATCCGGTCCGCTTCATCCAGAACCAATACCTCTACCTGATCCAGAAAAACATCCTGACTACGCATAAAATCAATAAGGCGTCCTGGCGTTGCCACAAGAATATCGACCACATGATCACGCAACATTTTGCGCTGAGAGTCGTAGTTCATGCCGCCAACCACGGTCAGGGTATTCAGGCCCGTATACTTACCCAGGGCGTCGGCGTCTTTACCGATCTGCAATGCGAGTTCACGCGTCGGAGCAATAATCAGAGCCCGCGGTTCACTGGCAAAACGTTCTTCAGGTTTTACCGTCAGCAGGCGGTTAAAGATAGTCAGCAGGAAGGCAGCCGTTTTTCCGGTGCCGGTCTGTGCCTGACCGATCATGTCGCGGCCAGTCAGTGCTGCAGGCAAGCTCTCTGCCTGAATAGGTGAACAGTACTCAAAGCCCGACTCGTGGATACCACGCATAACGGAATCAGGAAGCTGGAGGTCATGGAAACGGGTTTTACCTTCCATGGGGGCGACATTGAAGTCACTGAGGTTCCAGGGGGTTTCTTCCTTTTTACTGGCCGTGCCTGCGGAATGCTTTACATCACTCCCTTTCGTTACCTGAGAACCGGCACTCTTACCCTTTGGTCCGGAGTGCGCGCGGTCTTCTGCGGCGTTGACGTGGGCCTTCTTGTTCTGTGCTGGTGTTTTTTTCTGAACCGGTGCTTTTTTCTGAGCCGGTGCCTTACTCGATTTGCCGGCGGGCTTTGCTTCTTTCGCCGGTTTCGGGGCGTTGGATTTGAACAGTTTCTTTAACAAACCTTTCTCCGTTCAGATATTTTCTGGCACAAACAGATGCGCGCCAAATTCGTTATCCCGGTGATAATAATGCAATAGCGCCTGTTTTAGTATCTCAGCACGCTCTGGCAAGCCATATTCAAGGTAATACCGGGCCTGTGTCACGACCGCGTCGCGAAAACGTGCGCGCCCGGCCTCTACCGCGACCGGGTCGCCATCCAGATTATCGGTACTGATATGAAAGCGCCGACCGCAGGCCTCCGAGAGAACCCACTCCACCGCCTGAGGTTTAACCTCAACGGATTCAAACTCACGCTGACGAGCCTCTGATCGTCCATCGGGTTCGTACCAATAGCCATAGTCCGGTAACAGCCGCCGGGCTTTTCCGGCAATACACCAGTGAGCGATTTCGTGCAGAGCCGACTCATAGAAGCCGTGTGCAAAGATAATACGGTGGAATGGAAACTGACTGTCTGCTGGCAGGTACTCGGGTTCGTGATCACCGGCCACCAGACGGGTATTCTCCCGGGCATAGAACAGGTCATCAAATAACGAGATTAAATCAGCAGGGTCCAACACGGGCCGGTTCATCTCGCACGAACTGACGGCTGATTCTTCACGGGCAGGCATAAATTCCTATTCGGTCTTTCCACTAACACTGGCACAATAGCGATCTGAAGCCGACGTATTATACGGCTAACCATTATCTGAGCGAAGGCCCACCCTCTCCTATGTTGTCCGAGTCACCCGAAAGCCAGACAGACCTGCAGCCAACCTCAGAAATCCGGTCACTCCTGAAGTTAACCGGCCCGATTCTCCTGACTCAGCTCGCACAGGTCGGAATGGGTACGATTGATACGCTGATGTCGGGCTACGTCAGTACACGCGACCTTGCCGCCGTTGCCATTGGCAGTGCAGTCTGGACACCTGTATGGCTTTTCCTGGCTGGCATTCTTGTTGCCGTGTCACCTGCCGTTGCCAGACTCAAAGCGTCCGGGCGCAATGAAAAGATTCGCACAGTACTGGGCTCTGGCATATCCCTTGGGCTGATCGCGGGCACTATTCTTGGGCTGATCACGGCCTTTGCCGGTTACCTCATGCCTTCATTCATTGAAGATACTCACACCGCGCACACCGCCAGGTATTACTTGTTTGCTATCGCTGCGGCTATGCCGGTATCGGGCATATTTCTGGCGCTTCGATTCCATGCAGAGGCCGTGGACCATGCCCATCACGTCACGCGGATCATGCTGGCTGGCCTGATTCTGAATATTCCCGTCAACGCAGCATTGATCTATGGCTGGGGATTTTTACCGGCGCTTGGCGGAATCGGCTGCGGTATTGGCAGCGCCATCGTTGTCTGCAGCATGGCAATTGCGTTGCAGTGGGACTGCCTGCGCTATCGCCACCATCAGGGGTTAGCGCTGTCGACGTTACTGAGCCACACCCGCTGGCTTCAGATAAAGAATCTGACACGGGTTGGCCTGCCAATCGGCGTCGCGATTTTCTTTGAGGTCAGTCTGTTCACTGCCATTGCGTTGTTTCTGGCTGACCTTGGGCCTGTCGTCGTCGCAGGCCATCAGGTCGCTCTGAATGTCGCCTCGGTGACCTTTATGATTCCGCTGAGTCTCGGCATGGCCCTGACAGTCCGTGTCGGTCACCACCTGGGCAGTGAGCACGCGCAAATAGCACGCCGTTCATCCTGGCTGGGAGTCAAAGTCAATCTGCTACTGGCTCTGGTGAACGCCGCTATTATTCTCACCGGTGCGGGCGTCATTGCGGGTCTCTACTCACCAGACCCTGCGGTCGTCGCGATCGGAACATCGCTGCTGATCTACGCTGCTCTGTTTCAGATTCCGGATGCCATCCAAATTGCCGCAGCAGGCGCTCTCCGGGCGTACGAAGACACCTTCGCTGTGATGGTTATCACCTTTATTTCGTACTGGCTGGTGGGCTTTGGAACAGGGTGGTACCTGGCATACCAGACAACCAATCCTATGGGAGCCGCAGGGTTCTGGATCGGCCTGATTGCCGGACTGTCCTGTGCCGCTTTATGTCTCTTGTTGCGGCTACGCTATATCAGCCGCCGACACTGAATAAATGCCTCCGACAGCGAGCGAAAATGTCGCCTGTCGGCACGATGAAGTGAACTCCTGACATCCATCGCTATTTCCTGTCCCGATAAGGGCCTGAACCGACTTGTTCAGCGATTCTGATACTGTGCTAACATGGCGCGTTACCGTAATAACAGAACGAAACGGACAGGTATTTCAGCATGAATGTAGCGAACCCGGATGTGGCCTATGAAGTCAGCATCAACCCGGCAACCCTGGAAGAAATTGGCCGTCTGCCACTGACCACTCAGCAGGAGTTTGCAGACGTATTTGAGAATGCGCGTAAAGCTCAGGCACGTTGGGCTCAGGTGTCCTACAAAGAACGCGCGACCTATGTTCTGAAAATGGCCGACTACATCCGCGACAATGCCGACGAGCTCGCAGGCATTATCAGCCAGGATAACGGTAAGCTGAAAATAGATGCGCTCAATACCGAGATTATTCCGTCCATCATGAGCTGTACCTGGTACGCCAGGCAGGCGCCAAAGGTTCTGAAAGACGAACTGCTACCGCCCGCGTCTATGCTGTTCTTCAATAAGTGGTCCAAGCGTGTATTCCAGCCAATCGGCGTGCTAGGTATTATCAGCCCGTGGAATTACCCCTTCAGTATTCCTTTCGGCGAGTTGGTTATGGCACTGATGGCCGGTAATGCGGTCGTGCTCAAAGTCGCTGCACAAACGCCGATGGTCGGCGATGCCATTGATCGCGTGGTGAAGGCCTCGGGCCTGCCTGAAGGACTTTTCACGCATGTTGTGGGATCAGGCTCCAAGGTCCTGAATTCCATGCTGGAAAACGGCGCAGATAAAATCTTTTTCACCGGATCTACCTTCGCCGGTAAGCAGGTTATGAAATCCTGCGCCGAATACCTGGTGCCATGCAGCCTCGAACTGGGTGGCAACGATGCCATGATCGTACTTGAAGATGCTCCGGTTGAACGTGCTGTTAACGGCGGCATGTGGGCAGCGTATCAGAACGCTGGTCAGTCATGCGGGGGCGTAAAACGCGTTTACGTTCATGAAAAAGTGTACGATGACTTTATTAAAATGGCAGTGGCGAAAACCCGCTCTCTGCGTCACGGCGACAATGGGCACGATGCGGATCTGGGCTCAGTGACCACCGAAAAACAATTCCAGCAGCTTGAAAAAGAACTGCAGATGGCGATTGATAATGGTGCCACCATTGCAGCCCAGTCGGCAGCTGTCGGGGAGCAGAAAGGTTACTTTTTCCCGGCCACACTTCTGACGGATGTCACCTCAGATATGGAGTTTATGCAGGACGAAATCTTCGGCCCGTTTATGCCCGTTGTAAAAGTGAGTTCCGAAGCGGAAGCCATTGAACTGGCTAATAAATCCCAGTATGGCCTGACGGCCTCAGTCTGGACAAGCAGTAACAAGCGTGGCAAAGACATCGCTAAAAAACTTCATGCTGGCGCCGTAACAGTCAACGACCATCTCTACACACATGGTTTAAGCAATACCGAATGGGGTGGTCCGAAGGAATCGGGAATTGGTCGTACTCACGGAGCTCTCGGCCTGCTCGAAGTGTCTGAGTCAAAAATCATTAACTGGGATATATTCCCGACTCTCAGCAAAAATAACGCCTGGTGGTTCCCGTTTGACGAAGGCAGCTATAACAACATGCTTAAGCTGACAGCATACGCCAAGCCGCGCTCCGCTATTGAGTGGATCGGGCTGAACCTGACGGTCATTCCTAAAGTGCTTAAGAAGATGATGAGCAGCTGGAAAGTCGATCACGATTAAGGATGCCCCCTCGTACGCTGGCGTGGTCGATCACGACTTTCGCTACGAGATAAAAAGCCCCGCAATGCGGGGCTTTTTTACAAGTTACGACATGGCTCAAGGGCAAGGGTTGGGGATATGCTGATGGATATCATTGATCGCACGTAACAGATCAGCCGATAAATGAACATCCGTCGAGCGAATATTGCTCTTCAGCTGCTCCATCGTTGTGGCACCAATAATGTTGGACGTCACGAATCCCTGCTGAGTAACAAAAGCCAAAGCCATCTGAGCAGGATCCAGCCCAGAATCTTTTGCGAGGGCAGCGTATTCTGCCACAGCCTTTTCAGCGAGCTCACCTGTATAGCGACTGAAGCGGCTGAATAATGTCAGACGCCCCTTGGGAGGCTGCTTACCGGCCAGGTATTTTCCGGACAGAACACCAAACGCGAGCGGAGAATAAGCGAGCAGTCCACAGCGCTCCCGGTGAGAGACTTCAGCCATACCCACTTCGTAGGTCCGGTTGAGCAGGTTATAGGGGTTCTGAATACTTACCGGGCGTGGAATACCCATCTGATCGGCAAGTGATATGAATTTCATGGTACCCCATGGCGTTTCATTCGAAAGTCCGTAATGCCGTATGCGTCCATCATCAATATGTTTTTTCAGAGCATTCAACGTTTCTTCCAGAGCGACGCCCTCGGCCTCTTCATGCTCATACCCCAGACGACCAAAATAATTGGTAGGACGCGATGGCCAGTGAAGTTGATAGAGGTCGATATAATCAGTCTGCAGGCGCTGGAGGCTCGACTCCAGTGCCTCGCTGATATGCTGAGCTGAAAGATCCGGGCCGTTACGGATATGCGTCATCCAGTCTCCGGGACCGGTTACTTTGGTGGCTATAATCAACTTTTCCCGCTGACCAGAAGCCGCCAGCCAGGAACCAAGAAAAGCTTCGGTGCGCCCCTGTGTTTCGCCACGCGGCGGGACAGGGTACATTTCTGCGGTATCAATAAAATTGATGCCCTGCCCGATCGCATAATCCAGCTGTTGGTGTGCTTCCAGCTCGGTATTCTGCTCCCCCCAGGTCATGGTTCCCAGACAGAGTTCACTGACATTAATGTCTGTACGGCCTAGTTGTCTGTATTGCATATCGCCTCCTGATTTCTCTCAGAACAGTACCAGCCAGCCTGTAGGGGCGCCAGAGGGCTCTTGTGCAACAGTCTGATAAAAATATCTGTGTAATCGCTGAATATTATGCTGTCGTACGAAAGATATTCAGTTGCTGATTGAGATCTTCAGCTAAGCGATCAACGGTCTCTGAAGATTGTCTGAGCACCGCAGAGACATCTTTGTGTCCATCCGCTGACTGCGCAACGGCGGCAAGATTACGACCCATTTCTGAAGCCACCTGCTCCTGCTGGGTAATACTGGCGGCAACCTGCAGGTTGAGATCTTTGACTCCCGTCATGCTGTCAGAGATATCTGCGAGTTCAATTTCCGTCGCATTAATTTCGTCAGCACAGGCACGGGTTTCTTCGGCACTCACCTGCATCGCATGCACCGACTGACTGGCAACCTGCGTAATTGTTTCAATCACTTCTTTGATTTCACTGGTTGCTACACCAGTGCGCTGAGCCAGCGTGCGTACTTCATCGGCCACCACCGCAAAACCACGCCCGGACTCCCCTGCACGTGCAGCTTCAATGGCAGCATTCAATGCCAGTAAATTAGTCTGTTCAGAAATACTTGCGATGACTTCAGCAACGTTAGATATCTGCTCTGCCGATGCGTTCATCTGTCCTATTGCTGCTGACGCACTATCAAGCTGCTCAAGTACAATATGGACGCGCTGGCGAACCGCAGAAACTGAGTTGGCACCGTTGGATGCCGAGTCCGATATATCGGCCATTTTATCAGCCGCATCCCGCGCATTTTTTGCCATGACCTGGATGGTCTGAACCATCTCAGTCATCGCTACCGATAACTGGTCCAGCTCGTTATATTGCGAGTCAGATCCTTTACTGACCTTTCTCATCGCCTGAGTAAGATGCTCAGCTTCGATATTCAACCCACGGCTGTCCTCTCGAATGCTACCAATCAGACCTGCGACTTTCTCCCGCATCTGGTTAATTGCCCGAGACAGACGGTCAAATTCTTCAGCACCGCTGCCTTCACAGACTGAAGACAGATCGCCCTCCGAAAAACGCGCCATGCATGCTTCTATTCTTCGCACCGGGCGGGCAATTGATGCACGGATGTACCTTTCACAGAGCAGCATGAGAACGGCCCAGATAAAAAGCGCTACAGCGGTTAATCCTCCGCGGGCAAGCATCACCGCCTGAATATCATCAATGTAAACTCCAGTGCC
>Ga0181593_10005391_pt1 | contig 11586 bp, 7 predicted proteins | sample 071ome_19_FD_133756 | JGI IMG/M metagenome (GOLD analysis project Ga0181593, IMG submission 133756) | Coastal salt marsh microbial communities from the Groves Creek Marsh, Skidaway Island, Georgia - 071413AT metaG (megahit assembly) | ecosystem: Environmental > Aquatic > Marine > Intertidal zone...
ATTATGAGATCCGATGGGACGCTATGACCGACGCTCTTACCGACGACATCTTTGAAGAAAACATTGATAGTCTTTCTGACTGTCTGGCAAAACTGTTTAAAGATCGAAGCGCTGAGGAATGGGAGTTTAAGCTTCGAAAAGCCAGAGAAAACGGGGATCGATATCATCTCATTAAGAGGAAGGTCAGATACAATGAACTTAAGGCACTTCGTAGCTTTCCAATATTCAGCAAAGGGCAGTATAAAGGAGGCTTCATCTATCTACAACAAAACAAACGCGAAAGGCCTTTTCAGGTTCTTGCGGCTCGTACCATTGGATATTCCAGAGACGGCATCAAACCCGTTGGCCTCGAAGGCGCTTATGACAAAGTGCTGAACGGTTTGAGTGGTCGTCGCCTGATGCAGAAGATAGCTGGAGGGGTTTGGATGCCGATCAACGATAAGAATGAGCTTGAACCAGAAGATGGTGCCGACCTCTATACCACAATCGATATCAATATTCAAGATGTTGCCGAAAAGGCACTATTAGAGCAACTAAAAAAGCAAGACGCAGACCACGGGTGTGTTGTATTGATGGAGGTAGCAACTGGCGAGGTAAAGGCTATTGCCAATCTGACCAGAACCAAAAATGGCGGCTACTATGAAATCTACAATTATGCTGTTGGCGAGAGCACTGAGCCAGGATCTACATTCAAGCTAGCATCCTACCTGGCAGCCATTGAAGATGGCTTTATCGACATCACCGACAGTATTGACACAGAAAAAGGCAAATACATGTTCTACGACACTCCTATGTACGACAGTCATAAAGGAGGCTTCGGAAAGATCACAGTTAAAAGAGCCTTTGAGGTATCATCGAATATTGCGGTTGCTAAGATCATCAATCGCTATTATGGGAAACAGCCTCAAAAATTCATCGACCGACTTTATAAGATAGGTCTGAACAAACCATTGGGTTTGGAAATCTATGGTGAAGGAACACCAAACATAAAATCATCCAATGACCCTAGTTGGTCTGGAATTTCTCTTCCATGGATCTCACATGGCTATGAAGTCGCACTCACACCACTTCAGATCCTGAGTTTATACAATGCAGTTGCCAACGATGGAAGCTTCGTTAAGCCGCGATTTATAAGAGAGATCAAAAAAATGGGCAAAAGTCTGGAGCGATTTGACAGTCAGGTGATCAATGAAAAGATTTGCTCAGATCGAACGCTAGCAAAGCTCCAAACCATGCTTGAAGGGGTGGTGGAGAACGGGACTGCGAAAAACCTTAGGAATGCAAACTACAAGATCGCAGGCAAGACAGGTACCGCTCAAATTGCCAACGATAAATATGGTTACCGCTACAAGTCCAAGGTGAGTTATCAAGCTTCATTCTGTGGCTACTTTCCTGCCGACAACCCAAAATACTCTTGCATAGTGGTTGTGAATGCTCCTTCCCGAAACGTGTACTATGGTAACCTGGTTGCCGGACCAATATTTAAAGAGATCGCCGACAAGGTTTATGCTCAAAGTATTGATATTCATGAAGAACTGAAGAAATCTGATCAAATAGCCAGTTCGGGAAGTGTTGAATTTCCAATCTCTAAAAATGGCTACACCAAAGACCTTGAAAAGATCTTCAATGAGCTTAGAGTCCCTTATGAATTCCGTTCTGCTGGATCGACCTGGACTGTAACCAAAACAGGGGACAAAAAAGTTGAATTCTACCGTCGGGCCATCGATTCAAGATTGGTTCCAGATGTACGAGGAATGAATGCTCAGGATGCAGTTTACATACTCGAAAACCTCGGAATGTATGTAAAGATGCGTGGTAGCGGAGCCGTGAAGAAGCAAAGCATCGCGCCTGGAGAGCAAATCTCTGCTGGACAAAAAATCGAACTCCAACTCTCATGAAGCTGCTAAAGGATCTCATATATAAAGCTGGCATCGAAGAAGTGATGGGCTCAACCAATGTAGCCATTGAAAAGATCTGCTTTGACTCCAGAAATGTGGAAGAGTTCTCATTGTTCGTAGCCATCAGAGGAACTGCACATGATGGTCATGAACATATCGAAAAAGCCATTGAAGCAGGTGCGTCGGCAATAATCTGTGAAGAAATGCCCGATCATTTCTTTCAGAAAGTGACCTATGTGAAGGTGAGCGATAGCAGGCAAGCACTTGCTCAGGTAGTCTGTAATTTCTTCGACAACCCATCCAAAGATATCAGTCTGGTGGGCGTAACGGGTACTAATGGAAAAACAACTGTCACTTCTCTTTGCTATCAGATGTTCAAGTCACTCGGCTACAAAGTTGGCTTGATTTCCACCGTCAGAAACCTGATCCACAACCACGAGGTAGACGCTACACACACAACTCCAGATCCTGTAATGATCAATAGCCTTTTGCGTGAAATGGTTGACTATGGCTGTAGTCATTGTTTCATGGAAGTAAGCTCACATGCATTGGATCAGAAAAGAACCTTTGGTCTCGACTATGATGTGGCCATCTTCACCAACATCTCACATGATCACCTGGATTACCATGAGACCTTCGATAACTACATCGCTGCCAAGAAATTGCTCTTTGATGGTCTAGCTCCAGATGCATACGCATTGATCAATCTGGATGATTTTCATGCTGAGGTCATGGCGCAAAACACCAAAGCAAAAGTAAAGAGTTATGCCTTGAAAGCAGCGGCAGACTTTAAGGCTAAGATCATTGAGAATCAATTCTCAGGTATGCAGATGGATATTGACGGACAAGAAGTTTGGACCAAGCTGATTGGTGACTTCAATGCCAGTAACCTATTAGCAGTGTATGCCTGTGGGATTCTTCTTGAAGAAGAAAAGCTGGAGTTGTTGACTTCCATTTCCAACCTCAAAACGGTTGATGGGAGATTTGAATATGTGAAGACTCCAAACAATATCACTGGAATTGTCGATTACGCCCACACACCGGATGCACTCGAAAATGTGCTCAAGACAATTCAAAAGATCAGATCTGGAAATGAGCAACTGATCACTGTGGTTGGATGCGGTGGAGATCGCGATAAACTCAAGCGACCTGAAATGGCTCGCATAGCATCCGAGATGAGTGATAGAATAATTCTGACCTCAGATAATCCGAGATCGGAAGATCCAGAGCAGATCATTGAAGACATGAAAAAGGGCATTGACGCCTTACACAAGAAAACTACTCTTTCAATTGTCGACCGACGCGAAGCCATACGCACCGCATGCAGTTTGGCAGGAGAAAATGACATCATTCTGGTAGCGGGAAAAGGCCACGAAAAATACCAGGAGATCAAAGGAAAAAGAAATCATTTCGACGACCTCGAAGAACTGTCTAACGCCCTTAAACCCATCGGAGAATAATGCTTTACTACCTGTTCAGATATCTCGACCAACTTGACTTTCCGGGAGCCGGAGTATTCGAATACATCTCATTCCGTGCAGCTCTCGCAGTCATTTTCTCACTTCTAATCTCAATGACATTTGGAAAACGAATCATTAATCTGCTGCGCAAAAAGCAAATTGGCGAAACGGTCAGAGACCTCGGTCTAGAAGGACAGTTGAGCAAACAGGGAACTCCAACTATGGGGGGATTGATCATTCTCTCAGCCATAGTGATTCCTACATTACTTGTTGCCAAGCTTGACAACATCTACATCATCCTAATGCTCATTTCAACCGTATGGTTGGGAACGATTGGCTTTATCGATGATTACATCAAAGTCTTCAAAAAGAACAAAGAAGGTCTGGCAGGGAAATTCAAGGTGATCGGCCAGATCGGAATCGGACTTATAGCTGCCCTCATACTTTCCTTCCACCCTGATATTGTCATCAAAGAAAAAGCTGCAACCGTTCTTGAAGTAAGCGAAAAGTCTGCGAATGAAGTAGATCAAGGTATCGTTTGGAGTGAGTCTCGCTCGAGCAAAACCACCATTCCATTCGTAAAGAACAACGAGTTTGACTACCGGTGGTTGATTGACTGGATGGGTGACGGGATGGCAAAATATGTCTGGTTGATCTTCATCCCGATTGTGATCCTGATTGTAATTGCAGTGTCAAATGGGGCCAATATGACCGATGGTCTCGATGGACTCGCAGGAGGAAGTAGCGCCATAATAGGTACAGTACTCGGGATATTCGCCTACCTCTCCTCAAACTATGTATTTGCTCACTACCTCAACATCATGTATATCCCAAATGCCGAGGAACTGGTAATTTTTATCGCCGCCTTTGTTGGAGCATGTATCGGCTTCCTATGGTACAATGCTTTTCCTGCCCAGGTATTCATGGGTGACACTGGTAGTTTGGCAATTGGGGGAATCATCGCAGTATTCGCAATTGCGATCCGTAAAGAACTCCTGATCCCAATCTTCTGCGGGATCTTCCTGGTAGAGAATTTATCTGTGATCATGCAGGTTGCATGGTTCAAATACACGAAAAAGAAATATGGTGAAGGAAGGCGAATCTTCAAGATGGCCCCACTTCATCACCACTATCAAAAATTGGGTTGGCATGAATCCAAGATCGTATCCAGGTTCTGGATCATTGGAATCATGCTCGCCATCATATCCATTGTGACACTCAAGCTGCGCTAATGGCCTATGATGTTGTAGTACTCGGTGGTGGAGAAAGTGGTACAGGAGCAGCCCTCCTGGCAAAGAAAAAAGGCCTGAGTGTTTTCCTGAGCGATCAGGGAGAAATAAAGGCCAAATACAAAGACGTTCTTTCACAAAGCGGGATAAACTTTGAAGAAGGTAAGCACAGCGAAAATGAGCTGTTATCGGCCTCAGAGATCATTAAGAGTCCAGGGATTCCTGACAAAGCAGCTCTCGTGGTTGCAGCGCGAGCAAAAGGAATTCCAGTCATCTCTGAAATTGAATTTGCTGGTAGATACACTAACGCAACCATCATTGGCATCACCGGTACGAATGGGAAGACCACCACTACTCTACTTTGCCATCACTTGCTGAAAAAAGCAGGTTTGAATGTCGGATTAGCGGGAAATGTCGGCGACAGCTTCGCCAAAATGGTGGCAGAGGAGGAGCATGATTACTACGTGCTTGAGTTAAGCAGTTTTCAACTTGATGGAATCGAGAAGTTTCGACCTCACATTGCTGTCATTTTAAACATCACTCCAGATCACCTCGACCGGTACAATTACAATCTGGATGATTATGTAAGATCCAAATTCAGGATCAGCATGGCGCAAACCGAGACTGACTTTCTCATACTCAACTTCGACAACGACCTCATCAAGGAATTTATCTCGAACAAGGAATTTAAAGCAAAGCTCCTCCCCTTTTCCTGGGAACAAACAGGTGAAGAAGGAGCCTGGATAGACAATGAACAAATAATAATTAACCATAATCAGAAACCAGTAGCTATGTCAATCATGGAACTAGCCCTACAGGGCAAACACAACATATATAACTCGATGGCGGCGGGAATTGCCGGACGCATTCTCGAGATCAGAAAAGAGGTCATTCGAGAAAGTCTCAGTGATTTCCAAAATGTGGAACATCGCCTTGAGCATGTAATAGATCTTCTTGGAGTGCAATACATCAATGACTCCAAAGCAACCAACGTGAATTCAACATGGTGGGCTCTAGAAAGCATGGATCGCCCAGTAGTTTGGATCGCAGGTGGCGTTGACAAAGGAAACGACTATCGCATTCTTGATGAAATGGTTGAATCGAAGGTAAAAGCCCTTGTTTGCCTCGGAAAAGACAATTCTAAACTTCAAGAAGCCTTTGCCGATAAGGTTGAATTGGTTTACGATGCTGATAGCATGAGAGAGGCCGTAGGCCTTGCATATCAACTCGCAAGAAAAGGTGATGCTGTTCTTCTTTCACCAGCCTGTGCAAGCTTTGATCTTTTCGAAAATTATGAGGAAAGAGGACATCAATTCAAAGAATGGGTAAGACGCCTCTAATAGCATGAATCGGGTATTTAAAGTACTTGAGGGAGACCGCGCAGTTTGGCTGATCACCATCTTTTTGATGTTGGCCTCGCTGCTTTTGGTGTATAGCAGTATTGTGACACTTGCCTATAAGTATCACAGCGGCAATACCACCTTTTATTTGCTACGTCATGGTTTCTTTTTGGTGGCTGGTTTGCTGATCATCTATGGAATACATAAGATGAGATATACCTACCTGTCGAAACTCTCTCAGCTTTTACTTTTCATATCCATTCCACTTCTATTACTTACCCTTTTGATGGGGGCAAATATCAATGAAGCTAGTCGTTGGCTGGTCATTCCGGTGATCAACCAGAGTTTCCAAACTTCTGATTTAGCCAAGATCGCACTGATTCTCTATGTCGCTCGGATGCTCTCATTGAAACAAGCCGATATCAAGAGTTTCAACTCTGCCTTCATCCCGATCGTTGTTCCGATCGTGGTCGTCTGCGCATTGATCTTTCCGGCCAACCTTTCAACTTCGGCGGTCCTTTTTAGTATTTGCCTTGTGTTGATGTTCATCGGTGGCATTCCTGGAAAGTACTTACTAGGACTCATTGGAATTGGAGTCTTTTTGGTTGCTTTTGCTTTGCTCATTGGAAAGGTCGTACCAGAATTAGTACCCCGTGCAGGAACCTGGGTAAAACGGATAGAAAACTTCTCTCAATCAGATGCAAAAGGAAACTATCAGGTAGAGCAATCTAAAATTGCTATAGCCAAAGGTGGATTGGTGAGATTGGCGCCAGGAAAAAGCACTCAAAGAAACTTCTTACCTCATCCCTATTCTGACTTTATCTACGCTATAGTAATCGAAGAATATGGATTCTTTGGCGGCGCAATGATCCTACTTCTGTACTTAACTTTATTCTTCAGAGCTATGCGCATCGTAGCTCGAAAACCCAACTCTTTTGGCGCCTTAATGGTCATTGGCATTGCCTTTAGCCTTGTATTTCAGGCTTTGATCAATATGGCTGTTGCTGTAAATCTGCTGCCAGTAACCGGACAACCACTACCCTTGGTGAGTATGGGAGGAACATCCATGTGGTTCACCTGTGTCGGGATTGGAATCATCTTGAGCGTGAGCAGAAGTCTTGAAAAGGAAAATCTCTCAGATATTGAAAACGGAAATAATGTAAGAAACGACTATGCAGAAGCCTAGGATCATCATAAGCGGAGGTGGAACTGGAGGGCATATCTTTCCGGCGATCGCTATTGCGAATGAGATTCGACTGATCAATCCTGAAGCAGAGATCCTCTTTGTTGGAGCCAATGGCCGTATGGAGATGGAAAAAGTTCCTGAGGCTGGTTATGACATCATAGGCTTGAACATTAGTGGACTTCAAAGAAGACTCACTGCCAAAAACCTGAGTTTCCCATTTAAGGTAATTGGAAGTCTGCTAAAGTCATCGTCGATCATCAAAAGATTCAAACCTCAGGTCGCCGTCGGGGTTGGAGGTTATGCAAGCGGCCCTCTTCTCTTTATGGCTTCGAGGAAAGGAATTCCCTGCCTGATCCAGGAACAGAACAGCTATCCTGGGATCACCAATAAGCTGCTCGCAAAAAGGGTAGATAAGATTTGCGTTGCCTATGGCAAGATGGAGCGATTCTTTCCTTCTGAGAAGATAAAATTCACAGGAAACCCAGTTCGACAGAATGTAGTTGATCTTGAAGGGAAGCGCGAATCAGGATTTAAGCACTTTAATCTTGACCCTAACAAGAAAACGGTATTAGTGGTGGGTGGAAGCTTGGGTGCAAGGAGTATAAATAGAGCCATTGCTGCGAGTCTGGATAATTTCTCTGAAAATGACGTCCAACTCATTTGGCAAACCGGTAAAGCCTATTGGGAAATTGGAAAGCAAGAAGCTTCACCATATGAACAAAAAGGAATTCGAACCACAGAGTTCATCAAGGAAATGGATCTGGCCTATGCAGCAGCCGACATTGTGATATCGCGTGCAGGTGCAATTGCAGTTTCAGAGTTGTGCAACATCTCAAAACCTATCATTTTGGTTCCATCTCCAAACGTCGCCGAAGATCACCAAACCAAAAACGCCATGGCATTGGTTGATCAAGAGGCTGCAGTTCTGGTGAAGGATGTTGAGGCAAAAGAACAAATATGGCCAGCCCTGGAACAATTGCTTCGAGATGAGAATAAGCGCAAGGAGCTCGCTGCTAACATTGGATCACTTGCCAAGAAAAATGCTGCAAGAGATATTGCAAACGAAGTCTTATCAATGATCAAATGAAGAATCTGAAGAACATAAAGGAGGTGTATTTTATCGGTATCGGTGGTATCGGCATGAGTGCACTTGCTCGTTATTTCAGAAAGAGAAACAAAAGCGTTTCTGGCTATGACCGTACTGAAACGCCTTTGACCAGAGTACTTCAATCAGAAGGAATCGACATTCATTTCCACGAGTCGGCAGAATTGATCGGCGAACCCGATCTGATCATTTACACTCCGGCAATACCAGAAGATTCCATAGAGCTTAAGAAAGCCAAAGAACTAGGAGTACCACTTCTGAAGAGGTCCGAAGTATTGGGTCTGATCAGTAATGAGCACGATACCTATGCGGTTGCAGGCACTCATGGGAAAACAACGATTTCCACCATGTTGGCCCATATTCTCTATCAAAGTAGTATTGGCTGCAATGCATTCTTAGGTGGGATAAGTGCCAACTACAACTCTAACTATCTGCAGGGCGAAAAGCGTGCTCCGGTAGTAATGGAAGCGGACGAATTCGATCGTTCCTTCCATCAACTAAGCCCAAGCTTAAGTCTTATCAGTTCAGTTGACCCTGATCATCTGGATGTATATGAAACACCTGAGAACATGATGGAGGCGTTTCAATCATTTGCCAACCTCACTACTGAAAGTGGAGCCTGCTTCATTCATCAAAAGCTCAAAGGCAAGATCAAGCCAAAAGGAAGGTCATTTGCATATTCACTTAATGGCGGGGGCAAGTTCTACGCAAAGAATATTGAATTGAAGGATGGAGCGTATCACTTTGACCTGCAAACCAACACTGTTCCCGTTAAGAATCTTGTGCTTGGCATGCCTGGATTGCACAACATCGAAAACGCCGTTGCCGCCTCCGCAATGGCAATCGAAGCTGGTGTCAGCGAACTTGAATTGCGTAATGGCTTAAAGAGCTTTCAGGGAATCAAAAGACGTTTTGAAATCCATGTTCAGGAAGCTAAAAGCACCTTCATTGACGACTATGCTCATCATCCAACAGAAATCGATGTCTGTATTAACAGTGCACGAGAAATGTACCCTAAGCGAAAGTTAACAGTCATCTTCCAGCCACACCTGTTTAGTCGTACCCGTGATCATTTAGATGCCTTCGCTGAATCATTGTCTGCATGCGACGAACTCATCCTTTTGGACATCTATCCCGCCAGGGAAAAACCCATCAAAGGAATAAACTCGAGCGAACTGCTGAAGAAGGTCAGCATCAAGAATAAAAAGCTACTCAGTAAGGAAGATTGCCTCAAACAAATCGCTGCAAAAAAACCAAAGTTGCTTCTTAGTCTTGGTGCTGGCGACATCTCTGAAATGGTTCCCGCACTCAAAGAAATTATGTCGGCATGAAGAAGTGGCTAAAAATATCATTGTGGTCATTAAGCCTCACTGTATTGGTTCTTTTGATGGGTTTTGTTGCCAACAGAGAACGGTCTGCTATCTGTGAAGGAATAGAAATCATCATAAATCGAAGCAATAAATCGAACGAATTTGTCACTAGCAAAGAGGTGGAAGAAAATGTGCGCAATTTGGGTTACCAAATTGAGGGGCAGTACATGTCTGAATTCAATATTGCACACCTGGAGCAGGTCTTTCGTTCTAACCCCAGCGTAAAGACCGCTGAGGTCTATAAAACGATCGATCACAAACTAAAGATCGAAATCACTGAAAGAACACCGATAGCCCGTGTATTCAACATGTTCGGAGAGAGCTTTTACCTGGATCGCGAAGGTGAAATGATGCCTCTCAGCAATAACTATACAGCCCGGGTGATGGTGGTGAATGGCTATGTGAATATTCCTTATTCGAGCTTTTTCACGAATGATGAGGAGAACCAAACATTCTATAAAAAGAAGCTACAATCCATGTTCGAAATGGTGGATTTTATCCATAAAAACGAGTTCTGGAAGGCACAAATTGCACAAGTCTTTATTGATAAGTATCAAGAAGTGGTATTGATTCCTAAGGTAGGAAATCACAAAATTGTTATAGGGGATGTTGTAGATCTGGATGAAAAGTTCAGAAAACTCAAGATCCTCTACGACAAAGGATTACCGAATACCGGATGGAATGAATACGATACGATCAATCTTAAATTCAACAATCAAATAGTTTGCTCTAAACGATAACTCATGGGAAAAGAGTCAGAAATAATAGTAGGCCTCGACATTGGAACCACCAAGATCGCTGCAATGGTGGGACGCAAGAATGAGCATGGTAAGCTCGAAATTCTTGGAATGGGAAAAGCTGAGTCAAGGGGTGTGACCAGAGGGATGGTTTCACACATCACGCCTACCGTTGAAGCCATAGAAGCTGCCATAGCAGAAGCTGAAACCAAGTCGGGAGTTCGTATTCGTGAAGTAAATGTCGGAATCGCAGGGCAACATATTCGCAGTTTGCAGCACAGTGGATATAAGACACGTGAAAGCTTTGACGATGAGATTACTCAAGCCGATATTGATGAGCTAACCTCAAGCATGTACAAGTTAGTGATGATGCCAGGTGAAGAAATCATCGATGTGCTTCCACAAGATTTTGCAGTTGACAACGAAAAAGGAATTCTGAATCCTGTTGGGATGTCGGGTCAACGACTTGAAGGAAACTTCCATATCATCACAGCACAAATTGCAGCGGTGAAGAACATCACCAAATGCGTTCAACGCGCCGGATTGCACAGCATGGGAATCACGTTAGAGCCACTTGCCTCATCCGAAGCCGTATTGAACGAAGAAGAAAAAGAAGCAGGTGTAGTGCTAGTAGATATTGGAGGTGGAACTACTGACGTTGCCATCTTCCAGGACAATATCATTCGACACACCGCAGTGATTCCTTTTGGAGGAAATGTGATCACAGAAGATGTGAAAGAAGGCTGCTCGATCATTAAAAAACAGGCTGAATTGCTGAAAGTGAAATTCGGTTCAGCACTGGCAAGTGAGAATCAAGAGAATGAGATCGTGGTGATTCCAGGGCTTCGCGGACGTGACCCAAAAGAGATCAGCATTAGAAATCTTTCGAGCATTATCCAGGCAAGGATGGAAGAGATCATTGAACAGGTTTACTACGAGATCAGAAATTCAGGATACGAGAATAAGCTTATTGCAGGCATCGTGGTAACCGGTGGTGGTTCACAATTGAAGCACATCAGCCAACTCTTTGAGTTTGTGACTGGCATGGACACCAGAATAGGTTACCCAACTGAACATCTGGCTTCGGGCTCAGAAGACATTACAAGCCCGATGTTCTCAACCGGTGTTGGACTCGTGCTTAAAGGATTCGACCTGGCCTCAAAATCAAGTGATGACTATGTGGAAAGACAACTTCCTGAAGAACGCAAGAAAAGCAGCTTCTGGGACCGTATCATCAAAAAAGGAACAGATATTCTAAACG
>Ga0181593_10005393_pt1 | contig 11585 bp, 11 predicted proteins | sample 071ome_19_FD_133756 | JGI IMG/M metagenome (GOLD analysis project Ga0181593, IMG submission 133756) | Coastal salt marsh microbial communities from the Groves Creek Marsh, Skidaway Island, Georgia - 071413AT metaG (megahit assembly) | ecosystem: Environmental > Aquatic > Marine > Intertidal...
CGCGGTTCGCAGCGTGGCGACTTCCGCGAACTGCTGGAAAGCCCGCCGTGCGACCCGACGGTGTTCTACAACGAGATGCTGGAAGCCGGACGACTGGATGACATCCTGAGCCCGCAATAAGGATGAGTAATTCCAAATTTTCGTTACTGGAGTTGCTCGGCATCATCGGCGTTTTTGCGGGACTCGTGCTGGTGGCCTATGAGCTGCGGCAGAATTCCATTGCCGCCCAGGCCCAGACACGGGCCACGCTTACCCAGATAGCGCACCACATGATTGAAAGTGTCTCCACGCCGGAAATGGTGACAATCTTTCTCAAGCTGGAACATGGCGAACCATTAAACGAAGAACAGGAATTCCAGCTCACGCGAAACATCAGTATGCAGTTGCGCGCAGGTGAGAATGTCTTTTACCAGCACCGGATCGGTACACTGAGTGACGAAGAGTTTGCGGGATACCGGAATTTCTACAAGTAGTCGTTTGCTGAAAATCCCTACTGGCGTGAAAGGTGGGCAATCCAAAGGACCATATCTTCCCCGGAGTTCCAGCGCGAAATAGACCTGCTGATTTCTGAAATCGAGTAACGGCTAATCCGTCTCGCAAGCATAGGGCTGGATGTCGATCTCCGGTCGCCACTTCCATGTCGCGTAATCTTCCACCAGCAATGCCTCGGTGAATGTCCCCGGGTCGCTGACGGAAAAATCCATGTGCAGTTCCGTGCCGTCATCGTTGAGAAAGTACCGTTCCGTGATGAATACGGATTCGGTCTGCGGAATACCGGCCAGTCCGGCGATATCGAAGAAGGGATAATCGATGCGTGAGGTTTCAATCACCAGAACATCGTCTTCCCAGCGACCGATCGAATAGCCCAGAGGCGACAACGGCGTACCGGGCGGAATGCCTTGCCCGTCCATGTGGATCAACCGCTCCACGTCGAAGTATTCCCCGATCAACAGGATGTCGTCGCCCCGGCGCTCGAAGGCGATCGGGTGCGGTCCCGTCTGCGTGATCACGCGCGGCATGCCGAGCTGCGCACATTGCAGCGCCGGGTCGAAAGTGTCTTCGTAGGCTTCCCAGCCAGCCCTGGCGAAGTCGGTCAGCGACGGGTTGTCGGCGAACGCCGGACGCCGGGCGCGCTCCAGCGTCCACACGCGGAAGATGTCGCCGCTGCCGGCCTCACCCACATCCGCCGCCAGCACCCAGCTGCCGCCGCCGACGGTGGTGGTGTTCCAGCGCGGCTCGGAAAAACCGGTGAGCAGGATCTCGCGACCGTCGGGCAGCAGCACGTTGGTGACCAGCATGTTGGCGGCGCGGCGCGTCGAGGCGAACCCGGCCACCGTCACGGGCTGGCCCACCTGGAAAGTCCCTTCCGGTACGCCGCGGCGAACGGTGCCGGCGAGATCCGCCGCGCCCATCACCCAGCGCGTCATCGAGCCGTCGGCATTGGTGACATCCAGCTCCAGGCCGACATGGGGATTGCGCCAGATGACGCGGGCGATGATGCCTTCCAGTTCAACCACACTCGTGCGGTCGTATTCGGCGTTGGAGTGATGGGCCGATGCCGGCAGCGCTGCCAGCAACAGTAAAACGATGCAGGACAACGTCTTCATGGCGCGGCCGGCAGATCCACCGGTGCTTCCCGGCGCAGGAATTTCCATGTGCCGTCCTCGCGGATGAATTCGTCGTCGTAATGCCCCAGCAGAACCGCGTTCGGTCCGCCACCTTCACCGGGGGTGACATACAGCCACTTGGTGACGGCACTGGCGCGGTCGCCGTCGATGCGGATGCGGTCATTGGTCAGGACGTGGAAGGTGCCGGAACCTTCCGGCAGCGGGTTGTGCCCGATGATGTCGTCCATCAGTTTGAACACCCCTTCCGGGCCTTCGCCGCGGCCCATGCCGCTTTCCCAGACACCGTTGCTTGCGAACAGCGCTGCCAGGGAACGGTAGTCGCGATGGTCGTGGTACGTGCCGTATTCGAGAATGAGGTTGCGGATGGCTTCGCGGTCTTCCAGCGCCTGGACGCGGGCAGCGAGGGATTGTGCGCCAGTGTCCGCCGCCATGGCAGGCAGCATGACCATGCTGGCCAGGATGAATAGCGCCGAAAGTGTTCTCATGATCCCCCTGCCCTTTCTTGGATTCAGTTCAAGGCGAGCCGGTAATATAGTCCCTGCTGATTTTTACTGCAAAGACACTGAAGCCGATGAACACCACCCCGATGATGATCAGGACCAGCGGCCAGCCGATGGAATCGGCGAAATACTCGGACGTGAACCAGCCCAGGTAGCCGATCATGGCGCAGGTGCCGGTGAACAGCAGCATGCGGCTGCGCACCAGGGTGCTCAGATAGATGATGGCGCCGGCATAGCCTACATACAATATGTGCACGGGTGAATCTTCCAGCAGATCGAACACACCATAACCGGTCATGATACCGCCGGCCAGGAACCAGAACGCGGCCATGGACGCATGGGTACTGCTGTTCAAGCTGAATGCGGCCGCCAGTATCGCTGCGCCGGTGAGCGTGCTTTGCACGTCCCAGTCGAGACCGATGATGTCGAGCAGATTGCCCAGGGTGAAGGCGGCGAACCACAGGGACAGGAACACATGGACGGCCAGCCGGTGCACACGCCAGACCAGCAGGCACTGCACCAGCATCACCACTGTCATGGCCAGCACCGCCACCTGCGGATCACCGCCGGTGCCCAGTTCATCGAAGGCCACCAGGATGCCGCCGGACTGGAACAGTGCCGCCAGCAGGAACAGCGGCAGTGTGGATTTCTGGTAGTGCGCGTTTTCGATGAAGACCAGTGCGACCACCAGCATCACCAGGCCGGCACCGAGATAGAGGATGATGCGGGCGGCCGCATTCATGTCCGCCCAGAAGGTTTCTATAAAAAATCCCAGGCCGCAGAGGATGAAGATGCCGCCCACCCAGGCCAGGATGCGACTGGTCGAGGAGCCCCGGTCAGCGTCGCCGGGCTTGAGTGCCGCGGCGATATCCTGCACGTCCAGCTCATGCTCCCGGGCCAGGGCAATAATGGTGTCCAGTGCTTCCTTGCGCGAAGTCATCAGGGTGACTCCCGCTCCACCCAGCCGATGAACTCGTAGCTGGCGTAATAGTTGTTGCCGTCAATGGCGGGAATCTTCTCCGCCCTGCCGTCTTTTTCGATCTTGGCGCCGTAACGATAGCCATCGAAGAAGAACAGGAATCCGCGCGATCCCCGGTAGCTGTTGTCGAACCGGTAGCCGTCGGGCGCACTGGTTTCAGCAATCAGGGTCCGGCCGGCCAGTTCGGCCACAGGCAGGATGTCACCATTGGCAGGTTCGTCGGGCAGGTCGACATCGATTTCCCGCAGGTTGCCGGCGGCGCTGTCGAAGTAATACAGGCGCGGCACGGGAATGGCCACGGCCGGGATGTTGCCGCGGGCCACCGGGTAGTTGGGGTCGACGGTGAACCGGGCATATAACATGCCGTCATCGATCTCAAACGCGATGGTGCCGTTGAGCTGACGCACCGCTTCGCCGTAATAGCGTGAGACCAGAACAAGATCATACTGCGGGTCATCCACCGTCATGCGCGGCACGGCCATGGCGATCCAGAACACCAGAACCAGCAGCAGCGGCAGGCTGATGCCGACTACCAGGGTGAGGTTTTTTGACAGGAAAGACTGCTCTTGCATGGGCGTCGCCGGTAATCGAAGCAGTGTATTCAGGGAGGACCGGAATATACCGGTTATGTTTCAGGGCTGTTCTTGTTTGCCCCTGTCAATTAGGCCAAAAACAGGGTTAAAAAACAATCTGCCGCGCCCGCAGCGATTGCTGTACACTCGCGCTTTTCCTCGTCGGCGGCCAGACATTTTCCATGAAAGACCTGACCCAGGGCTCCGTTCCACGCACCATCGTTGCCATGGCAGCGCCTGTCGCCATGGGCATGATCTTCCAGACGCTGTACCTGCTGGTCGACCTCTACTTCGTCGCCGGCCTCGGCGATGCCGCCATCGCCGGCGTCGGTGCCGCAGGTACGCTGTTTTTCATGGTCATGGCCCTGAGCCAGGTGCTGGGCGTGAGTTCTGTTGCGTTGATGTCGCAGGCCGTCGGCCGCAAGGACCGCGACTTCGCCAACCTCGTCTTCAACCAGTCCATGGTACTGGCCTGCATCTGCACCGCCATCACGCTGTTGTTTGGTTACACGCTGTCCGACAGCTTCATGGCCACCATCGCCGCCGGGGACGCCCAGGCTGAAGGCATCCGCTTCCTGCACTGGTTCCTGCCGGGGATGTCGATGCAGTTCGCCATCATGGGTATGAGTTCGGCACTGCGCGCCATCGGTATCGTCAAGCCGACCATGATGATCCAGGTGATCACCATTGTGCTGAACACCATCCTTGCACCAATGCTCATCGTCGGCTACGGCCCTGCCCCTGCCCTGGGCGTCGTTGGCGCCGGCCTGGCCACCACGATCTCGAGCGCGGTGGGCGTGTTCATGCTCATCATGTATTTCATCAAGCTGGAAAAATACGTCGCCTTCCAGCTCCACCTCTGGAAACCGCAGCTGTCGATCTGGGGCCGCATGTTCAACATCGGCCTGCCAGCCGGTGGCGAGATGCTGCTGATGTTCGGCTACTTCGCCGTGGTCTACTGGCTGATCCAGGACTTCGGTGAATCCGCGCAGGCCGGCTTCAGCGTTGGCGGTCGCATCATGCAGTCCATCTTCATGCCCACCATGGCAATCGCCTTCGCCGTGGGGCCCATCGCCGGCCAGAATTTCGGTGCCGGCCACGGCGACCGCGTACGCGAAGCCTTCAAACAAGGCATACTGATGAGCGGTGCGGTCATGCTGGTCGTCACCCTGGTGCTGCAATTCCACCCGGAACTGCTGGTGGCCTTCTTCACCGACGAGGAAGCCGTCATCAAGGCCGGCGGCGACTTCCTGCAGATCATCTCCTGGAACTTCGTCGCCCAGGGCATCATCTTCACCTGCTCCGGCATGTTCCAGGGCCTGGGCAACACCAAGCCGGCCATGTTCTCCTCGGCCAGCCGCCTGATAATCTTCATTCCCGTCGCGGTCTGGGTCAGCAAGCAGGAAGGCTTCACCATGGAGCAGATCTGGTATGTATCCGTCCTGTCGGTCACCATCCAGGCCGTCATCAGCTTCCTGCTGGTGCGCAAGGAATTCCAGCTCAAGCTGACCAACCTGCAGCCACCGACACCGCCCCCGCCACCCATGGAACAGCCAGCGTAAATGCCCCTGCTCACCCTGAAAGACATTCACCTGGCCTACGGGCCCCAGGTCCTGCTCGATGCCGAGGCGATGACCATCGACGCCGGCGACATTATCGGCCTCCTGGGGCGCAACGGCGCCGGCAAAAGCTCACTGCTGAAACTGCTGCACGGCGATATTAGGCCTGACGGCGGCGAGCGCTGGGTCCAGCCCGGCACCCGGATCGCCATGCTGGAGCAGGACCTGCCCTACAAGGCCAGTGAAACCGTATACGATTTCATCGCCGGGGGCCTGGCAAAGACCGGCGCCCTGCTCAGCCAGTACCACCAGCTTATCTCCGCAGCCGACCCCGACATGAAAAAACTCGCCCGCCTGCAGCACGAGATCGACGGTGCCGACGGCTGGAAGCTCCAGAACCGGGTGGAGACTGTCATCAGCCAGCTCGACCTGCCCGCCGACAACCTCATGTCCAGCCTTTCCGGCGGCTGGACCCGCCGCGCCGCACTGGCCCGCGCCCTGGTCAGCGACCCCGACATCCTCCTGCTGGATGAGCCCACCAACCATCTCGACATCCCCGCCATCGAGTGGCTGGAGAAACTGCTGCTGGATTTTCGCGGCGCCATCATCCTGATCACACACGACCGCGCTTTCCTGCAGCGCACCGCCAATCGCATCATGGAACTGGACCGTGGCAAGCTGATTTACTGGCAGCACGATTACCAGGCCTTCCTGAAACACCGCGACCAGCAGCTGACCGCCGAGGCCAAGACCAATGCCGAGTTCGACAAGAAACTGGCGAAGGAAGAGCAATGGATCCGCCAGGGCATCAAGGCCCGACGCACGCGCAATGAGGGCCGCGTCCGGGCGCTGGAGAAAATGCGCGAGGAAGTCAGGGCGCGATTGAATGTACAGGGCAGCGCGAAGATCTCGCTGAACAAGAGCGAGATGTCCGGCAAGATCGTGGTGGAAGCCGAGGGCATTCGTCATGGCTATGGCGATGAGACCCTGATCGACAATTTCTCCATCACTGTCATGCGCGGCGACCGCATCGGCCTGATCGGCCCGAACGGCATCGGCAAGACCACCCTGCTGAAGATTCTGCTGGGCCAGCTGAAACCGGATCACGGCAAGGTGAAGACGGGAACGAAGATCGAGATTGCCTACTTCGACCAGCTGCGCGAACAGCTCGATCCGGAAAAATCCGTGCAGGACAATCTCGCCGGCGGCTCCGACCATGTCACGATCAACGGTCGCGACATGCATGTCATCAGCTACCTGCAGGACTTCCTGTTCGAACCGGCACGCATACGCCAGCCGGTAAAGGCGCTCTCCGGCGGCGAACAGAACCGGCTCATCCTGGCGCGCCTGTTCAGCAAGCCTGCCAATGTCCTGGTGCTGGACGAACCCACCAACGACCTTGACATGGAAACCCTGGAACTGCTCGAAGACATACTCATGAAATTCGAGGGCACCCTGCTGCTGGTCAGCCATGACCGCGCCTTCCTCGACAACGTGGTGACCAGCTCCATCGTCTTCGAAGGTAATGGCCAGGTCAGGCACTATGTCGGCGGCTACCAGGACTGGGTGCGCCAGGGTGGCACCTTTGACCCGAAGCCCCTGCCGGAAAAGGCATCGCCCGAGAGTAAAACCGAACACAAGCAGAAGCCGCAATCCCAGCAGCCGGCCAAAGCCGGCAAGCTGTCGTACAAACTGCAGCGGGAACTGGACCAGCTGCCCGGAAAAATCGAAAACGCAGAGGCGGAACTGGCCGCACTGGAAAGGGCCATCTCCGATCCCGCCTTTTACGACCGGGACAAGGATGCCATCGATACTGTCATGAAACAGGTCACCGCCGCCCAGGAAGCACTGGAAAAGCTCTATGCACGCTGGGACGAGATCGAACAGGGGCAGCAATAATGGATGCAGGATTCAGGATACAAGGCAAAGCGCCCGAATTCCGGATGCCGGGTCAAACCCGCCACATTCCTCCCGATTGCCGGATATGACACGGTCTTAGCGCTGACTTTGAGCCCCTTGTATCCTGTATCCAGTATCTTGTATCTCTCTCTTTTCGCCTGACCATGTTTACCACCGAACTCGCGATCATTGCCCTGATCATCCTGGTCGTCGCCATCGGCACCTGGTTTCCCGGCTGGCGCGACCGCCGCATCATCGCCCGCCCCTTTCCCGATGCCTGGCAGCAACATCTCGTCCGGGCGATTCCTTACGTGAACCGCCTTGCACCCGGCGAACAGCAGCAGCTGCGCGACAACATACAGCGCTTTCTTGCCCATAAAACCTTTCATGGCTGCGGCGGACAGGCCATCAACGACGAGATCCGCATCACCATTGCCGCGCAGGCCTGCCTGCTGCTGCTCAACCGACGCACCGCAGTCTACCCGCGCCTGAAACACATCCTGGTCTATCCCGACGCCTTCGTCAGCAACCTCGGTCATGAGGAAAACGACGATGGCATCGTCGACGTAGAGGACCACGGCCACGGCCTGCTGGGCGAGTCATGGCATTACGGCAAGGTCATCCTGTCCTGGGATGATGTCAGGCATGGCGCTGCCAACATCCATGACGGCCACAACGTGGTGTTGCACGAGTTCTCGCACCAGCTCGACAGCGAATCGGGATCGGCGAACGGCGCCCCCGTGATGCATGGCGGCAACTACACGGCCTGGGCGCAAATCCTGTCGGAGGAGTTCGAGGAACTGAACGAGGATTTCCATCACCACCACGAATCGGTGATGGATTATTACGGCGCCACCAACCCCGCGGAATTCTTCGCGGTGGCGACGGAGACCTTTTTCGAAAAGCCGCATCAGCTCCGCAAGAAGCATGCGGAGCTGTTTGAGGTATTAAGGGAATACTACGCGGTTGACCCTACTGCCTGGCAGTAGCGGGGTTACTTCTTGAGCATGTCGTACATGGCATCCTTGAGCAGGACACGACGCAGCTTTTTTTCTTCCTCGGTCCTGGTGGACGCCGGAGTGACCTCGTTTTCCATATTCTCGATTTCACGGGTCAACTCATGGTATTCATCGAACAGCTTGCGGAAATGCGCATCGTGCGTTTTCAGTTCGTGAATCTTGTCATGAAATTCCGGGAATTCGTGGTGCAGGTCATGGTGTTCTACAGACATGGTTTTCTCCTGAGGGTTCTTGGGGAATCCTAGCACTGCCGGGCGGTGGAATCTTGACATAAATCATATAACTGCCGACGTATCTTTACACCTGTATCCCTGTATCCCTGTATCCCTGTATCCCTGTATCGAATGTCGGAAAAAGACCAGTGGTCCCTGCCGGCTTGCATTGAATATTGCACATATAATAAGCAAGCTTATAATAAGCCTCCCTATGGATAAAGACCTCGATACAAGCCTCGGTTTCGTCATTCACGACGTCAGCCGTCTCCTGCGCTGGGAGTTCGACCGCCATGCCGCACAGCTCGGCCTGACGCGCGCCCAGTGGTCCGTTCTCGCCCACCTGCAGCGCCAGCAGGGCGTCCAGCAGGTCGACCTGGCCCAGGCCATGGACATCAAGCCCATCACCCTCGCCCGTCACGTGGATCGCCTGGAAAAGGACGGCTGGCTGCGTCGCGAGGAGGACACCAGGGATCGCCGCGCCAAACGCCTGTTCCTCACCGACAAGGCCGCCCCCATGATCAAGTCCCTTAAGCAGGTCGGCAAGGGCGTACGGCAGAAAGCCCTGAGCGGCATCAACGACAACGAATTCAAAGCTTTTATGGACCTCCTGTTTCGCATGCGCGGCAACCTCGGTTACGGCAAGCAGAAAAAGACCAACGGACACACCCCATGAACATCATCAGGATCATCCGCAAAATCACCATTCTCATCCTGGGCCCGGTCGTCATCGCCGGTATCAGCGCCTGGGTCTGGCTGCAGGGCGGCCGCTTCGTCACCACGGACAACGCCTACCTCAAGGCGGACATCACCTCCATCAGCCCGGAAATTTCCGGCAAGGTGATCGAGTCGTACCCGAGTGACAACGACCGGGTGGAGAAAGGCCAGGTGCTGTTCCGCCTGGTGCGCAACCCGCACGAGATCGCGCTGGCGCGCGCGCAAGCGACGCTCGCCAACATCAGCCGCGATATCGACAGCCAGAAGGTGGCCTATAACGCCCTCCAGGTGGATATCGAACGGGCCGAAATCGACGTCGCCTTCCAGGAGCGCGAGCTGCAGCGCGCCAGGCAGCAGCTGGAGCGCAAGACCATCTCCGACGCCCAGTACGACGCTGCCCTGCTTGCTTACCAGCACAGCCAGAACACACTGAAACAGAAGCAGACCGACCTGGTCGTCGCGCGCGCGAAACTCATCGACCCGGACATGCCGACCGAGCAGCACCCGATGTACCAGCAAGCCATGGCGGAACTGGAAAAGGCCGAGCTCGATCTCAGTTACACCGAGATCCGCTCGCCGGTGGACGGCGTTGCCGTCAATGTCTCCGCCCTGTATGGGGAAAATGTCATCATGGGCACACCGCTGCTCAACATCATCGATGACTCGCACCTGTGGATCGAGGCCAACTACAAGGAAACCGACCTGACCAACGTTGAAACCGGGCAGTCCGTGGCAATCACCGTGGATTCCTTCCCCGGCCAGACCTGGCGCGGCACGGTGGCCAGCATCACGCCCGCCACCGGCGCCGAATTCTCCCTGCTGCCGGCGCAGAATTCATCCGGCAACTGGGTGAAGGTGGTGCAGCGCATCACCGTGCGCATCGAGTTCTCAGGCCCGGTCGACGCCTCGCGGCTGTCTGCCGGCATGAGCGCTGAGGTGACCATCGATACCGGCTTTGAACGCACCCTGCCCTGGGTCAATTGATACCAAAGCCGAACAACCGTGACACCCGAGACACCCAAAACCGTCCCCTTTCGCGGCCTGGTCACCGTCTCGATCATGCTGGCGACCATCATGCAGGTGCTGGACACGACCATCGCCAATGTCGCCCTGCCGCACATGCAGGGCTCGCTGTCCGCCTCGCAGAACCAGATTGCTTGGGTGCTGACCTCCTACATCATCGCCTCGGCAATCATGACCCTGCCGGTGGGCTGGCTAAGCGGTCATTACGGGCGCAAGAAGGTGTTCGCGGTCTCGGTGACCGGCTTCATTGCCGGCTCCATGCTGTGCGGCGCGGCCACCTCGATCGAGCAGATGGTGTTCTTCCGCATCCTGCAGGGCATCAGCGGCGCCGCCCTCATCCCGCTGTCCCAGTCAACCCTGCTCGACATCAACCCACGGGAAAAGTATGGCCAGGCGATGGCCCTCTGGGGCATGGGCGTGATGATCGGACCCATCCTGGGCCCCACTCTCGGCGGCTGGCTCACCGAGTATTACAACTGGCGCTGGGTGTTCTATATCAACCTGCCCATCGGTCTCCTGGCGCTTGCCGGGGTCATCCTGTTCATGCCCGAATCCGAGCGCAAGGACCGCAAGTTCGATGCGTTCGGCTTCATCATGCTGAGTCTCCTGATCGGCAGCTTCCAGCTCATGATCGACCGCGGCCAGGAGCTGGACTGGTTCAATTCCGCCGAGATCCTCCTCTATTGTGCGCTGATTGGCGCCTCCCTGTGGATGTACCTGGTGCACACCCTGCAGACCGACAATCCCTTCCTCAGCCCGGAGCTGTTTCGCGACCGCAACTTCGTTACCAGCCTGTTCTTCATTTTCCTGGTTGGCATCATCCTGCTGGCATCGCTGGCGCTGTTGCCGCCCTACATGCAGAGCCTGATGGGCTATCCCGTCATCGAGACCGGCGTGATCATGGCACCACGGGGTGTCGGCGTGATGTTCGCGATGATGATCACCGGCCGCCTGACCGGCAAGACGGACCCGCGCATCCTGATCCTGTTCGGACTCGGCATGATCACCCTGTCGTTGTACGAGATGACCACCTTCGCGTTGTTCGTGCCCAAGCAGACCCTGATCTGGACCGGGGTGATCCAGGGCATCGGCCTCGGCTTCACCTTCATGCCGCTGAGCACGCTCGCCTACACCACCCTGGACCCGAAATTCCGTGACGAGGCCGCCGGCCTGTTCAGCCTGGTGCGCAACATCGGCAGCAGCGTCGGCATCTCCATGGTCATGGTGCTGCTGACGCGCAACATCCGCATCAATCATGCCTATCTCACCGAGTACATCACAGATACACGCCTGGGCATTCCGTGGCAGCAGGTACCGCAAAGCATCCAGGACGACCTGGCCATGATCCCCGCTTTGGTGGACATGGAAATCACCCGCCAGGCGGCGGCCATCGCCTACATCAACGACTTCAAGTTCATGATGTGGATTGTTATCGCCACGTTGCCCTTACTGTTGTTTTTAAAGGCACCAGAGAAAA
>Ga0181593_10005398_pt1 | contig 11582 bp, 9 predicted proteins | sample 071ome_19_FD_133756 | JGI IMG/M metagenome (GOLD analysis project Ga0181593, IMG submission 133756) | Coastal salt marsh microbial communities from the Groves Creek Marsh, Skidaway Island, Georgia - 071413AT metaG (megahit assembly) | ecosystem: Environmental > Aquatic > Marine > Intertidal zone...
AGGCCGGTCTCGACGAGCGCACGCCGACACTTGATCGCCAGCGTCTCGACCACGGCTTGCTCGAACGCTTTCGCGACCGCGGCACGTGCCGCTGCATCGCCGGTGTCGATGCCACGCAGGGTCGTCAGGGCGTGGGTCTTCAGGCCGCTGAAGCTGAAGTCGAGGCCCGGGCGGTCCGTCATCGGCCTGGGGAAGGTGAAGCGGTCCGGCGCGCCCTTCTCGGCGAGCCGCGCCAGGGCCGGGCCGCCTGGGTAGCCGAGGCCCAGCAGCTTGGCGGTCTTGTCGAACGCTTCGCCGACGGCGTCGTCACGGGTGTCCCCGAGCAGCCGGTAGCGGCCCAGTTCGGCGACTTCGATCAGCTGGGTGTGACCGCCCGAGACCAGCAGCGCAACGAACGGGAACGCCGGCGGATCGGGCTCCATCAACGGCGCCAGCAGGTGCCCCTCCATGTGGTGCACCGCCAGCGCCGGCACTTTCCAGCCCCACGCGAGACCGCGCGCCATCACCGCGCCGACCAGCAGCGCGCCGACCAGCCCCGGGCCGGCGGTGTAGGCGACGCCGTCGACGTCACCGGCAACGAGCCCCGCGTCGTCGAGCACCCGCTCGACCAGCGGCAGGGTCTTGCGCACGTGGTCGCGCGACGCGAGCTCGGGAACCACGCCGCCGTAGTCGGCATGCAGCGCCACCTGGCTGTGCAGTGCGTGGGCGAGCAGCCGCCCCCGGGAGCCGTCGTAGACGGCGACGCCGGTCTCGTCGCAAGAGGTCTCGATGCCGAGGACACGCATCCGGGCAGTTTCGCCTTCTCCACCGGGGCGGCGCAAGGGCGCTTTACAGCCACCTGGACGGGCATTAGAATGCCGCTCTTTACGTCGGCAGCAAGCCGGCGTTCGAGCAGAGGAAAGCTACACGCATGCCATCCGTACGCGTCAAGGAAAACGAGAACTTCGAGGTCGCCCTGCGCCGCTTCAAGCGTGCCTGCGAAAAGGCCGGCGTCCTGTCCGAGACCCGCCGCCGCGAGTTCTACGAGAAGCCGACCTCGATTCGCAAGCGCAAGGCCGCCGCGGCCGTGAAGCGCTATCAGAAGAAGCTCGCCAAGGCCCGCGAGCGCCTCGAGCAGAACCGCGTCGGGGCACGTCCCGTCGCCGCACCCCCGCGTGGTCGAGGTGGCCGTCGCCGTAGATGAGCGACAGCGACCAACCCCTAAAAACCCGCATCCAGGAGGAGATGAAGGACGCCCTGCGCCAGGGTGACCGACGTCGTCTCTCCGTCATCCGCCTGATCCTTGCGGCGGTCAAGCAGCGCGAAATCGACGACCAGGTCGAGCTCGACGACGCCGGTGTGCTCGGCGTGCTGCAGAAGATGACCAAGCAGCGCCGCGACTCCATCGACCAGTACCGTGCCGCCGAGCGCGAGGACCTGGCCGACCAGGAGCGCTACGAGGTCGACGTGATCGCCACCTACCTGCCCGCGCAGCTCGACGCGGCCGCCGTGACCGCGGCCATCGACGCCGCCGTCGCCGAGACCGGCGCCGCTTCGATGCGTGACATGGGCAAGGTGATGGGACTGCTCAAGAGCCGTCTCGAGGGCCGGGCCGACATGGGCGCGGTCAGCGCCGCCGTCAAGGCGCGCCTGGGCGCCTGAACCCACCCCGCGACGGGGTCTCCCACGACCCGCTATCTTTGGTGGAATTCGCTGCGGGGGACGCGGTATGGCGGGACTGATCCCGCAGGCTTTCATCGACGAGTTGCTGGCCCGGGTCGATATCGTCTCGGTGATCGACGCGCGCGTGCCACTCAAGAAGGCCGGGCACGAGTACAAGGCCTGCTGCCCGTTCCACAACGAGAAGACGCCGTCGTTCTACGTCAGCCCGTCCAAGCAGTTCTACCACTGCTTCGGCTGTGGCGCTCACGGCACCGCGGTCGGCTTCCTGATGGAGTACGAGCGCCTCGAGTTTCCCGACGCCATCGAGGACCTCGCCCGCGATCTCGGGCTCGAGGTGCCGCACGAGCAGGGCGGTGCGCCGCGCGCGGGCACCGAGCCGCTCGACGAGCTGCGCGAGCTGCTCGAAAAGGTGAATGCTTACTACCAGCTCCAGCTGCGAGAGCACTCACAGCGCGCGCGCGCGGTGGACTACCTCAGGGCGCGCGGCGTGGACGGCCCGACCGCGGCACGCTTCGGCCTTGGCTACGCGCCACCCGGCTGGGACGGCCTGCGTGACGCCCTCGGCAGCCAGGCCTCGGCAGGTCTGCTCAAGCTGGGCCTGCTGGTCGAGCGCGGCGAGGGTGGCGGTTACGACCGTTTCCGCGACCGCGTGATGTTCCCGATTCGCGACCGCCGTGGCCGCGTGGTCGGCTTCGGTGGGCGTACCCTCGCCGACGATCCGGCCAAGTACATGAACTCACCCGAGAGCGCGCTGTTCCACAAGGGGCGCGAGCTCTATGGCCTCTACGAGGCGCGTGCGGCGGTGCGCCAGCTCGAGCGGCTGGTGGTGGTCGAGGGCTACATGGACGTCGTCGCGCTGGCCCAGCACGGCATCCCGTTCGCGGTGGCCACGCTCGGTACCGCCACCACCACCGACCACCTCGACGTGCTCTACCGCGCTGCGCCGGAGGTGGTGTTCTGCTTCGACGGTGACCGCGCCGGGCGCCAGGCAGCATGGCGCGCGCTCGACCAGGCGCTGCCGGCGCAGCGTGACGGCCGCCAGGCACGGTTCCTGTTCCTGCCCGAGGGCGAGGACCCTGATTCGCTGGTGCGCAGCGAGGGCGAGACCGGCTTCCGTGGCCGGCTCGAGGAGGCGATGCCGCTGTCGGAGTACCTCGTCCAGGAGCTCTCGGCGCAGGTCGATACGCGCAGCGTCGACGGCCGCGCGCGGCTTGCCGAGCTGGCCCGGCCGCTGGTCGGAAAGGTCCCCGAGGGGGTCTTCCGCCAGCTGCTGTTCGAGCGACTCGGCGAGGTGGTGCAACTCGATGGCGAAAAACTGTCTAAGCTGATCACTAAACCCGAGGCGACACCCGCTCCGCCGCGGACCCGGAAGATGCGACCGGGCGGTGGGCCCTCGCCGGTGCGGGTCGCGCTGGGCCTGTTGCTTCGACGCCCCCAGCTGGCCGAGCGGGTCGCCTCGACCGCCGGCTGGGCCGAGACGGGACTTCCCGGATCGGCGTTGCTGGTGCAGATGATCGACGTGCTGCGCGAGGCGCCGGGCATCACCACCGGGGGGTTGCTCGAGCGCTGGCGCGACGACCCTGAGGGGCGGCACCTGCACCGGCTGCTCGAGCGCGAGGATCCGGTTCCGGAAGCCGGGATCGAGGCCGAGTTCGACGACACCGTGCGTCGCCTCGACGCCCTGGCCAGGGAGGCCAGGCTGGAGGTCCTGCTGGCTCAGGCCGAGCAGGGCGGTCTGGACGCCGCCGGAAAAGAGGAACTGCGGGACCTTCTGGGGCGCAGCTGAGGAGTCCGGAGCGCCGATTTGGCTTGGATTAGTGAGGATAATCAAGTTACAATGTGGGTTTGCCTTTTCACCCTTCAACCCTCCTCCGGGGGGTCGGTAGCGCCATGAACCAGGAACAGCAGCAGTCCCAGTTGAAGCAGCTCATTGCCCGCGGCAAGGAGCAGGGCTACCTGACCTACGGAGAGGTCAATGACCACCTGCCTGACGAGATCGTCGATCCGGAGCAGATCGAGGACATCATCAGCATGATCAACGACATGGGTATCCCGGTGCACGAGAATGCGCCGGATGCCGATGCGCTGACCATGAGTGACTCGGTGGCCACCGACGAAGACGCTGCCGAGGCCGCGGCTGCGGCGTTGGCGACCGTCGACAGCGAGTTCGGCCGCACCACCGACCCGGTGCGCATGTACATGCGCGAGATGGGCACGGTCGAGCTGTTGACCCGCCAGGGCGAAATCGAGATCGCCAAGCGCATCGACGATGGGCTCGGCAAGGTGCTGTCCGCGCTCTCCGAGTTCCCGGCCACCGCCGAGCGCATCCTGACGATCTACACCAACGTCGAGGAAGAGCAGACCCGGCTCGCCGACCTGATGAGCGGCTTCGCCGACACCAGCGAGGAGATCGCCCAGCCGGTCATGCCCAGCAGCAACGCCTCCTCGAAGACGAGCAAGGACGACGACAGCGACGACAGCGAGACGAGCAGCGGCCCGGTCGGCCCCGACCCCGAGGAGGTCGCGGCCTTCTTCTCCGAACTGCGCGGTGTCTACAAGAAGTTCGAGGCGGCCGCCGCCAAGCAGGGCTTCCGGACCGAGAAGGCGGCCAAGCTGCGCAGCGAGATCGCCGAGATGATCCCGCGCCTCAAGCTGGCCCAGCCGCTGAAGGACGAGCTGGCGCAGAGCGTGCGCAGAACCATGGCCCAGGTGCGGCTCAACGAGCGCGCGATCCTCGACCTGTGCGTCAACCATGCCGGCATGTCCCGCAAGGTGTTCATCGACACCTTCCCGGAGAACGAGACCAACCCGAAGTGGCTGGACAAGCACATGCGCAGCCGGCAGCCGTACGTCGAGGGGCTCAAGCAGCACAAGGCCGAGATCCTCAAGCTGCAGAAGAAGCTGATCGCCCTCGAGGAGCACGCGCGCATGCCGCTCGCCGACATCCGCGACGTCAATCGCCGCATGTCGCTGGGTGAGGCCAAGGCGCGGCGCGCCAAGAAGGAGATGGTCGAGGCCAACCTGCGCCTGGTGATCTCCATCGCCAAGAAGTACACCAACCGCGGGCTGCAGTTCCTGGACCTGATCCAGGAGGGGAACATTGGATTAATGAAGGCGGTGGACAAGTTCGAGTACCGCCGCGGCTACAAGTTCTCGACCTACGCCACCTGGTGGATCCGCCAGGCGATCACCCGCTCGATCGCCGACCAGGCACGCACCATCCGCATCCCGGTGCACATGATCGAGACGATCAACAAGCTGAACCGTATTTCCAGGCAGATGCTCCAGGAGATGGGTCGCGAGGCAACCCCGGAAGAGCTCGCCGAGCGCATGGAGATGTCCGAGGACAAGGTGCGCAAGGTGCTCAAGATCGCCAAGGAGCCGATCTCCATGGAGACGCCGATCGGCGACGACGAGGACTCGCACCTCGGCGATTTCATCGAGGACAACAGCGCCCCGGCGCCGCTCGACTCGGCCACCGCCGAGGGGCTCAGCGAGGCGACCCAGAGCGTTCTCGGCAGCCTGACCCCGCGCGAGGCCAAGGTGCTGCGCATGCGCTTCGGCATCGACATGAACACCGACCACACGCTCGAGGAGGTCGGCAAGCAGTTCGACGTCACCCGCGAGCGCATCCGCCAGATCGAGGCCAAGGCGCTGCGCAAGCTGCGTCACCCGAGCCGCTCCGAGGGGCTGCGCAGCTTCATCGAGGGTGAGAGCTGAACAACGCGTCGCCCGGCGCGTTACGATAAGAACGACAAGGCCCTGCCGAAACGAGCGGGGCCATGTTCTGCCCTTGGGCCTGTAGCTCAGTTGGTTAGAGCAGGGGACTCATAATCCCTTGGTCCCAGGTTCGAGTCCTGGCGGGCCCACCAAATCGCGATCCATATCGGCATTCCTGGGCACCTGTTCCCGAATCGGCCGGTCGCGCAATGAAAACCCATGTCCGAAGGTCTCCTGACCAGGGGGGCGTTGTCGGCCTGGATGGGGAGCGACAAATGGGATTGCGCGATGGCGTCTGGACGGTTCTAAGGGTCACGGTCGTGGCGACCATGACGGTGAATTTTGCGGCCAAGGCCGAGACACTTGAGTTGAACGACCCCGGGGCCATCGAACTCGCCGCCGCGGTCAGCGACCGTGTCGACGACCTCTCTGACAAGGTCATGGCCTGCATCGACGCCAACGGCGGCGATCACAAGCCGTGCATCTGTCTCGATGCCTGCACGTGCCCGTTCGAGGCCGAGTACCTCGCTGCCGAAGCGGCCTTCCGCGAAGCGATAGACCGGCATCCAGAGTGGAAGGATCGGGTGATCCACTTCACACGGCCCGGCGACCCGATGGGCTACAACCTCGCCTTCGACGGCCTGGCGAGGCAGTTCGGGCCGACGTGCGGTGAGTGACGCTGACTTGATGCAGGCGTAGTCGCGCGAAGAGACCTCGAGTCGCTCCGCACCCTTGATGACATCACTCCCAACGGTTCTGCCCGAGGGTCGTCTTGGTGCATGCGACGGGGAGGGCAGGGTAAGATGCGCGGCCTGAAATCGTTACGTGGAGCCCTTGCCATGGCCGCTGACTACACCGCCCCCGTAGCCGACCTGCGTTTCTGCCTAGAGCACCTCTGCAATCTAGAGGAGCTGGCGACCCGCCCCGGATTCGAGGAGGCGACCCCGGACATGATCGCCGCGGTGCTCGAGGAGGCCGGGCGCTTCGCCGGCGAGGTGCTCGGCCCGCTGAACTGGGACGGCGACCGCCAGGGTGCGCAGCTGGTCGACGGCAAGGTGCAGCTCGCCGACGGCTTCGCCGAGGCCTACGCGCAGTTCGTCGACAACGGCTGGCCGGCGCTCGACGGCCCCGCGGACTTCGGTGGCCAGGGCATGCCCAAGGCGGTCGGCACCGCGGTCAACGAGATGTGGCACTCGGCGAACATGGCGTTCGCGCTCGGCCCGATGCTGACCCAGGGTGCGATCGACGCAGTCGAGTCGCACGCCGACGAGGCGCTGCGGGCGACCTACCTCGAGAAGATGGTTTCCGGTGAGTGGTCGGGCACCATGAACCTGACCGAGCCGCAGGCCGGCTCTGACCTCTCGGCGGTGCGCAGCAAGGCGGTGCCGGAGGGTGACCACTACCGGATCAGCGGCCAGAAGATCTTCATCACGTGGGGCGAGCACGAGGCGGCCGAGAACATCGTCCACCTGGTGCTGGCGCGCCTGCCCGACGCCCCGGAGGGCACGCGCGGCATCTCGCTGTTCCTGGTGCCGAAATACCTGGTCAACGAAGACGGCAGCCGTGGCGAGCGCAACGACCTGCGCGCGGTGTCGCTCGAGCACAAGCTCGGCATCCACGCCAGCCCGACCTGCGTGATGAGCTTCGGGGACGAGGGCGGTGCGGTCGGCTACCTCGTCGGCGAGGAGAACAAGGGCCTGGCGTGCATGTTCACGATGATGAACGCGGCGCGCCTGGGGGTCGGTCTGCAGGGCGTGTCGATCGGCGAGCGCGCCTACCAGGCCGCGGCGAGCTACGCCAAGGAGCGCATCCAGGGCGGTGCGCCGGGCCACCAGGGACGCGTGGCGATCATCGAGCACGCCGACGTGCGGCGCATGCTGCTGACCATGCGCGCGCTGGTCGAGGCGGGCCGTGCGCTGTCGCTGGTCGCACAGGCCGCATTCGACCGCGTGGCGACCGCGGCCGACGAGGAGGAGCGCAAGGCACAGCAGGCCCGTGTCGACCTGCTCACGCCGATCGTCAAGGCGTGGGCGACCGAGAACGGCCAGGAGGTGGCCTCGCTCGGCGTCCAGGTGCACGGCGGCATGGGCTACATCGAGGAGACCGGCGCGGCGCAGCACCTGCGCGACGCGCGCATCACGACCATCTACGAGGGCACCACCGGCATCCAGGCGCTCGACCTGGTCGGGCGCAAGACGCTGCGCGACGGTGGCGTGGCGATGCGCGCACTGGTCGCCGAGATGCACGGGCTGATTGCCGAGCTCGAGGCCGACGGCAAGGTGGCCGACCTGGCCGAGCCCTATTCCAGAGCCGTTGCGCAGGCCGAGGCAGGCCTCGCATGGCTGCTCGAGCACGGTGCCGAGGATCCCGAGGTGCCAGCGAGCGTCGCGGTGCCGTACCTGATGCTGCAGGGCACGGTGTGCGGCGCCTGGGTGATGGCCCGCGCGGCGCTGGCCGCGAGTCGTGCGCTGGCCTCGGGCGGTGACGACGAGGCGTTCCTGCATGCCAAGCTGGTCACCGCGCGCTTCTACCTCGATCACGTCGCACCACGCGCCACGGCCTGTCTGGCGACGGTCGAGGCCGGTTCGCGGGGGATCGGCGACCTGGCCAGCGAGGCATTCTAGGCGGCGCTCCGGCGTCATCGCGAGGTCGCTCCCGTGCGGCTGGAATCGGCCGCTATCGGTGGCCCGGTCCTTCATCCACTCGCTGCGTCACGCGGCCTGACGGAGATACCCAAGTGTCGAAAGTACTGATCATCGGTGCCGGCGGCGTTGGTGGCGTCGTGACCCACAAGTGCGCCCAGGTGCCCGAGGTCTTCTCGGAGATCGTGCTGGCGAGCCGCAACGAGGCCAAGTGCCAGAAGATCGCCGCGCAGGTCGAGCGGCCAATCGCCACCGCCCGGGTCGACGCCGACAACGTGCCGGAGCTGGTTGCGTTGATGCGCGATGTGCAGCCGGAACTGGTCATCAACGTCGCGTTGCCCTACCAGGACCTGACCATCATGGACGCCTGCCTCGAGGCCGGCGTGCACTACCTCGACACCGCCAACTACGAGCCACCGGACACCGCGAAGTTCGAGTACAAGTGGCAGTGGGTCTACCAGGAGCGGTTCGAGAAGGCCGGGCTGATGGCGCTGCTCGGCTCCGGCTTCGATCCCGGTGCGACCAACGTCTTCACCGCCTACCTGGCCAAGCACTACTTCGACGAGATCCGCACGCTCGACATCGTCGACGTCAACGGTGGTGACCACGGCTACCCGTTCGCGACCAACTTCAACCCGGAGATCAACATCCGCGAGGTGACCGCCGAGTGCCGGCACTGGGAGGGTGGCGCGTTCGTCGCCACGCCGCCGATGTCGCTCAAGCAGAGCTTCACCTGCCCCGAAGAGGTCGGCACCTACCAGATCTACCGCATGTACCACGAGGAGCTCGAGTCGCTGACCAAGCACTACCCGAGCCTCGAGCGTGCGCAGTTCTGGATGAGCTTCTCCGACAACTACCTCAAGCACCTCGAGGTGCTCGGCAACGTCGGCATGACCGGCATCGAGCCGGTGCTCTACGAGGGGCGCCCGATCGTACCGATCCAGTTCCTCAAGGAGCTGCTGCCCGACCCGGCAAGCCTCGGTCCGCGCACGAAAGGGAAGACCTGCATCGGCGTGCTGGTGCACGGCATCAAGGACGGCAAGCCACGCGACGTCTACCTCTACAACGTCTGCGATCACCAGGCGTGCTACCGCGAGGTGCAGTCGCAGGCGATCTCCTACACCACCGGCGTGCCGGCGATGCTCGGCGCGAAGATGATGCTCGAGGGCAAGTGGATGCAGCCGGGTGTGTGGAACATCGAACAGATGGACCCCGACCCGTTCATGGCCGACTTGAAGCGCCACGGCCTGCCGTGGAGCGTGATCGAGGAGCCGGGCTACTCGCTCGCGCACTGAAGCCCCGGCGCCGCGCGCCCGTGAACAGCCACACCTTCGAGAACTTCGATCCGGCCCGCGTGCCGTCGCCGTGCTTCGTCGTCGACGTGGCTGCGGTCGAGGCCAACCTGCAACTGCTGCGCCGGGTGCAGGAGGCCAGCGGGGCGAAGGTGCTGGCCGCCCTGAAGGCGTTCGCGATGGCCGAACTCGGGCCGCTGACCGCGCGCCACCTGTCGGGCACCTGCGCCAGCGGCCTGCACGAGGCGCGCTTCGGTCGCGAGGAGGTCGGCGGCGAGGTGCACGTGTTCGCCGCCGCCTATGGCGAGCCCGAATTGCGCACGATCCTCGAGATCGCAGACCACGTGGTGTTCAACTCGTTTCCGCAGTGGCACCGCTTCCGCGATCTCGCACTGGCCGCACAGGCGCGGCGCCCGCAGCTGCGGTTCGGCCTGCGCATCAACCCAGAGCACTCCGAGGGCACGGTGCCGATCTACGATCCGTGTGCGCCGGGCTCGCGACTCGGCATCCCGCGTGGGCGGTTCGACGGCGAGGTGCTCGACGGGATCAGCGGCCTGCACTTCCACACGCTGTGCGAGCAGGACTTCGCACCGCTCGACCGCACGCTGGCGGTGGTGGAGCGCGAATTCGGCCACCTGTTCGGGCGGCTCGACTGGCTCAACTTCGGTGGCGGTCACCACATCACCCGGCCTGGCTACGACGTCGATGCGCTGATCGCGCGCATCCGCGCGTTCCGTGAGCAGCCTGGTCTCGAGGTCTACCTCGAGCCGGGTGAAGCGGTGGCGATCCGCACCGGCGTGCTGGTCGCCGAGGTGCTCGACGTCATGCACACCGACCGGGCGCAGGCGATCCTCGACACCTCGGCCACCTGCCACATGCCCGACACGCTGGAGATGCCGTACCGTGCCGACATCCGTGGCGCCGGCGAGCCCGGTCAGAAGGCGCACACCTACAGGCTGGGAGGCACCACCTGCCTGGCCGGTGACGTCATCGGCGACTACAGCTTCGACGCCCCTCTCGAGGTGGGGGAGAGGCTGGTGTTCGACGACATGGCGCATTACACGATGGTCAAGACGACCACGTTCAACGGCACGCCGCTGCCGGCGATCGCGCTATGGGATTCGCGCAGCGACACGCTGCGCGTGGTGCGCGAGTTCGGCTACGACGCGTTCCGCGACCGGCTCGGCTAGGGTCGGTCCACGCCTCGGCCCGGCCGTTCGGCGCACTGTCACGCACCCGGAAGGCCGGTCGTCGGGCCGCGCGGTGCAAGCGACCGGCAGCTTGACCGGTCTTCTAGGTCACTCCATGCCGAAGCGCGCGCACCCGTGGCGTGCTGCATCGAGAGGTGTCGTCATGCACGATCCGCATTCCCGTCGGGCACTCCAGCGCCGCGCCGTGTCAGAAGTCAGCAGCACCTGGTCGGCCTGCGTCGAGGGATTCATGTTCATCGTCCTGAACGAGGGCCACCGCGGTGCGCTCGACCTGGTGCCGCTGCGTGACGCCGATGGCGTGCCGCTGGCATGCACCCCGGAAGAGTGCGCGACCGGGGGGCGCACGCCGAGCTACCGTGTGCGCGACGGCCGCCTGGTGAGGGCCTGAGACGCGTCTGTCAGCCCGGTTTCCCGTCGGCTCGTGACCGGGTCAGGATCGGTGCGTAGACGACGATGAACAGGACGAAGGCCGCGACCCACAGCAGGCCGGAGAGGTTCAGCCAGGTGCCGTGCCCGGCCGGCCACAGCCCGCTCAGCACGACACGCACCAGCGCCGCGAGGTTGAGCAGCACGAAGGCGACATCGACCGCCAGGGCCGAGCGCATCGGGCGGCCGGTATGGCCCAGCGTGACGCGCGCCATCATGCCCAGCGTCAGCACGCCGATCGCGCCCACGGTGAAGGCGTGGGTCGCCGCCGACGGGGGGAACAGGCCGAGCGCGGCCAGGGCGTGGAGCCCGAAGCCGGCCACCAGCCATCCGAAGCCGCTGTAGAGCACCGCCAGGATCGGCACCGCGAAGACCTCGGGCTGGTACCAGCCCGCGACGCGCACTGCCTGCACCAGGGCCAATGCCCCCGCGACTAGCGCTACCGGTCCGCCCGAAGTTCCGGCCAGGTGCAGCACGGCCAGCAGCGCGATCAGCGCCGCCCCGGCCAGCTCGACCGGTCGCCGCGCCCGCGGTCGTGCCCCGTCGATGGCCATCTCGGTGAAGAACGGCATCACCCGGCCGCCGACCAGCAGCACCAGCGCCAGCACCAGGTCGAGCATCAGGCGGAT
>Ga0181593_10005399_pt1 | contig 11582 bp, 20 predicted proteins | sample 071ome_19_FD_133756 | JGI IMG/M metagenome (GOLD analysis project Ga0181593, IMG submission 133756) | Coastal salt marsh microbial communities from the Groves Creek Marsh, Skidaway Island, Georgia - 071413AT metaG (megahit assembly) | ecosystem: Environmental > Aquatic > Marine > Intertidal...
AGCGGTCGGTCAGAATCGAACTGACATCATCAGCTTGGAAGGCTGAGGTAATAGCCGTTATACGACGACCGCAAAATGGTTATGGATTTTCTTACTGACATATTCAGCGAGCCGATCCTAAACACGCTGCCTTGGACGCGGGTAATTAATTCCGTCCATAACCACAAGTACCCCCACGGAGAATCGAACTCCGGTCTTCAGGATGAAAGCCTGATATCCTCGGCCACTAGACGATGGGGGCGTATAACCATTATTGTAGAGAAATTTCTTCCATTGCGGGTGGAGCCATCAAACCAGCTTCACCCATCGCTCTGATAACCTGAACGATTCCATCAAACAAAGTCATATATGCTGATGGTCTTATCAAAAGAAGAAGCGTCAGAATGGAAAAAATAAACATTATTGTAGCCCAAACATTTAAGATAATAACCTTATTACCAATGGTAACGCTTGGACGTTCATCTGACATAGTGCTCCTCAGACAAAGGTTAACCTATGTAACTGTCAAATAACTATGGGCCCTCTGGGACTCGAACCCAGAACCTATTGGTTAAAAGCCAAGTGCTCTACCAGTTGAGCTAAAGGCCCGTCTTTTTCAATTCATACCTATAATCTAATATGAAACTCACTGAAAGTCAAGATATGAATTGTAACAAATGTTGTGACGCCACTCACAATAAACCCTAAAGTATCTTACTACTCTTGCTCCCATAGGACTAATGAGGCGTAGTACTGGGCATTTGTTATGGAGATGGCGGGAGTCGAACCCGCGTCCGAACTTAACTACCTAAATCACTATCAACGCTGTAGGACAGTTAGGGGTACCAAGGTGTCCAACCTCACGGCCTTGTCTCGTCTTTGCCGATCACGAAATACATTCTTTGGTGTATATATCCGCACTCAGCTCCTATTCCTGAGAGTCACCCGAAATCATTTACTTCCCGTGTTTATCCTATCGGTATCAGATAGTGGGAAGGGCTTAAGCAGCCATTAGTAAAGGTTCGTCAGCTACTTTTAAAGTATCAAACTAGCGTATCAATCTAGTATCATTAAACCCGTCGAAACCAGTACATCCCCGTGTTTTCAATCAACTCTATAATTATAACCACATTTATATAAATAATCAAGATGTGAATTGTAACAGAACTGTAACAGGTTATTCTACACAGATTAATTGGTCACGGTTCTGTCCGACACCAACCATTGACACCAAACAACCCGTTTCAAACGAAATAAAACCTACATAATTTTTAAGTTCCTGTGGCAAATCATCCCAAGTCTTTTCTTCGCCTGTAAGTTCCCAAGATGGAAATTCTATCCAACCATTAGATAAAGCGTCATCTTTAATATATACACGTTGTAGTGAAGAAAGTACATCTAATTTGGTGATTGCTAGATTTGTAACACCATTGACCTCACAAGCATATCGTAGTTGGTCCATATCCAACCAGCCCATTCTACGGGGTCTTCCAGTAGTTGCACCATACTCACCACCAGCTTCTCGTAACATTTCGGTCAGGACATCATCTTCAAACTCAGTTGGGAATGGTCCTTCTCCAATTCTGGTTGTGTATGCTTTGACCACACCAACCACAGCACTATCACCAAACATACTGAGTGGTAGTCCTGTTCCTTGAGGAGCGTAGTTTGCAGTGCAGGGTGATGAAGTTACATATGGATAGGTTCCAAAATCAATGTCAAGCATTGCCGCTTGTGCTCCTTCCATAAGTATCTTGTCACCATTTCTCTCCACATTTCGTAGAAGTTTACGAGTATCAGTTATGAATGGTGCCAGTTTACCATAAACAACATCATTGACAATTGAGCCCAACTTGATTCCTCTTCGGTCATACTTGTCTCTGTATGCCGGCCCAATACCTTTACCTGTAGAACCCCACTTTGTTTTGTTTTCTTCGTCCTGAATTAGATGTTGACGAGTAACCACAGTTGCGTCTTTGGAGATATAAAGTCGGTCAGTGAAATCAACACCCATATCTTCTAAGGCTTCAATTTCCTTAATTAGTTCTTCAGGGTTGACCACACATCCGTGTGTAATTACAGACTTACAATCTTTGCGGATTACGCCTGTCGGTAGTGAGTGAGTAACATACTTTTTGTCACCTACACATACGGTATGACCGGCATTACTACCACCTTGGTAGCGCACAACCCAATCGTATTCTTCACTCATATAATCGGTAATTTTGCCTTTGCCTTCATCTCCCCATTGGAGTCCTACAACGATATCAATCATAAATTAAATCTGCCTCCGTTTCAATAACGACCCTAGCACCACAACTCAATAATGGTTTGTCATTTCCGCCGTAAATAACCTTACTTGGTCCAAGGATTTCAACAGAATGACAGTATGTATTTTTCCTGCCTTCTTTTACGGTTATGACAGGTTCGTTGGAACCATGCTTTCTATTATGTCTTATCTTATGTTGATTGACATGAATATACTTTTTCATATAACCTCATCGTAAAAATGTTACCTAAATATATGTGGTCAAATTAAATTTGTCAATACTTATATAAAACAGGAGGTTATATGGCTAAGAAAGAAAGACTGATTGGGTTTAAGAAAACTGTGAAGGTTGGTAGAGCAAAAAAACGTTACGGACCAAAAGAAAGTAAACCCAAAAAGTATAGAGGTCAAGGAAAAAGTCGTTAGCCCCTTGACAAACTAAAAAAACAACATTATATTTTCCCTGTGCCCGGGAGAAAGTATATATACTAGGTATTATAGTATGAAAGATAAATTAGATGGTGGTTTGGGTGATGGAATGAGTTTATCTGATATTGCAGATAAGCATAATGTTCCACATCAACAAATCAAAACAGAATTTAAAAAAGGAATCAAGGTAGAGATGGAACACACAAGTGACCCTTCTGTTGCCGCCGAGATTGCTTTAGACCATTTAGTAGAAGACCCTGAATATTATAGTAAACTGGGTGACATAGAAAATAAAGAAGTAGATGAAAATCTGCGTAAATGGTTTAAAGATAAGTGGGTAAGATTTGGTCCCGATGGAAAAATCAAAGGTCCGTGTGCTAGAGGTAGTAGTAAAGAAGGAAAACCAAAATGCCTTCCTCAGTCCAAAGCACATTCTCTAGGCAAAAAGGGTAGAGCATCAGCCGCTCGTAGAAAACGTAGAGAAGATCCCAATCCAAATCGTCGTGGTAAAGCTAAAAATGTAAATACAAAAAAGGAGGCACTTGACATGAACGAAGAATTTACCGACATTCCATTCACTGAATGTCCACATTGTCGTGGAAACATCGTTCACGAAAGTCAACTAAACGAAAAACAAGACGCTTGTTATCACAAGGTTAAAAGTCGTTACAAAGTTTGGCCTAGTGCATATGCCTCTGGAGCTTTGGTTAAGTGCCGTAAAGTTGGTGCTAAAAACTGGGGTAATAGCAAAAAGGAAAGCTACGATGTATTCTGTGAAGAAACTGGTGTAGGTTATACACTTGAGTTTGATATGAGTGGTGACCTCAATGAAGCAGAATACCAAGGAAGAAAAGTTGCTCTTGGAAAACCGATACGCGGTGATGTTAAAAAGTTTAAGGTGTATGTAAAAAACGATAAAGGAAATGTCGTCAAAGTTAATTTTGGTGACCCAAATATGAGAATCAAAAAATCAAATCCGGCTCGTAGAAAGAGTTTCAGAGCAAGACACAATTGCTCTTCTCCGGGCCCTCGTTGGAAAGCAAGATACTGGAGCTGCCGTAAATGGTAAGGAGATAAAATGAAAAAACTTTGGTTGTTGACAATGGTAACAATAATCGGTGTAACAGGAATGTTTGTTACAAAGCAAAAAGAATTACCTAAACCCGAAATAGACGATGACGAACCAATACTATTCATTTGAGGATTTTAACGAATCTGCTAGAAAGTTTTTATTTTCCATAATGTCGTATTATAACGGGTCAACCGAAGAAAAAATTAAAAGAGCGTCAGAGTTCTTGGATGATTTGATTTTTAAAACACAAAATGGTCTAGATAATCCGTTTGATAACACAGACCGAACCTACTATAAATTAGCAAACTACTCTCGTAAGATATTAATTCCAGAGTTGCTAGAAACTATGGAATCTGTAGACGAATCTGACCCGTTTGATATTCATGAGTGGAATTGATACTACTTATATAAAATTTTAAAAGGAAGACGATTATGTCTAATGAATTAGAAAAATTTATAGTTCCTATATTTGTTGTGGCTTACGGAGAAGACGAGTCCGACGCCGTTACGTATGTTGAACAAGCAATTGATACAACTGAGTTGGTCCGTGAGGATGGTATCTTTAGTATAGAGATATTAGAAGACGAGGTTGAACCATACGTTTAATGGAGTTTCGCTGTGTCAAAATTAAAACAAATATTACTTAAACCCACCAATACACTTCCATTTATGTTTGGGTTGTTTATTGGTATGACTCTTGTAAGTCCAGATATCTTACACAACTCAGTAATCACCGCCGTATCTGGCTCTACATTCCATGTTATAAAAGCAATATCGTTATCTATATACGGTTAAATGGTTATAAGAAAGGTAGTTTAAACTTCTTAAACCAAAAGGAAACATGGAACTCTTACCAGAACTTTTAAACGAAAAAGGAATGGTTGCTGTAATATTTACAGTTATTGCGGCTATAACTTCGGTTTTCACTGAAAAGAAAGAGAAAAAAAATCGTCGTTCATCTGACCGTCAAAGTTCTCAATTAATAGAAAAAGCATTTCTACAAATGGAAAAAAATGTAGAAGAACTCAGAAAACAAAACGAAGAAATGCGTGAAGATTTTAAATCTGTTTATAACGAACTAGAAGAGTATAGACAGAAATATCACAAACAAATAGAAATCAATAATACCCAGAGCGCTCAACTAACCAAGTTAAATCTTGAGTTGTTCTATAGAAATGAGAGACTTGACAATCCTTAACAAAGTTATTATATTAGTAGGTAACTTTAATAAGAGAGGATTATGACTATCGTTTTGACGGTTGTTTGTACTATAGCAATTATGATGCTGTTTGTTACATTTTTTGCTGTAATTGGTCTACATCACAATAGCCAAATGTTAATGCATAAAATTACAGAACTACACGCTATGCAACGGGAACAGATGGCTCATTATACAAATCTTTCTAAGTATGTATTGGATTTGTCTGTGGTTCTAGAAAATATGTCTGACTCCACACAAGAGCTAACTCAAGCTCTTTTTGAGAATTCATTTAAAATGGTTCGTGGTGGTGGTCGTATTTTCGGCGGATTTTCGCCAGAAGAAATTGTAGAAAAAATTAACAAAGAACATGATACACCGCTTACAGAAAGTGACCTAGACGACCTCAGAGATTTGTTTATGGGTATTGACCCCGATGAGGAAGACCAAGAAGACGATGGCGAAGAGGCATTCTAACAGATACAAATGTTGGTATGACAAGACCTTTACCAAAGAACAAATGAAGGAATACTTTGGTGATGGTTGGGGAGACTTACTAGATAAAGCATTTTATATGATATCGTTACTCCCCGATGTAGAAATATGTAGCGCTAGAAGATGTTATGGAATGTTACATATGTATGCTCGTTGTGAAGACGAGTTAGTATTATCAGCGGCAGAAGGAATACTTTGGAAAGTAGAACGAATGTCCGCTATGGTATGTGAAGGGTGTGGAAAGCATGGTAAACGCAGAACAGAATTAAAAGAGACACATAATTTCTGTAATGATTGTTACCTAATTTATTTAAATAAAGTAGATGACCCACTAACATTATTTTTGCCGGGTCGTGAAGGATTATTTAAGGAGGATTAGTTATGTTTTGGACAGACGAAGATATCCAACCAGCAGTAGATTTAGCAGCTAAGCTTTTTGGTCAAAACAATCTTTATGAACAAGACAATAGAAATGCACATAGAAATGTTTCTATTATGACCAGAGAGTTTGGTAAGATTTGGTTTGGTGATATGGAATTAGACGAAGAAAGCAAAGAAAATATGGAAAAACTGTCGGTCACAATAAATCAAAAAGTTTATTTTACCAAGGGGTTTGATACATTTAATGCTTTGTATACAACCACCAGTAAACTACGAGAAATTACTCCAGAAGAAGTCTCATACTGATACTTATAGTTACAATCTAATCGTTATGGTGACTTATCATAGGAGATTAAAAATGATTAAGTTCATCAAAAATCTATTCAGGTCATATAAAAAGACATCACAAGTAGATGACATACTTAGAGAGTCTACTGCGATTGAGTTCTTGATAGAAGAATCTTACACAATGCAAGATTTTATATATTGTAAGAAAAAGATTAGACAATTTGAGAATCGTTGGGACAAAGAAGAAGAATCGTTTGGTTCTTCTCTTGCTAAAAAATTAAATAAGCAATACAACAGTCGTCTAATCAGACAAAAATATCAGATTGAGTTATATGCGAAAAAAACGAGGAAAAAAGTATAAAGTTCATACCAAAGAAGAAATTTGGTGTTCTATGTGTAAGATTGCAAGTGTAATGAGCAACTCTGATGTAGAAGAATTAATATGTGGTGATTGTTTTGGAAGAATGATTTATTGGGAGGAATGTCAGTTAGAAAAAGAAAGAGTACATTACGCTAAAGGTTGGAACCTAAAAAAGAAGTATAAAGCACCAGACGGGAAGGTTTTTAGTTTTGGAGAGGAAATAACTGGAGAAGAAGATGCTGGAAATACCAAACAACCTAGTAAGAAAACTAAATCTGTTTCAGGACGCAGAACCAAAAATAGTAAATCAGTATTATCTAAGAAAAATAAGACAAGCGGTAAGAAAAAAAGAAAATAGAGCTAGATTTTACCGCATCAAAGGAACTCCAATTGTAGGTGGGGTTGAATCAAAAGAATTTATTGAAACCCTACAAGAACTACAAGAACGATTTGTAGAAGCAGAACTATATGAATTAGCACAAGAATGTGATACTTTAATCAAAGAAATTCATATTAATAAATTAATCACAGAAACTCAGAAATGAACAATGCAAGTTGTGTAGTTTTAAACTCAACATTTGAACCATTATCAATAATACCCACCCGGCGGGCATTGATACTATGTTTACAAAATAAAGCTACGGTTCTACAAAGTTATGACCAAAAAGTAAGGTCACCTTCGGTTGAGGTTAAACTCCCGTCCACTATCGCTCTCAAAAAATATATCAAAGTAAGAAAAATGCACACAAAGAGAGCACTCCTAAATAAAAGAAATATTTTTATTAGAGATGACCACCAATGTCAATATTGTGGTCGTGGTGCTAATGAACTTAAATCAAAAGAAGAATTAACCCGCGACCATATTATACCAAAGAAACGGGGTGGTCCAAATAGTTGGGAAAATATAGTAACCAGTTGCTCTACTTGTAATCATAACAAGGCGGACTTGACATTGGAACAGATTGGTTATACATTAAAGAGTAAACCATACGCACCAAGTATGTTTGAAATCTTTGCTAAGACAAAGATGAAGCATTTTAATCTAGATACATTATACGATGAGGTTTTATGTTCTTCTTAGACGAAAACGTTACAACAGAAAATTATGACAAATTTATGGGACTTATTGAAACAGATGATAGGTCCGAAAATCTAAAAAAGATGTATGAAGAGTTTGGAAACGAACTCTCACTCGCTCCCGCCAGCGCTGTTCAGTGGTATCATAACGCATTTCCCGGTGGTTATCTTGACCACATCTTACGGGTTCACGATATGTCCATTCAGGTCGCAAAACTTTATAAGGACAATGGTGGAACATTGGAGTTTACGTCACAGGAGTTGAGGTTTGCTACATTACACCACGACCTTGGTAAGTTAGGTTCCCCCGGCCAACCATATTACCTTGACCAAGATAGTGATTGGCACAGAAAGAACCAAGGTAAAAATTATAAGTATAACGGAAATGACCAGTATATGAACGTTACTGACCGAGCACTTTTTACATTACAACATTATGATGTAAAGGTGACCCAAAACGAATGGTTGGGTATCCAATTATCTGATGGTATGTATGAGGATGCTAATAGAGGTTATCTAATGAATAGTATGCACCCATATCCATTTAAGACAAATCTACCACACATTGTCCATACCGCGGATTATCTTGCAACACAGATTGAAAAAGCAAATAGTAAATTTTAATCATAGATGATATTTATAAATGTGTCGCCTAATAAGGGACACAAGATGCGTAAAATCGGTCTAACAATTTAACAAGGAGAAAACTATGACTACGCTATCCGTATTCCGTCCTCGCAACAATCGCGAGTTTAATTCACTGCTCAAGGAGCGTGACCACTTTATCCGTTCCTTTGATACTATCTTTGACGATATGTTTAAGTCCCATTTCGGTGATATGGGCGTTTCCGCTCGGCAAGGAGCTTACCCCAAGGTCAACATTGTAAATCGTGATGACAAGGTTGAGATTGTCGCAGAACTCGCAGGGTTCACTAAAGACGACATTGAATTAGAGATTGACGAGGATGTCCTCACAATCTCTGGTAAGTCGCCTCAACAAGATAAGGAAGAGGTTACTTACTACTTAAGGGAACTCAAGAGAAGTTCCTTCAGGCGTTCATTTAAGGTCGTAGACCAGTATGAGATGGACAAGGTGAACGCCAAATTTGACAATGGCCTTCTTACAATTACTCTACCAAAGGTAAAGGAAGAGGTCAAAGTCGCAAAAAAGGTTACGATAAAATAACTTAAAGAAAACGAAAGCCGAAAGGAGGTGATCTTAACGGTCATGTTTAGTGGGGTACCTTCGGGTGCCCCACTTTTTTTATTTTATAATTTGATATTTATATTAGTACATTGTTGGAGATTATTATGAGCGTATCTGTTGTTGGAATGTGGGAACTTGGCTACTTCGCCCCATTAGAAGAAGAATATTTGTGGGAATTTATGTTAACTGATTTTGGTGTTGATGATTATTGGATGCATCCAATTACAGGTATAAACAGAAATTTTGTGAAAGAAAAAGCTACGTTACCGGAAATATTTTTAGAGAATTCTGACAAAACAATTGTTTGGGTAGACGAACGTGGTACTACTGATTTAAAAGATTATACACATCCAAATAACGCTTTGTACGTATTCGGTAAGGCAAATTATGACTTATGGACATTACATAAAGAACCGGAACACGAATCTGTAAAAATTTCAACAAGTGCTAATTTAGCTTATTTGTGGCCACACCAAGCCTGTTCAATAGTTTTGTACGATAGGTTAGTAAAGGGATAATATATGCCTGTAATGAATATACGTGATACACGTACAACCGTTAATACCGCTGCAAATGCTGGCGATTGGACAGCAGTAAAAACCGGAGGTGGTGGTACTCCTACCTTTGCAGATTTTCCTTCTGACCCAGCTCCGGTTTTTAGTACTAATTGTGTAGGAATTCCTGTAAATATTGAAAGTGCGGGTGGATATGTTGCTTCGGGGACATTAAATTTCTCAACCAACCCAGAAATTATATATGCTTGGATATTACCCTTGGGTGTTATTGATACTTTTGAAAATGGTGGTATTCATATAATTTTAAGTGATGGAACAAATGATATTGGATTTCACATAGGTGGAAGTAACAAATCATCTTTTAGACACGACAATGAATCAATTGGTTGGCAATGTATGGTATTGGATACTTCCATAATTTCAAGTAGATATACTACTTCTAACACAATTCCATATGCTGGTACTTTAGCGTCTTTAAACTTGGGAGCCATAACGGGAATTGGAGCGGGAGCTACTTGTTTGGCTAAGGCTAAAGGTGGAAACGAAAATACATTTTTTGATGTAATTAGAAGGGGAAATGACGGTATTGTAGTTTATGATGGCATTCCTTCAGACCCCGGAACGTTTGAATCAATGTCTTTGTTAGATTCTTCTAATACATTTGCGGCCGGTGTTTGTAGAAAACTCGGTTCTGGGCTTTATGGATTACAGGGTTCGGTTACATTTGGTTCGTCGTCCGTTAATACATATTTTGAAGAAATTAACTCAACTGTTGTATTTGAAGATAGAGATATTGGAACAGATAGGTATACATTACAATTTAATGGAACCAATGGGGCTACATTTTCTTCTTCCATTAATTTGGGAGAAAAAGTAGGAACTGGGGATACTGCTACTGGTCGTCGTGGAGTTACATTTCTTGCAACGGAAGTTGACCAACAAGGAACTTTAGTAGACCCTTCCGCTTCATTCGTAGTGAGTGGTTCTACAGATACATTTAAAATGTATGGTTCTACTGTTCGTGGATATAACGGCGGATTAACAATGTCTGTTGAAACGCCGTTTGGTGCCGACCACGAATTTATTGGTAATAATGTAATCTCATCCCAACAAACAGATATAGGATATTCAGAAACTAGAAATACCACATTTTCTGATTATAATTTTGTATCTGGTGCGGCATTACTTTGGAATTCTTCTAGTATAGATATTAAAAATAGTAATTTTACAAACAATACATTTGGAATAGAATTTGATGCCAACTCTACCGACCCAACGTATACAAATATTTTTAGTGGTTTACAATTTAGTTCAAATACTTTTGATATTTTAAATAGTTCTGGTGGTAGAGTTACTGCTAGTATTGCGGGTGGTGGAAATGTTCCTACTGTATTTAATAGTGGGTCATCAACTACACAAATTATTGCACAAACTACAATTACATTAACAGGTATGGTTTCTGCTAGTGAAGTTAGAGTTTATGACCAAGATTCTGGTATTGCTATAGCAGGCACAGAAAATGTTGGAGACACCGGACAATTTCAGTTTGTATACGATGCGTCCGATACTGTCTATATTGTTGTTCACGCATTAGATTATGAATACATTTTAATTTCTGATTATGTGATTCCAAGTTCTGATAGCGAATTGCCTATATCTCAAGTATTTGACAGAAACTACGATAATCCTGAGTAATTAATCTAATCTAACATACTATTTATTATGGAGTAACTTTATTTGGTGACCAATTATGAAAGATTTTTTTGTATATACCGATAAACCAACCGACTTTGATTTTAAAGTTGAAGTAGAAGGAGCATCACTAAGTGAAGCAAAAGCTAGACTAATTTTGTCTGGTGAAAAAGCCAACTACATTGTTGAAGGTAAGGTAGATAAAGATGGTTCTGCTAAAATTGAAATTCCAAAACTAAAAGGTCTTGTAGAAGATAGTTCGGTCGGAACAATGGATTTAGAAGTCATCGTAGAAGATGCCTACTTTAGTCCTTGGTCTGGAACATACAGAGTGACCGCTTCTAAGAAAGTCACGGTCAATGAAATCGCACAACAAAAACAACCATCTAAACCAGCAATATCGGTCACCGTTAAAGAAAACAAATCTCCTTATCAAAAGAAGATTGACCAAATCGCAGAAGATTTGAGAAACAGAAGTATTACTTCCAGAAACATACTTTCTAAACAAAATAAGAAATATTTATATTCATTAATGGAAGTAACATTCAATAAATCGTTACAAGACCTTGACAACAACGTTATAATTTCAGATATTATAAATACAATAGCAGAGGGATAA
>Ga0181593_10005403_pt1 | contig 11579 bp, 10 predicted proteins | sample 071ome_19_FD_133756 | JGI IMG/M metagenome (GOLD analysis project Ga0181593, IMG submission 133756) | Coastal salt marsh microbial communities from the Groves Creek Marsh, Skidaway Island, Georgia - 071413AT metaG (megahit assembly) | ecosystem: Environmental > Aquatic > Marine > Intertidal...
CGCGACCGAGGCCGGGCGGCCGTAGTCGAACAGTTCGTTGAGCGCCGCGCGGATGGTGCGCCCGGTGTAGAGCACGTCATCGACCAGCACCAGGTGGCGCCCCTCCACGTCGAACGGCAGCTGTGACGGGCGCACCTGGGGGTGCATGCCGACGCGGGTGAAATCGTCGCGGTAGAAGGCGATGTCGAGCCGCCCGAGGGGCTCGCGAAAGCCGAGGCGGGCGTGCAGCTGCTCGGCCACCCACGCGCCCCCGGTGTGGATGCCGACCATCAGTGGGTCGCTGCATCCGCTCTGGGCGAGCCAGCGCGCGAGCTCGTCGGCGAGCCGGTCGAGCAGTGCGCCGGCGTCGAGAGGCGCGCTCATCCGTCGCCGTCCCCGGAGAACCAGGTCTCCAGAATCAGCTGCGCGGCGACACGGTCGACCTCGCCGCGAAATCGGTCGCGTGGCAGGCCGGCCTCGGCGAGCCGCTGCTCGGCGTCGAAGGTGGTCAGCCGCTCATCGACACCGTACGTGGGCAGGCGATGTCGGGCGCGCAACTGGCGCAGGAAGCGGCTGGCGCGTGCGGTCATCTCGCTGTCGCTGCCGTCCATGTTGCGCGGGATGCCGATGATCAGCGCGGCTGGGCGCCACTCCTCGACGAGCCGGTCGATCGCGGTCCAGTCGGGATGGCGTCCGTGATTGTCGAGCGTGGTCAGTGGCGAGGCGGTGCCGGTCAGGGTCTGGCCGACCGCGACGCCGATGCGCTCGGTGCCGTAGTCGAAGCCGAGCACCGGGCCCTCTGGGCGCTCGGCCACCGGGTTTCCGGCGACCGGACTGCTGCGTGGGGCATTCATGCGTGGCCGACTTCGTTGGAGAGGTTGAGCAGGTCGACCCCGACCAGGTGCGCGGCGGCCTCCCAGCGCTCCGCGAACGGCAGTTCGAAGAGGATGTGCGTGTCTGCCGGTGTGCTGAGCCAGGCGTTGTCGGCCAGTTCCTGCTCGAGCTGGCCGCTGCCCCAGCCGGCGTAGCCGAGCGCGATCAGGCTCTGGGGCGGGCCCTCGCCACGCGCGATCGCGGCGAGAATGTCGCGGGACGTGGTGACCCCGACGTCGGTGTTGATGGCGTGGGTCGACTCCCAGCCCGATTGGCCGCGATGCACGACGAAACCGCGGTCCTGCTGCACCGGGCCGCCGAGCACGATACGGATGCCCCCGGCCGTGTTGTCGTCGAGCGTGATGTCCATGTGGCGCAGCACCTCGTCGAGCTGCAGCTCGAGCGGGCGGTTGATCACGATGCCCATCGCCCCCTCGGCGTTGTGCTCGCAGATGTAGGTGACGGTGCGGGAGAAATTGGGGTCTTCGAGGGTGGGCATCGCGACCAGGAACTGGTCGGTCAGGAAGGTGCGACCGCTCATGGGCGCAGTATATCGCGAAGTGATGCGCTCTGCGGTGTGCCCTCAGCCCGCGGTCAGGCGATTGCCGGCGAGGAATTGCCAGGTGCGGATGATCTGCAGGATGTCGGTCTCCTCGCGCATGGCCGAGGTGAACGGCGCGTAGGGTGCGGAGAGACGCACGATGCGGATCGCCGCGTCATCGAGAATCTTTTCACCCGACGAGCGCAGCAGCACCACGTCGCGCACCGTGCCGTCGGGGTTCAGGTCGACCTGCAGGATCAGGCTGCCGGCAAGGCGGTGACGCTTGGCCTCGTCCGGGTAGTTGAGATTGCCGATGCGCTCGATCTTCCGCTGCCAGGCGTCCATGTAGGCGGCGAACACGTACTCCTGGGTGCGCGCGGTGACGATTTTCTTGCGTGGCCGCTCGGCCTGGATGCGGAAGTTGTCGCTGATCTCGGCGGCGAGGCTGGCCATCTGCCGGCTGCGCTGGATCAGCTCGGCCGCGGTCGGGCGCCGTCGCTCCTCGACCGGCTTCGGCGGCGGGGGCTGGTGCAGCTCGGCCTCGGGCTGCAGGCGCGCCAGGGTCTGCGGCTGCGGTGGCGGTGTCGGCGGAGGCGCGGCCTCGGCGAGCGAGGCCGGCGCATCGCCGGGGGTGGGCTCGATGTTGGGCACCGACACCGGCCCCTCCGGTCGCACCTGCTCGTCGGTGTTGCCACCACCGTCCTGGCTGGCCTGGGCGAGGTAGTCGGCCTTCTCGGGTGGCGTCTCGCTGCGGTGATGGACCAGCGTGATGTCGAGGGTCAGCGGCGGTGGCGTGGCCGGTTCACGCGGACGGAAGTCGAAACCGATCCCGAGGATCAACAGCGTGTGGACGGCCCCGGCCAGGAACAGCGTCAGGCCGAGCCGGTCCTGCGGGGTGACCCGCGCGGCGTGGGCGGCGACGCTCATCGGGGCAGCCCATGTTCCATGGAGCGGGGGATCGGTTTCACGCCGCGATTATATCTCTGGCAGCGGTACGATCCCCAGTGCTGGCGGGGATTGGTCGAGGAACTGCAGGCGATCAGCCATCCCCGGCGTGGCCTGAAGCGCCCCCTGCTCGTCGATGGCCAGCACCGCCGTGACGCCGAGCGCGCGCGCGGTGCGCGGCCAGTCGCGCCCGGCGACCAGCAGCGCGGTCGCCGCGGCGTCGGCCTCGGCACCGTCGCGGCCGATCACCGTGACCGAGCTCAGGCCGCGCGCCGGGTAGCCGGTTCGTGGATCGATGATGTGGTGATAGCGGGTCCCGGCGTGCTCGAACTGGCGCTCGTAGGTTCCCGAGGTGAATACGCTCTCGCCGTCGGCGACCTCGACCGCCGCGAGCAACCCGCCTGCCGGCGCGCGGATGCCGACGCGCCAGTCGCGGTCGCCACGCCGACCGAGCACGCGCAGGTCACCACCGGCATTGACCATCGCGTCGCGGATGCCGAGATCCTGCAGGCGACCGATGGCGATGTCGACGCCGTAACCCTTGGCGAACGCGCCGAGGTCGAGCTGCACCGCCGGGTTGCGCGAGAGCAGACGCGAACCGTCGAACGCGAGGTCACCCATTTCCGGCACGGCTGCGACCAGCGCCACGATCGCCTCATCTGGGGGCGGCACCCGCTTGGCCGGGGCGTCGGCGTGGAAGCCCCACAGCGCCACCAGGCGGCCGATTGCCGGGTTGAACAGGTCGCCACTGCGCAGCGACAGCGTGCGGGCGCGCTCGAGCACCGGGCGCATGCTGTCCGCCACGTCGACCGATTCGCCGGCGGCGAGCGCGGCGTTGATGCGCGTCAGCTCGCCCGGTTGCCAGGCGTGCCAGCGGGTATGCAGGTCGCCGAGGTCGCCCTGGATGACACGGATTGCGCGCGCCGCGGTGGCGTCGTCGACCCCCCACAGCGCCAGGTCGACCCAGGTGCCGAAGACCTGGATGCGCTCCTCGCGCAGGCGCGGCGGTTCGTCGCAGCCGGAAAGCAGCCCGGCCAGCAGCGCCAGCCCGAGGAGGGCCGCAGCCTGCCTCATGCCAGGCGACGCTCGATGCAGTCGAGCAGCTGACCGGCGATGTCGAGGCCGTACTGCGCGTCGAGCTCGCGGATGCAGGTCGGGCTGGTGACGTTGATCTCGGTGAGGTAGTCGCCGATCACGTCGAGACCGACGAACAACAGACCCTGCTCGCGCAGCCACGGTCCGACCTCGGCGCAGATCCACCGATCACGCTCGCCGAGTGGCACGCCCTGGCCGGTCGCGCCGGCGGCGAGGTTGCCGCGTGTCTCGCCGGGGGCCGGGACGCGGGCCAGCGCGTAGGGCACCGGCTCGCCGTCGACCAGCAGGATGCGCTTGTCACCGGCGGCGATCTCGGGAATGTAGCGCTGTGCCATGGCGAACTCGCTGCCGTGGGTGGTCAACGTCTCGATCACCACGTTCAGGTTCGGGTCGCCGGGGCGCAGGCGGAATACCGAGGTTCCGCCCATGCCGTGCAGGGGCTTGAGGATCACGTCGCCGTGCTCGGCGGCGAATGCGCGCAGCCGCGCGGCATCGCGGGTCACCAGCGTCGGTGGGGCGCATTGCGGGAAGCGGGCGATGGCGAGCTTCTCGTTGGTATCGCGCAGCGCCTGCGGCCGGTTGACGACCAGCGTGCCGGCCTCGGCGGCCAGCTCGAGCAGGTAGGTGGCGTAGATGTACTCGGTGTCGAACGGCGGATCCTTGCGCATCAATACGACGTCGAGCTCGCCCAGCGGGCCCTGCGTGTCGTCGTCGAAGGCGTACCAGTCGTGGTCGCGGTCGTTGACCCGCAGGCCGCGGTGCCGGGCGCGTGCCGTGCCGTCGTCGACGAACAGGTCCGTGAGTTCCATGTAACGCACCTCCCAGCCGCGCGCCTGGGCGGCGAGCAGCATCGCGAAGGTGCTGTCCTTGTAGGTCTTGATCGACCCGATCGGGTCCATCACCACGCCGAGACGCACGGTCATCGGCGGACGCTCAGTGCTCGGCCAGCTCGCGAGCTGCAGCCAGCAGCGCGAGGCGGGCGATGACGCCGTAGGCGTAGAAGCGGTTCGGGTCGGCGTCGGGGACCTGGGCATGGTCCGGGGTGGTGCAGCTGTCGGCGAAGGCGAGCGGCTCGAAGTGCATGCCCGGCGCGTTGAGGTTCTCGTTGGCGCCGCGCGCGGTGTGCACGCGGTAGAAGCCACCGACCACGAAGCGGTCGATCATGTAGACCACCGGCTCGGCGACCGCGCCGTTCCAGGTCTCGAAGGTGTAGACCCCTTCCTGCAGGATGACCCGGCTGACGCTGCTGCCGCCCTTGCTGGCCGCCATCCGGGTGCGCTGCTTGCGGTTCAGCGCGCGCACGTCGTCGGCAGTGTGTGCGGTCATGATGCCCATGCCGTAGGTGCCGGCATCCGCCTTGATCACCACGTAGGGGTCGCGGTCGATGCCGTACTCGGCGTACTTGACGGCGATCGCCTGCAGCAGGGCATCGGTGTTGCGGGCCAGGCAATCCTCGCCCTCGCGTTTCATGAAATCGATCTCGCCGCAGTTGCGGCTGAGTGGGTCGAACAGCCAGGGGTCAAGCCCGATCAGCTCGCCGAACTCGCTGGCCACCGACTGGTAGTGGGCGAAATGGCGCGACTTGAGGCGGTTGGACCAGCCGAGGCCGAGCGGCGGCACCACCACCTGCTCGAGGTCCTCGAGGATCTCCGGGCGTCCGCCGGCAAGATCGTTGTTGAGCAGCACCATGCACGGGTCGAAGTCGGGCAGGCCGATCCGCCGCCCCTCGCGCCGCGGCGGCTCGATCCGCAACGTCTGACCCGACGGCAGCGTGTGTTCCTGCGGCGCCTCGAAGTCCGGCGCGAGGCTCGCCAGGCGCACCGTGAAGCCCGACTGGCGCAGGATGTCGGCCAGCCTCGCGACGCTCTCGAGGTAGAACAGGTTGCGGCTGTGGCTCTCCGGGACCAGCAGGATGTTGGCCGCGGTCGGGCAGAGCCGGTCGACCGCGGCCTGGATGGCCTGGATGCAGAGCGGCATCAGCGACGGATTGAGGTTGTTGAAGCCGGCCGGGAACAGGTTGGTATCGACCGGGGCGAGCTTGAAGCCGGCGTTGCGCAGGTCCACCGAGCTGTAGAACGGGGCGCGGGTCAGCGTCCACTGGCGTCGCAGCCAGCTCTCGATGACCACCTGCTGCTCGAGAAGCTGGGTCTCGATCTGCTGCAGCGGGCCGTCCAGCGCGGTCGTCAGGTGCGGGACTGCGGCAAGCGCTTCGGTAGCCATCGGGAAATCCTCGAATTTTTCTGGTCGTCGGTCTGTTTCGAGACCGTGGGGCTGTGTTAACTTAGTATAACTTCCAGCAAGATAGCGCGCGGTCATCAAGAGCCATGTTACGTTGCGCAGGGCTGGGAATCGGGCCACTTGGGGTTACTGGGTTTGACAATCACTCGATGCACGAGCGAGTTGCACAGGGTCGCCGGGCAGCCGGTGGCTAGGTTGGACTGCGGATACGATACATGACGGAAGCAACCGACGACGAAGCCGGCACCGGAATCAAGGTGATGGTCATCGACGACAGCAAGACCATCCGCCGCACCGCGGAGACGCTGCTCAAGCGCGAGGGCTACGTCGTGGTCACCGCGACCGACGGCTACGAGTCGCTGTCGAAGATCGCCGACGAGCGCCCCGACATCATCTTCGTCGACATCATGATGCCGCGCCTGGACGGCTACCAGACCTGCGCGCTGATCAAGAACAACCGCGAGTTCCGCAACACCCCGGTGATCATGCTCTCGAGCAAGGACGGCCTGTTCGACAAGGCGCGCGGGCGCATCGTCGGCTCGGAGCAGTACCTCACCAAGCCGTTCACCAAGGACGACCTGCTGGGCGCGATCCGCCGTTACGTCGGCGAGGCGCCAGCCGGCGAGGCATGAACCGGCCCACGGCCGGATACCAGCTGGAGGAGCAATGGCCAAGGTTCTGATCGTCGACGATTCTCCGACCGAGATTCACATCCTGCGTGGCATGCTCGAGAAGCACGGCTTCGATTGCATCGAGGCCGAAAGTGGTGAGCTCGGGATCGAGAAGGCGCGCAGCGAACAACCCGACGTGATCCTGATGGACATCGTCATGCCCGGACTCAATGGCTTCCAGACCACGCGCCAGTTGACCCGCGACGAGGCGACCAAGCACATCCCGATCATCATCGTCTCGACCAAGAGCCAGGAGACCGACAAGGTCTGGGGAATGCGCCAGGGGGCCAAGGATTACCTGACCAAGCCGGACACCGAGGCCGACCTGGTCGCCAAGGTGCAGGCCAACCTGAAGGGCTGACCGGAACCGCGGCATGCAGCCCGAGACCCACACCGTCGATCCACTGCAGCTGTTGCGCGAACTCGAGCAGCGCAGCCAGGCCGTGGCGCGTGGTCTGCCCATGCAGGAGGAGTCGCGCGATTACTGGCGTGGCGTCGGTTTCATGGTGGGTGGCCAACAGTTGCTGGCTCCGTTGGACCAGGTGGACGAAATCCTTACCGTCCCTCAGCTGACGCGCGTGCCGCTGGTCAAGCCATGGGTCCTGGGCATCGCCAACGTGCGCGGTAACCTGCTGCCGGTGATGGACCTGGGCGCATTCCTCGGTTTCGGCGTGACGTCACGCAACGAGGCGACCCGCGTGATCGCGGTGCGCCAGGGCGAGTTTTTATCCGGCCTGCTGGTCAGCGCGGTCTCCGGGTTGCAGCAGATCGACAGCGCCAGCCATGCGGAGACGCCGCCCGAAGTGGCGCCTGCACTGCAGGAGTTCCTCTCCGGCGCGTACCGCGTCGACGACGGACTGGTCCCGGTTTTCGAATTTGCCCGCCTGGCTGACCATGCCGGGTTCCTTCAGGCAGCGGCATGAACCATGAGGTGCGACCCGTGACCGGGCGCGCCGAGTAAGCAGGGAGATCTCTCGATGAGCAACGGCAAGGCGACCACCGGGGAGGCAGGGGGCCGCAGGGTATTTTTCATCCTGCTCGCCATCATCATGGCGGTCACGCTCGGTTTCGCGCTGTACACCTTTTCGCGGGTCGCGGAACTCGAGGCCGAGGACAGCGAATCGCTGATCCACGTGCGCGATGTACGCCTCAACAGCCCGGAGCTGATCGCGCTCGCGCGCAGAGCGACGCGTGGCGACTTCGATGCCTTTGACAGGCTGCGCAATCTTGCCGAGGAAGTCGACGCCTCGGTCGCCCACCTCGGCGGCGAGGCGGGTCGGGTGATCTCGGAGAGCGACATCGGTCGCGCGGCTGCCGAGGCACGCCTGGGGAGCGAGGCCGAATCGGAGGAGGAGGCCGACGAGGGCGGCCATGGCGATGAAGGTGGCCATGGCTCGGAGGGTGGCCACGCAGCGGGTGAACAGGCGGCCCATGGTCATGGCGAGGGCGAGGCGAAGGGTGGCGACGGACACGCCGCGGGTGAGTCCGGTCAACACGCTGCGCACACCATCACCTACGACGACCCGATCGTCGTGCAGAACATCGCCAGCACCGAGCAGGCCTGGGTCTCGGTGGCCGAACAGGTCAACACCATCCTCGCGGCCCAGGTGCCGCTGAGAAGCATCTACGACCTCGCCGACGAGGTGCAGGACGAGTACCTTGGCCAGCTGCGCGAGGTGCTGCAGGCGCTGGTCGACGATCTCGTCGAGCGCAACGCACGACCCGACCAGGTGGCGCGGGTCGGCGAGCTGATGCTCTACAACGCCCAGCTCTCCCGTGACCTGCAGCGCCTGCTGCGCGATCCGACCCTGCCCGACGAGGAGCAGGAGGAGGCCGCGACCCAGCTGATCGTCAACGTCGCCAACATCGGCGAGATCCTCGACGGTCTCGACGCCGGCAGCGAGGACCTCGGCATCCGGCCGCTCGCCGAGGAGAGCACTTCGCGCGAGCTGCTCGAGGAGGCGAGCGAGATCTTCTTCTCGCTGGGCGACCTGATGTTCGAGCTCGAGGAGCGCCTGCCCGACCTCTACGACGCACGTGAATCGGCAGCCCAGGCGACGCAGAACGTCCAGGGCCTGGTGCGGGCCAGCCTCACTCTCGAGGAGTCGATCCAGACGTTGTCGGGGGGCCGTTTCCTGAACGTCGAGATCGGCTACTACGCGGGTGCCACCGGCCTGATGGCGATGGTGCTCCTGGGTGCCATCTCGTTCAACGACACCCGCCGTCGTCACGCGGACACGGTGCGCCAGAAGCGGGTTGCCGACGAGCTCAACCAGCGCAACCAGGAGGCGATCCTGCAGCTGCTCGACGAGATGAGCTACCTCGCGGATGGTGACCTTTCCAAGCACGCCACGGTGACCGAGGAGATCACCGGTGCCATCGCCGACTCGGTCAACTTCGCCATCGATGCGCTGCGCAACCTGGTCACCTCGATCAACCAGACCTCGCAGCAGGTCACCGGGGCCGCGCAGAAGAGCCGCGCCACGACCCTCGAGCTGGCGCTGTCGAGCCAGAAACAGGCCGGACAGATCACCGAGGCGAGTGCACGCATCGGCGCCATGGCGCAGTCGATGGAGAAGGTCTCCAGCGAGGCGGGCAACTCCGCCGAAGTGGCGAAGCGCTCGGTGGAGATCGCCCACCAGGGCGGCGAGGTGGTGCGCAACAGCATCTCCGGCATGGACACCATTCGCGACCAGATCCAGGAGACCTCCAAGCGCATCAAGCGTCTCGGCGAAAGCTCGCAGGAGATCGGCGCCATCATCGAGCTGATCAACGACATCGCAGACCAGACCAACATCCTCGCGCTCAACGCCGCCATCCAGGCGGCGATGGCCGGCGAGGCGGGCCGCGGCTTCGCGGTGGTGGCCGACGAGGTCCAGCGCCTCGCGGAACGATCCACCGACGCGACCAAGCAGATCGGCGCGCTGATCAACACCATCCAGGCCGACACCAACGAGGCGGTCTCGTCGATGGAGCGCAGCACCGCCAATGTGGTGAGCGGTGCGCAGCTGGCGACCGACGCGGGCCAGGCGCTCGAGGAGATCGAGAACGTCTCCAACCAGCTCTACGAACTGATCCAGGAGATCGCCGACACCGCACGCAGCGAGGCCGGGACGGCAGCCGAAGTGGCCAACACCATGGACGGCATCCGTGAAGTCACCACGCAGGCCACCGTCGGCACGAACGAGACGGCCAACTCCATCGGCAGACTCGCCGAACTGGCCGAGCAGCTGCGTGAATCGGTCACCGGCTTCAAGCTGCCCGAGGGGCCGGCGGCTTGAACGGAATCCATGCGGAGGTGATGGCTAGGGCACTGGTGAACCGGGGCAGATAGATGGCGGAAGCCGGACACCAGAACGCGCATGCCCTTGACTGGGTCAGGGGCGAACTCGACGAGACCCTCAAGCAGGCCGTCCAGTCCCTGGAGTTCTTCGTCGAGAACACCGGCGACGAGTACGAGCTCACCGCGTGCACCGAGTCACTGAACCAGGTGATCGGCACGCTGCGCCTGGTCGAGCTCGATGCCGCGGTGCACTACACCCAGGCGATGGTCGAGCTGCTCGAGGCGGTGCGCGAAGACCGGATCGAGCGTAGCGAGACGATCTTCGAAGCGCTGATGCGCGGGCTGCTGCAACTCCCGGCCTACCTGGAGTACATCCAGTCCGGCGGGGCCGACATGATCCAGGCGCTGCTGCCCGAGATCAACGAGCTGCGCCAGCTCGGGGGGCAGAAGGCGCTCGGTCCCGAACAGTTCTTCGACGTCGCGCTCGACGTCGAGCCACCCGCGCCCACCCAGCCGCCCGCCGCGCCGCTCGCAGAGCTTGCGACCAAGGCCAGGCCGACCTACCAGAAGGCGCTGGTCGCCTGGTTGCGCAACCCGCAGGATCCCAACGCATTGCGCGTGCTGCTGCGGGTCTGCGAACTGGTCAGGCAGGCGGCGCCCGGGGTCGAGGTTGCACGCCTCTGGTGGGCTGCCGGCGGCCTGTTCGAAGGGCTGGGTGCCGGGGCAATTCCCGCTGATGGCGAAGCCAAGCAACTGCTCACGGCACTCGATCGCGAGCTGAAAAAACACGCCGAACAGGGTGAGGTCGATGCAGCCGATGCCGCTCTGACCCGGCGCCTGCTCTACCACGTCGGGCAGGCCGTGGATGCCGGGCCGCTCAGTCGCGAGCTCGATGCCGCCTTCGGTCTCGCCGGGCGGGTGCCCAGCGCGGAGCTGGTGGAGGAGGTCGGGCGCCGCCTGCACGGTCCGGACACCATGGTGCTGCGCAGTGTCGGCCAGGCGGTCAAGGAAGATTTCAACCGCGCCCGCGACATCATCGAGATCTTCGGTGCCAGCAGCGAGCCCAATCCCGCGGATCTCGGACCGCTGCAAGACAACCTCGGGCGCATGGCCGATACCCTCGGCATGATGGGGCTCAACGACCTGGCCGACGCGGTTCGCGAGCAGCGCAACGCGGTCCAACAGATGGCCGATGGTTCACTTGTGGCCGACGAGCCTCGCGTGGTCGACGTGGCCGAGGTGCTGCTGCACGTCGACACCTTCCTGAAGGAGCTCGCCGACGAGAGCCAACGCGCCCTGCGGGTGACGGACGTCGTCGCACCGGTGCCGACCATCGGCGCCAATACGGATGGGATCGCCCAGCCGCGCCTGACCGACCTCGAATCGCGTCAGGTCGCTCGCGCGCTCTACGCTGTCGGGTTGCAGGAGCTCGAGCAGGTCCGCAACTCGGTCATCGCGGAAGAGGAGTCCAGCGCGCCGTTGGCCGACCAGCCACCACGTCTGATCGCCCTGGCCGGAGGCATGCACATGCTCGGCCACGAACAGGCTGCCGTGCAGCTCGGCCAGCTGGCCGGGGTGGTCGAGGAAGCGACCCACGAGCCGCTTGAGGGGAGCCGTCTGGAGACGCTCGCCGATGTCATCACCGGACTCGAGTCGACGCTCGAGGCGTATCGTGCCGACCAGTCGGCCTCGCGCTACCTGGAGGTGGCCGATGAGCGGCTCGCCGAGCTCATGGGCTCCATCGAGGCTGCCGAGAGCGCCGTGTTTGACGAGCTCGCCGAGGGTGAGACGGCGGTCGATTTCGACCTGGACTCGGCCGCGGGGGCCACCGCGCAGGAGGCCCCGGTCGATCTGGGCCTCGAGGAAGACCTCGAGACGCCTGCCCCCGACATGGATATCGGCGTCCCCATGGGGGCGGCGGTCGAAGAGGTTGAGCCCGCGCCCGAAGAGGTCA
>Ga0181593_10005405_pt1 | contig 11579 bp, 13 predicted proteins | sample 071ome_19_FD_133756 | JGI IMG/M metagenome (GOLD analysis project Ga0181593, IMG submission 133756) | Coastal salt marsh microbial communities from the Groves Creek Marsh, Skidaway Island, Georgia - 071413AT metaG (megahit assembly) | ecosystem: Environmental > Aquatic > Marine > Intertidal...
TCGATTTCCGAGCCATCGACCCGGGTTACGTGCTCGCTCCCTGCAACGCGTCGGGCAACACCTTGAATGAGTTCCCGGGTGATTGTTGCCATTGTGCGGTAATCCGCATATGCCCGGTAGAACTCGAGCATCGCGAATTCCGGGGAGTGACTGGAGTCCACTCCCTCATTGCGGAAATTGCGGTTGATCTCGAACACTCGCTCAAGGCCACCCACTACCGCGCGCTTTAAGAACAATTCCGGGGCGATCCGCAGAAATAAGTCCATGTCCAAGGCATTGGAATGCGTGGTGAAGGGCCGAGCGGCGGCTCCGCCGTGCTGGGTTTGCAGCATGGGCGTCTCGATCTCTAGGAAACCCCGGTCGGTGAGGTCTTGGCGCAGTGCCGCCACCGCGTCGACCCGCAGACGAGCGATGCGCCCCGCTTCCGGACGCACGATCAGGTCCACGTAACGCTGACGAACACGCGCTTCTTCACTGAGCGGCTTGTGCGCTACGGGAAGGGGGCGCAGCGACTTAGCCGCCATCCGCCACTCGTCGGCGAGAACGGACAATTCACCACGCCTGGATGTGATTACCTCACCGTGCACGAAGACCTGGTCACCGAGATCAACGAGTTCCTTCCAGGCGTCGAGGGCCTCCTGACCGACCTTGTCGAGGGACAGCATGGCCTGGATTTCGACTCCATCACCGCCTCGCAGCGTCGCAAAGCACAACTTGCCCGTGTTTCTGGAGAAGATGATTCGGCCCACGATCCCGACGCATTCCCCCGAAGCGGTGTCGGTTTCGAGATCTCCGTGGGCGGCACGAACAGCAGCGATGTCATGGGTGATCGGCAACTGCACCGGATACGGATCCATGCCACGGCGCTCGAGCTCTTCGCGCTTGGCGCGACGAATCCGCATTTGCTCCGGGAGGTCGTCCTCGACGTCGGTGCTGTCCACGATGGGCAAGGCTATTGGATACCCGCGTGCGCTTAAGTGGCCGTCAGTCGGTGTTCCGCTCGAACACCATCCGCAGCCCGGTAAGCGTGAGATTCGGATCGTGGTGGGTGATCGTCTCGGACTCACCGATAACGACGGAGGCCAGTCCTCCGGTGGCCACGACCGCCGTGACCGGACCTGTTTCCTCCATAATGCGATCCACCAGGCCATCCACCTGTCCGGCGAAGCCGAACACGGCTCCCGACTGCAGTGCCTCGACGGTGTTCTTCCCGATAGGTGATCGGGGCCGGACGACCTCAACCTTGCGCAGTTGCGCTGCTCGGTTGGACAAGGCTTCGAGCGAAATATCGATTCCCGGTGCGAGCGCGCCACCGAGGAACTCGCCGTTGGCCGAGACGACATCAAGGTTTGTGGAAGTACCGAAGTCGACGACGATGCAGGGGCCACCGAACTGCTGATGGGCGGCGAGGGTGTTGACGATCCGATCCGCCCCGACCTCCTTCGGGTTGTCGGTGAGGATGGGGACGCCCGTCTTGGTTCCCGGCTCGACGATCACCACCGGGATTTCTCGGAAAAAGGACGAGATCATCGGACGCAACTCGTGCAGCACACTCGGCACGGTGCTGCACAGGGCCAGTCCAGTGACATGCGGCTGGGACTCCAGCAGACCACGGTAGGTCAGTGCCATCTCGTCACCGGTCGCGCGAGCGTGTGTGGTGATACGCCAGGAATTCTTCAGTTCCGCACCATCGAACAAACCAAGAACGGTGTTCGTGTTACCGACATCGACGGCCAGCAGCATGCAGACTCCTAACCGAGGACCGTGAGGTCCGCACCGATATCGAGGACGGGCGCTGAGTGCGTCAAGGCACCGACCGCAAGGTAGTCGACGCCGGTGGCTGCGACGTCAGCCGCCTGGTCGAGGGTCAATCCCCCCGATGCCTCCAGGCGGGCACGCCCGCCGTTCCGCCGAACGGCTTCGATCATCTGATCCACAGTGAAGTTATCCAGCAGGACGAGATCTGCACCAGCGGCCAGCACCTCGTCGAACTGCTCGAGGGTGTCGACTTCCACCTCCACCGGAACGTCGGGGAATGCCTTGCGCACCGCGAGAAATGCTTCCTCGACGCCACCGGCGGCTTCGATGTGGTTGTCCTTGACAAGCGCCGCATCGGCAAGACTCATGCGATGGTTGACGCCACCGCCGGTTCGCACCGCGTACTTCTCGACCGCACGTAGCCCAGGAATCGTCTTACGGGTATCGCGGATACGTGCCGGCTTGTCTCCGATCGCTTGAACCCATCTATCAGTCGCCGTCGCGATGCCGCTGAGATGACTCAGCAAATTCAGTGCGGGCCGTTCTGCTCGAAGGAGGTTGTGCGTTGTGGAAGCAATTGCCATCACTTCGGTGCCCGGCTCAACATGCGCGCCTTCTTCAACCATGAAGTCGATCTCGCGATCATCTCCGCACACGACATCGACGATTGCTGCTGCGACCACCTGACCGGCGATTACGCCCGCTGCACGCGCGATGAAAGCAAGTCGACCCCGTTGCTCGATGGGAACGGTGGCCACCGTGGTGACATCGACACCATCGTCGATGTCCTCTTCCAGCGCACGAAAGGCGAGCGATTCGATGTCCAGTGGACGAAGCCCCGCATCAGCCAAGAGCGCCGTGGTCTCCGCCGATAGTCGGTACGTGGCGTATTGCACCTAGACCTCCTCGCTACCGGGAACCCACTCGGGGCGGTGCTCGACCGTCTCAAGATTTCCATGCGGACTCATGGTCGTCACAAGACGCACCCTCCATCGTTCTTGCGCGTCCGGAAAGTCCTCTCGCCAATGGGACCCGCGCGTCTCCTCACGATGACGAGCGTGCTCCACGAGAACCCGTGCGACCGTAGCGAGGTTGGTCGCCTCCCAGTCCTCGGTACACGGAGTCCCCCCGGGGTCTTCCAGATCCGCATCAAGTGCAGCTATCGCCTCGTCGAGCGAGCGCGCACTGCGGAGCACACCGGCATGAATGTCCATCGTCTGTTGCAGTGGGCGGCGTTTGGCGTTCGCCAGGACACCGGTCGAGGCCGATGTCTCGGCGGACTCCGGAGCGCCGCGGCCCTCGCGGTCATGCCTGATCGCTTCGGCTATGCGTCGGGCGAACACCAATCCCTCGAGCAGTGAGTTCGATGCCAAGCGGTTGGCGCCATGCACGCCCGAGCAGGCGACCTCCCCGCACGCGTAGAGCCCGGGGATAGTCGAGCGACCGTCGAAGTCGGTTAGGACTCCACCGGATGCGTAGTGCTGGGCGGGAGACACAGGAATGAGGTCGGTCACGGGATCGATACCTCGGAGCCGACACGACTGCAAGATGGTCGGAAACCTTTGGAGCCAGACGTCCGCGCCGAGACCCCGGCCATCGAGCCACACATGAGCGGCACCCGTCTCGCGCATTCGACGCATGATGGCTTTGGCAACGACATCCCGAGGCGCCAGATCCGACATGGGGTGCTCATTACTCATGAAGCGTCGCCCGTCGTCGTCTAGTAGAACGGCCCCCTCGCCCCGAACCGCTTCGGACACCAAAGGCTGCTGACCTTGGGCGAGCGGACCGAGCCACAGGACGGTCGGGTGGAACTGAACGAACTCCAGATCGGCGACGGCGGCGCCGGCACGCAGCGCAAGCGCCACGCCATCGCCTGTCGCGACGTACGGATTAGTCGTCTGGCCAAAGACTTGACCGAATCCACCCGTTGCCAAGACCACCGAAGGTGCCAATGCGGCACCCACACCGTCACGTTGCCCTGGACCGATCACGTGCAGCGTGACCCCAGCCGTTCTGCCATCCGCGCTAGCGATGAGATCGAGGACCAACGCGTTCTCGACCACCTCTATGCCGGGATCAGCACTAACCGCCGCAACGAGAGCTCTCGTAACTTCGGCGCCCGTCGCATCTCCCCCTGCGTGGGCGATCCGATTGCGATGATGCCCGCCCTCTCGGGTGAGGGCAATGGAACCCGTGGGATCAGTGTCGAATCGCGCTCCCCAGGAAATCAACTCGCGAACGGCGTCCGGCCCCTCACTAACCAAGATCTCGACCGCTCGTTCGTTACACAGACCAACGCCGGCTTCGAGTGTGTCGCGCATGTGCTCCGCGGGCGAATCGTCGTCCGCTAACGCGGCGGCGATTCCGCCCTGCGCCCATCGAGTCGAACCTTCGTCGACCGTTGCCTTCGTCACGAGCAGGACACTGAACCCGAGCGCGCGAACTCGAAGAGCAGTCGTCAAACCGGCAACCCCCGAGCCCACCACCACGACGTCCGCCCGCGCCGTCCAACCGGGTGAGGGAGCGGACAGCCGGCCGGGGATGCGCGTACTGGTCGGCATCAGCGCGTTCCTAGATCAAGGGCACAGTTATCGATCAGGCGCGTGGTACCAACTCGGCACGCAACGAGTAGCCGGGCTGCGCCTACGTCGGGCGGTGATCCGAGCGTGTTCGAACGCACGTCCACGTAATCGATCTCCATCGACGCATCATCCAAGATCGTCACCGCTGCCTGCCGGGCTGCGTTGGCGCCCGAGGGCGCTGCATTCTGGGCCGCAGTCAGTGCGCGAGGAATCGCGGATGCCAGCCTACGCTCGTCCTGCGATAGGTACGAGTTCCGCGAACTCAGCGCAAGACCATCGTCATCTCGAACAGTGCCGACACCGACGATGTCAATACCGAAGCCGAGATCGTCGTTCATCCGTCGGATCAATTCCAACTGCTGGTAGTCCTTCTCACCGAAGATTGCGGCATCCGGTCGAACCTTGTGAAAGAGCAGAGCAACGACGCTCAAAACTCCCGCAAAGTGCGTTGGCCGTGTTGTCCCTTCCAATTCGAGTCCTAAGGGGCCGGGCTCCACCGTCACCCGAGCATCCATCGAACGAGTGCCGTAGACATCGTCGACAGTCGGTGCGAACAGAACATCGACCCCTTCGCTGCGGCAGACCGCCTCGTCTTGCTCCCGCGTGCGTGGGTAGGCATCGAAGTCCTCACCTGCGCCGAACTGGGTTGGATTGACGAAGATGCTGACTACCACCTCGCCATCGTCACCAGCCCGCTCACGTGCGACCCGCATGAGCTCCCGGTGACCTGCGTGCAGCGCACCCATGGTCGGAACGAAGACCCGGCGCTTGGATGGATCAAGCGGCAGAACATCGCGGGTGACGTTCATGACGAAATCTCCGACTCTTCGAAAGCTCGAAGCACCCGAGATGCCTGCTCAGCATCGAGAACGCCTGCATCAAGGAGTCGATCCACCGTCAGTTTCCCCAGAGCCCGATAGGACTGAGCGACCAACGGGGCTTGGTCGTTGAGCAGGTGCAAGTGCTCCGTGACCGTTGCCGAGTCCGCACGCGAGATCGGCCCCGTCTGCGCGCGATCCCCTCGCTCGAGTGCAGTCTCGACACTCGCGCGCACGAGCGGTCCCAGAATGCGCTCGGGAGACTCCGCACCTGTGTCGCGCAGTAGCGCAACCGATGTATTCACCAAGGTCATCGAGTAGTTGGCGGCGAAGGCCAAGGCTGCGTGGTAGCTGCCACGAGCAGCTTCCGGTACCCAGACCGGTTCGGCGCCAAGTTCGACAACGAGCGTTTCCGCCACCGTGCGCATGCCTTCGGGAGACGTCACTCCGAAGGCTGCGCCAGCAAGACGGTCCAGATCCATACTCGTTCCCGTCAGCGGCAACGCGGGATGAATGGCAAGCCCGACGGCCCCGGCCTCCGATGCGGCGGCGAGGACATCGAGGCCGTAGCGACCGGCTGGATGCACCACAAACTGACCAGCACGTATCGCACCCGCGAGCACGAGGTCGTCGACGACGCGACGCAATTCCGGGTCGGGAACTGCGACCAACACCAGATCTGCTTCTCGGGTGATCTGGGTGGGATCTCCGATCGGTACGCCCGGAAGTAGTGCATCGGCGCGGAGCCGGGAGGTGTCCGATCGAGCAGAGACACCGACGATCCGGTGCCCGGCACGGTGCCACGCAGCACCGAGAACGGCGCCGACGCGGCCGCAGCCCACGATGGCGATCCGCAAACGAGACGGCCCTGCGTCGCTCACAACACTCAAGCCTAGGGGTGGCACTACCGTGCCGGCATGTCACGTCCGACAGTTACGCGCGCCCACATCCCGTGGGTCGAATGCTGGGAGAGCGCGAACCGGGCGTTTTATCGCGACCACAAAGCTGAGCACCACTTCGCAACCCCTGTGAGCGTCAGCACCCACACGGCCAGAAAGGTGGCGACGCTCTTAGCCGAGGAAGACTTCGATCACAGCATCCGAACCGTTGTGGACGTTGGTAGTGGCTCCGGCACGTTACTCGGTCAACTCGCGTCACTCGTGGATTCCGACATCCGACTCATCGGTGTGGACACCCGCCCCCGACCCGACGGACTCGACTCGTCGATCGAGTGGCGTCGGGTACACATTGATGCCGGCGTGGAAGAAATCACCGGCGATGACGGAAAGTTGAACGGCATCGTGATGGCACACGAGTTCCTCGATGACGTTCCGTGTCCCGTTGTCGAACTCGACGATCACCTCAACGCGCGCATAGTTCTGGTCGATCCCGCAACCGGATCGGAGGAGATTGGGCCGGCACTAAGCGACGCGGCCGCCGGAGCGCTCCTGGGTGACATGACCAACGCCGACGCCACTTCATGGCTGAACCGATGGTGGCCGGCCACCAAACCATTCGCACGTCGCGAAATCGGCCTCGCCCGAGATCGCGTGTGGCGCCGCCTCACCCGAGTGCTGAATACCGGTTACGCAGTTGGAGTCGACTACGCCCACAGATTTGCCGATCGACGCACGGGTCTATGGGATGGCGGCACACTGCGGGGATTCGCTGCCGGCTACCCGCAGCCTGCGCGCCCCGATGGCACCGTCAACATCACCGCGCACGTCGCGTTGGATTCTTGCGCAGCGGCAGGAGCCTGGATGTTGCCCCAGCACGAGGTGTTCGCTTCTTCGTCGTTGGATTCATGGCCGTTGGAATTGGGATCCTTCGAGTGGCTCATCGAACCGGTTCGATCGGACGTAGGGTCCGACCAATGAAACGATGGCACCGTGACCGGCGCTGATCCCACACGAGTCATTGCGGCGATCGGCATGGCTCAGTACCTCCGATCCGGCGATACCCCGCGCATCACGCTGGATCTCGGGAGCTATCACCCGGGCAATCACGGCGGCTTGGAAATTGCGATCGAAACCGATGGCGCCAGCACGATCACGCACGCCGAAGTCCGCCCCGGCCTTATGCACCGCAGCGCCGAGAAACTTTTCGAGGCCCGTGACTACCGACAGATCATGATGCTTGCGAATCGTCATGACTGGTTGTCCGCGGTCTCTTCTGAATTGGGAGTAGCGCTCGCAGTCGAGAAGGCAACGGGCATCACACCTCCCGACCGAGCCACCTGGTCGCGGATGCTGCTTGCTGAGGCCGGACGCATCGGAGCCAGCGCGCTCCTGCTCGGTTCACTGGGAGTAGTGGACGCGCTCACCCTTCGCGAGGCGTGGGCCGACTGGCAGGAACGAGCCACCGGTGGCCGCGTCCACCCGATGGTGAACCGAATAGGAGGCCTTGAGCACGCCCTCCCGAACGCCTGCCTCACAGACATCAGCGCATGGGCTAGAGATGCCGAGGATCGTTCGACGGCTTGGCGGGCGGAAATCCAAGCGCGCGAAGACTTGCGCGGGTGCGCGATCTTGGAACTGGACACAGCCCGCACGTACGCATGCTCGGGAGCGGTCGGACAGGCAAGTGGCGTCGATTGGGATCTGCGACGCGACGACCCGTACCTCGCCTACGCCGAACTCGACCTTGATTGGAGTGCTCCCGTGCACACCGAGGGTGACGCACGAGCACGCTATGTGTCTCTGGTGGACTCCATTGGCCTGAGCGCGCAGATCATCCACCAGTGCGTTGAGCGACTCCGCGATCTCGAGGATCAGCCGTTCTCGGTACAACTGCCCAAAACTCTGCGGGCACCCGAGGGCACCGTGCACGCCTGGACGCAGAATCCGCTCGGTATCGCTGGCTGGTTGTTGGTGAGCAACGGCGATGCATTGCCCGTGCGACTCAAAGCCCGCACTCCCAGTTTCGCCCATCTGCAGGCGATGCAATTCGCGCTCGTGGGAACGCAGATGGAGTCACTCTCCAGCGCGGTAGCATCCTTTTTCTTCGTCACAGGTGACGCAGACCGCTAGTTCGGTCCCCGAGCTATCCCTCGTGCTCGCGGATGTAGGTCGCAAAGCGCGCCCGCAACAGCGCCTCGGTGTCCGGATCGAGCTCCCCCGATCCGAACATCTCTCGCACTGCTCTAACCGTCTCGATGAATGTGCCACCGATGGCACCAAGGTCCCCTTGCTCGCCTTCGATCGCAACCATTCCCGGCATGTGGCCGAACAGGTCGGAGAAGAATCCGACGTCTACACGGTGTTCGGCAATGTGGAACGCCCGGTGCCGTAACTCGTCGAAGGGTAGGTCTTCCAGCGGTGTCTGGGACGGCTCGCTCATGGCTAGACCTTAGGTCACTCGTCGTCGTTCTCGGCACCCGACGGCAACAAGCAGCGGTGTTCTAGACGCACGGCAGCCACACAGGTCACGGCGGCGCCGCTGGCTGCGAGCAGCGATGCCCAAAAGGCCTGGGTCGACGCGGGTGTTGACAACCCGCCGGCGATGGTGGCCAGTCCCAATCCGGTGTAGATCCCCGCGACGAAGGCTCCGACCCGACTTGCCGCCATCGAGATGGCGGCCACCCGGGCTGCGACGAGGCCGGGGAGCGGCTCTACGCCCGGGTGGGCAGTGGGATCACTGCGAGACTGCAATCGTGGGCCGACGACACTTCCCCAGATGATGAATGCGACCCCGAGGAGCCACAGGGCCGATCCAGCCAAGACCGGGATCGGGAGCGCCCGGCCACTCCAGCCTTGAAGGATGACCACGACAGCCCAGCCACCCGCCGCCCCAAGCACGGCGAGTACTCCTAGGAGTCGAATGGTCGTCGGCTTCATAGAAGGCCGCCACCGGTCGAATTCGGCACACGCTCAATATCTTGATCGGTGAATCCGCGCTCGACGATATCCGCGATGGGGCCATGGCCAGCAAGCACAGCCCCCGAATCGATTTCATGCCAGGGCACGAGCACGAAGGCTCGTGCGTGAGCTCGAGGATGCGGCACGGTCAGCAGTGGATCGTCGGACTCCAGGGAGTCGACGTCGATGATGTCGAGGTCCAAAGTCCGAGGACCCCATCGCACATCTCGGACCCGTCCTGCCCGCTGTTCGATTTCCTGCAGTAGGGCCAGAACGTCGAGTGGGGGGTGTTCGCTCTCAACGATCACGACAGCGTTGACATAGTCAGGTTGCTCCGGTCCCCCCACCGGTTGAGTTCGGTAGAGCGACGATCGTTGATCGTTCGAGGCGTCGAGTGCTGTCGTTACGGCGTCCATCGCATCTCGCACGCTGGACTCGGAATCACCGAGGTTTGATCCGACTCCGATTACGTAACGCATCGAACTCAGGTGAAGTCTCGCCGGACGCGGACGACAACGTCGCGGAATGGAACAGCAATGGGTGCCGACGGTTTGTGTACCGCCACTTCTACATAAGCAATGCCCGAATAATCTCGGCAGGACTCGATGATCCGCTCGGCAACGGTCTCGATCAGGTCCACCGGCTCCCCGACCACAATCGCATGGGCACGCTCGGCCACCACCGAATAGTCGACCGTCTTGTCAAGGTCATCGTCGAGACCGGATAGTTGGAGTCCGATGACGATGTCGACGCTGAACTCCTGTCCCGACTCCCGCTCGGCGTTCAGAACCCCGTGATGGCCCCATCCGGAGATGCCGTAGATCTCGATTCGATCCGTCACTGCGCCTCCTCCCGCCGCATGGCCAGGCTCACCTTCAAAGCATCGACCGTCGAGCGGACATCATGGACCCGAAGTCCCCAGATGCCAGCATCGGCTAACCGCGCGCTGAGTACAGCCGTTGCCACATCTCGCCCCGTCGTCTCGCGGGCAAGGCCTTCGGAGTTCGCGAGGAGTGCGCCGAGGAAGCGCTTGCGGGATGCGCCGACCAAGATCGGGAACCCCATTTCAGTCAGGACATCCAATGAGCGCAATAGGTCCCAGTTGTGCTCGGGCTCCTTGGCGAACCCGATACCGGGGTCAACGACGATGCATCCAGGATCGATTCCCGAGGCAATGGCAGCTCGGACCTGCTGGTCGATCTCGCCGCGCACTTCACTCACTGAATCGTGGTAAACGGCTTGCTGATTCATTAACACCGAGTGGCCCCGCCAGTGCATCACGACATACGGCACACCTAGCTTTGCAACCGTGGAGTGCATGTCGGGATCGGCTCGACCACCACTGACATCGTTGACGATGCTCGCTCCGCACCCAACTGCCTCGCGAGCAACTTCCGCTCGCATGGTGTCGACGCTCACCATCACGCCACGATCCACGAGTCCCGAAATCACCGGAAGGACTCGCTGCAGTTCGACCTCGACCCCAACGCGCTCGGCTCCGGGGCGGGTTGATTCACCACCGATATCCACCACGTCCGCCCCTTGGCTGCGAAGGAGCACTCCTTGTTCGATGGCTTTATCGGCAGATTCGAAAAGGCCCCCATCAGAGAAGGAGTCGGGCGTCACGTTGAGCACGCCCCAGACCACGGGCAACCGGGCGTCGATTCCTGAAACCGGCAAGCCCGCCATAGCTAGCGATCCAAGATCAAGGCCATGGCTTCGGCCCGGGTTGCTGCATTAAGCAGCGACCCGCGGACCGCACTGGTGACCGTCTTGGAACCAGGCTTGCGCACGCCGCGAACCGACATACACATGTGTTCGGCTTCAATGACCACGATTGCGCCTTGGGGCTCCAAGATGCGCATGAGCGATTCGGCTACCTGTGTCGTCAGCCGTTCTTGCACCTGCGGACGACGGGCGAACACGTCCACCAAGCGCGCAAGTTTGGAAAGGCCCGTTATTTGCCCCGATGGATTGGGGATGTACCCGACGTGGGCCACGCCGAAGAAAGGCAAAAGGTGGTGTTCGCAGGTGCTGTAGACCTCGATGTCCTTGACCATCACGAGCTCACCATGCCCAATGTCGAACGTGGTCGTGAGAACGTCTTCGGCGGTTCGTCTCAGCCCTCCGAAGATCTCCTCGTAACCGCGTGCCACTCGATCGGGCGTATCGCGAAGCCCCTCGCGGTCCGGATCCTCACCGATGGCAATGAGTAGGTCTCGGATAGCCGCGGCGACTGCCTCCGGGTTGTACTCGCCAGCGGGCACGTTGGATCCGGCATGCACCGGGTTGATGGACATACGTCAGCCTACTGAGCGTCGGAGTCCCGAGACTCGTTCATCGCGGTTTCGATTCCCTTCGGCGACACGTGTCCGTTCGACCCATGGCCGTTCGTTGAGGCTTCTGACGATGCCACTGGGAAAGGAATCGGACCGCGAGTGTCGGGGGCCCTGCGGGCCGATCCCGTCCACGCCGGTCGAGGCGACTGCAATGTCAGTTCGGCGAAGATCTCTTCGATCTCCGCTTTGTCGAGGGTTTCGCGCTCGAGCAGAGCGAGGACA
>Ga0181593_10005406_pt1 | contig 11578 bp, 9 predicted proteins | sample 071ome_19_FD_133756 | JGI IMG/M metagenome (GOLD analysis project Ga0181593, IMG submission 133756) | Coastal salt marsh microbial communities from the Groves Creek Marsh, Skidaway Island, Georgia - 071413AT metaG (megahit assembly) | ecosystem: Environmental > Aquatic > Marine > Intertidal zone...
ACGCCCGCTTTCGAAATTGTTCAGACGAGTCGAAACCTTCATACGCGGGAAATAGAACGGAATGGTCCATCGCAGTCCGGCGGTCTGATCAGTGCCACGGTAAGCACCGAAAAGCGTTAGAACACGCGCTTGTTGTGGCTGGTTCAGGAAAAATCCTGGCAGGGTAAAGGCGACGCATAGAACCGTAAAAAGGACCGACAACAACAACGTGGCAATTTCACCGTTTGCGACAGCAGCAACAAACGAGGTCACCCCAATCGCAACGCCAACAATAAGCACCACAAGCATAGCGACACCATTCAGCACAAGTGCGCTTCTATCTTTGTTGATTTTTGAAACCTCTGACATAATGACCTCTTAATGATATTATTATGATATCATATTTGGGAACGCCCGACCAACTTTTCAAGTCGTGCTTGCGAGACTCAGTTTCGCGCTGTATTTGCACCGCATGATCAGGATTTTCGACATGGACGACCGTGCTCGCCTGCGTGAACGCTTCTTCGGGGCCACACGCACGGTTCTTGCGTGCCTATAAGGCGTCATCGCCCCTGTTCGCCCATTACCCACCCAAAAACTACGGGAGAGGACCATGTCCCCCAAAACACTCTATGATAAAATCTGGGATGCCCACGTCGCCCACGAAAGCGAAGACGGCACCTGCCTTTTGTATATCGACCGTCACCTTGTCCACGAAGTGACGTCACCACAGGCCTTCGAGGGTCTGCGCATGGCGGGCCGCAAAGTGCGCGCGCCAGAAAAAACCATCGCAGTTCCGGATCACAACGTTCCGACCACGCTGGAACGCCTGGAAGGCATCATCGAAAACGAAGAAGGACGTATTCAGGTCGAAGCGCTGGACAAAAACGCGAAAGAGTTCGGCCTGCATTACTACCCGATGAACGACATCCGCCAGGGTATCGTGCACATCGTCGGTCCGGAACAGGGTTGGACCCTGCCCGGCATGACCGTTGTCTGTGGTGACAGCCACACTGCCACCCATGGCGCATTCGGCGCGCTTGCACATGGCATCGGCACTTCGGAAGTGGAACACGTTCTGGCGACACAGACGTTGATCCAGAAAAAATCGAAGAACATGAAGGTGGAAATCACCGGCAAGCTGAACCCCGGTGTGACCGCGAAAGACATCACCTTGGCTGTCATCGGCGAAACCGGCACCGCCGGTGGTACTGGTTACGTCATCGAATATTGCGGTGAAGCGATCCGCGATCTGTCGATGGAAGGCCGTATGACCGTCTGCAACATGGCTATCGAAGGTGGCGCCCGTGCTGGTCTGATAGCACCTGACGAAACCACCTTTGAATACGTCAAAGGCCGTCCCCACGCGCCGAAAGGTGCGCAGTGGGAAGCGGCGCTGGCATGGTGGAAAACACTCTACACCGACGAAGGTGCACATTGGGACAAGGTTATCACCCTAAAAGGCGAAGAGATCGAACCGGTCGTGACTTGGGGCACCTCGCCCGAAGACGTGCTGCCTATCAGTGCCAAGGTCCCCGCACCTGAAGATTTCAAAGGTGGCAAGGTGGATGCTGTCAAACGTGCGCTTGACTATATGGGTCTGGAAGCTGGCACGCCCTTGAACGAAATCAAGATCGACGCGGTTTTCGTCGGTTCCTGCACCAACGGCCGTATCGAAGACTTCCGCGAAGTTGCCAAAGTCTTGAAGGGCCGCAAGGTTGCCGAAGGCGTTCGCATGATGATCGTCCCGGGTTCGGGTCTGGTACGTGCGCAAGCGGAAGAGGAAGGCTTGGCCGAGATTTTTGAAGCCGCCGGTGCCGAATGGCGCCTGCCCGGTTGCTCGATGTGTCTGGCAATGAACCCCGACCAGCTGGCCGAGCACGAACGCTGCGCGTCGACTTCGAACCGCAACTTCGAAGGCCGTCAGGGCTATAAGGGCCGCACCCATCTGGTGTCGCCCGGTATGGCTGCTGCCGCTGCTGTCACAGGAAAACTGACCGACGTACGGGAACTGGTGTAATGGATAAATTCGAAAAACTCAGCGGCATTGCCGCACCGATGCCCTTGGTGAATATCGACACCGATATGATCATCCCGAAGGTCTTTTTGAAAACAATCAAGCGTTCGGGACTGGGTGTGAACCTGTTCGACGAAATGCGCTACGAACGTGACGGCTCGGAAAAGCCAGATTTTGTTCTGAACCAGCCGCAATACCGCGAAGCGTCGATTCTGGTCGCTGGCGACAACTTCGGTTGCGGCTCTTCGCGTGAACACGCGCCTTGGGCACTGGCGGACTTCGGCATCAAGTCAATCATTTCGACAAGCTTTGCTGACATCTTTTTCAACAACTGCTTCAAGAACGGCATCCTGCCAATCGTGATGCCGCAGGACGTCGTAGATGTTCTGATGAAAGATGCCGAAAAGGGTTCGAATGCGCGGATCGAGGTGGATCTGGAAAACCAGATAGTCACCACTTCGGACGGCGAAACGTTCAGCTTTGAAGTCGATGAGTTCAAGAAACACTGCTTGCTAAACGGTCTGGATGACATCGGTTTGACCATGGAAAAAGCCGAGTCGATTGACAATTTCGAAGCCAAAGCGTCAAGCGAACGCCCTTGGGTTTAACTCGGGCGATAATCTAAAAAATCCAATGAAAAGGCTGGGTTACGCAGGGTAACCCAGCCTTTTTGCTATAAAATTGCCTCCAAAATAATGCAAAGAGTCACATATTTGCCCCTTTGAATGCCTCATTCCTATCCGAAAAGTTAACGAGTGATTGATTTCTGGGCCGAAAGGAGGCAGAAAATGGGCATAAATGAGGCAGACCTGTCTAAAACGGCAGGGCTCAAGTGGGAAAGACGCGCAAAAACACAAAGCGCGCTGCCATTTGAAAGGAAGCAGACAGTGGCTTCACGAGTATCAGGTGCGCTCTTTAGGGCGATATTGGTTGGTGTGCTCTTCGCATTGCCAGCATTCGTCGTGCCCGGCATCGCCTCTCAAAATGGCACTGTCATATTCATCATCTCACTTTCGATGATGATCTGGACCTTTATGGAATATGCCTCTGTCTCGCCCAGCCTGATCGAATTCCGCAACGCCCCTCCGTTTAACCGTATTCGCTACATGTCGCTGCTTGTGATGGTCTATTGCCTGTCGCTGATCCAAAGCCATATGTTTGTTCCACACAACACGACGACCTTTATCCACAACGTTGGCGCAATCATCGGCTTTTCGATCGACCAGCCCGGATCACCCGTTCGACTGATGATGATGCAGTTCCCCCTTGTGGCGGACAATATCCCTTATGCGACGTTCCTTGCATCGACTGGCATCGCATATTTTATCTCGCTTGTTTCGCTTGTGGTCTTTATGGCGGTGTTCTTCCTGCGTCGCTGGCCTTCGAACAAGGAACCGTTCAACGTTTGGCTGAACATGCCGAATTTCGATCCTACAACAACCGATGATGTGGTCGGACGTCTGTCACGGGATGCCCGCATTAACATTGTATTAGGCTTTTTCCTGCCATTCCTGATCCCACCGGTGATTGGCGTACTCTTCCGATTTGTGGGCGTGTCGCCGTTTAACGATCCGTATCTGATGATCTGGGTGACGGCAGCATGGGCGTTTTTGCCAAGCGGAATGATTATGCGCGGCGTGGCAATCAGCCGGGTGGCCCAGATGGCGGCGAACGCCCGCCAGATGCAGGAAGAAGACGACCACGACGAAATCGCATCTGTCCCTGGCTGGTAATACTGTCAGTGATTGCTCTGTTGGCTCCGGCAGCACAGGCCGGAGCCAATCCTATTAGAATCGCCCTTTTTCATACCGAGCTAGAGCGAAAAGCCCCCGGTCTGTTGTTTCGGGACATCGGGAAAGGCAGCGCCGACATTCTGGCCGCTGCCCGGCGCGTGGCCAAGGTACAAGCCGAAGTTGTGGTGCTTTTGGGGATCGAGTTTGATGCCCACAATCTTGCGCTATTGCGATTTTCCGAACGAATTTCCCAGTTTGGTGGCCCCGACTATCCACATGTGTTTTCAACCCGCCCGAACACAGGCATGCCAAGCGGTATGGACTTGGACGGAGATGGACGCACAGGCACCCCCCGCGATGCCCAAGGCTATGGGCGCTTTTCGGGCCAGGGGGGCATGGGTATCTTGTCCCGTTTTCCGTTTGCCGATGCGGAAATCGAAGACCATTCGGCAACGCTCTGGACAGACTTAGAATGGGCAGACTTGCCGCGTGACGCAAATGGGCTTTTCCCATCTGAAGAAGTCTACAAATTGCAGCGCCTATCCACGACCGGTCACTGGGTGATTCCGGTTCTGATCGACGCAGAAACCACTTTGCGACTAGGGGTCTTTCACGCCACTCCTCCTGCATTCGACGGACCAGAAGACCGGAACGGCAAGCGCAATGCCGATGAGATCCGGTTTTGGTCGCATTATCTGGATCACACCCCGCAACAAAATGATCCTGTGATCATCGGGGATGCCAACCTTGATGCAGAGCGCGGCAAGGGCATTCTAAGTGCCATTCGGGGTCTATTGTCCCACCCTGATCTGAGCGATCCGTTTCCCAAGAACCCTCCAACTGTCGACTGGACTGAAATTGGGTTGGGCCAGATGAGAACTGACTATATCCTGCCTTCGTTACACTGGCAGACCATCAATCAAGGAATCCTGTGGCCCGAAGATGCGACGGAAAATGAAAGCAGGCACGCCGTTGTCTGGGTGCATTTGATCCCTAACCCCGCCCCTATGCCAGCAAAGCTTGAACTTTCCGCAGCAAATGAGTAGGCGGTGAGCGATCAATTTCTTCACAGGATATCCGAAATGACCAACCCTTCGCTTCTTATTCTTGCCGGTGACGGCATCGGCCCCGAAGTTATGGCCGAGGTGCGCCGGATCATCGACTGGTACGGCGACAAGCGCGACCTGAAATTTGATGTCAGCGAAGATCTCGTAGGCGGTTCGGCATACGACGTACACGGTACCCCGCTGCATGACGACACGATGGCCAAAGCGCAGGAAGTCGATGCGGTTCTTCTGGGCGCTGTCGGCGGTCCGAAATACGACAACCTTGATTTCAGCGTTAAGCCCGAGCGTGGTCTGCTGCGTCTGCGCAAGGAAATGGACCTGTTCTCGAACCTGCGCCCGGCGCAGTGTTTTGACGCGCTGGCAGACTTCTCGTCACTGAAGCGCGATGTTGTGGCCGGTCTGGATATTATGATCGTGCGCGAATTGACCTCGGGCATCTACTTTGGTGAACCACGCGGCATCATCGAAGAAGGTAATGAACGTGTGGGCATCAACACCCAGCGCTATACCGAAAGCGAAATTGCCCGCGTTGCACGCTCGGCGTTTGAACTGGCCCGCCGCCGCGGCAACAAGGTTTGCTCGATGGAAAAGGCCAACGTGATGGAATCGGGCATCCTGTGGCGCGATGTTGTGACCGAGGTACATCAAGCCGAATATCAGGACGTCGAGCTGTCGCACATGTACGCGGACGCAGGCGCGATGCAGCTATGCCGCTGGCCCAAGCAATTTGACGTAATCGTCACCGACAACCTGTTCGGCGACCTGCTGTCGGATGCTGCCGCAATGCTGACCGGCTCGCTGGGTATGCTGCCGTCTGCGTCACTGGGCGCACCGATGGCCAATGGCCGCCCGAAGGCGTTGTACGAACCGGTACACGGCTCTGCGCCCGATATCGCGGGTCAAGGCAAAGCCAACCCGATTGCTTGCGTTCTGTCGTTTGCGATGGCCCTACGCTACAGCTTTGACCAAGGCGCCGAAGCGGATCGACTGGAAGCCGCTGTTGAAAAAGTTCTGGCTGACGGATACCGCACCGCCGACCTGCTTGGCGAAGAAGGCGTTCAGCCCGTTTCGACCAGCGGCATGGGCGACGCTATTCTGGCCGCGCTGGACGCCAGCCTGTAAGCTATCCCCCTAGATTTACCAAAGGGCGGTCCATTGGGTCGCCCTTTTGCTATGATGCAAGGATCGTCAGGATTTCGACCAGTTCTGGATCATGTTCCTTTCGCGTTGCCGCCTCGAGCACCAGAGACTTATCTGTTTGACAGGCAACATCGAACAATCGCACCAATTCTCCGCTGCTTACGGCAGCATCCGACAGAATGGCGTGCCCCATCAGAACGCCTGCACCGGATTTAGCCTCTTCCTGTGCAAGGCTGAATAGCGAGTATTGTGCCCCGTCACCGATAGTGGCCAGCTCTACCTTAGCCGCTTTTGCCCACAGTCCCCAATCATCCGACCACGACCGGTCATAAAGTAGCGGGTGATTTGCCAAATCCTCGGGCGCAGCAATCAACGCCGCCAGTTCCGGCGCGCAAATCGGATAGATCACATCCGGCCTAACGACTATCTCCTGATCGGAGCCAGAGGGCTGACGGATGAACAGCGACAGATCAAATAGTTCGCGCCGCAGATTCGGGGCCACTTCAAGTGCGGTGACTGACAGGCGGATATGTGGGAACGTTTCGCGTATCTGCCGCAGGCGGGGCGGCAGCCACAACTGGGCCAAACTGGGCATCGTCGCGATTTGAATGTCACGGGTCGGGCGCACATCGCGCAATCCGCGTATAGCATCCCCCAACGCATCAAAGGCTTTGACAAAGGCAGGGGCAATAGCCCGCCCCTCGGGGGTCAAACGAACGCCTTGAGCGTTACGACGGAACAGGGGAACACCCGCCCATTCCTCTAGCGCTTTGATATGCTGGGAAATGGCACCGGCGGTCACCGAAAGCTCTTCGGCGGCAGATGCAAAGCTTTCCAATCGCGCTGCCGCCTCGAACGCACGCAGAGCGTTTAAAGCGGGGCCTTTTGGACGTGGTGGAGAGACGGTCATTTCTAGCCTTAGTTTTTCTATCGCTAGAATTAGAAAATCTGGTTTGCGCTGTCACCCGCGCACGTCGATACTGCCCCAAACAAAGGAGAACCGTCATGACATTGGACCGCCGCACTTGGGTACCCGACATCTGCGAAACGCTGATTCAAGACATTGCCAAACGCACATCGCAGGAACCTTCGAACGCGATCCTGAGCCGCATCCAGTCACTGGCCGAAGACAATAAACGCATCCACGAACGCGAGTGCTTCAACCTGAACCCCGCAACCAACGTGATGAACCCCAAAGCTGAGGCGCTTTTGGCCTCGGGTATCGGCTCGCGCCCGTCGCTGGGTTATCCGGGCGACAAATACGAGATGGGACTTGAGGCGATCGAAGAGATCGAAGTCATTGCCGCAGAACTGGCAGCCGAGGTATTCGACGCGAAGTTTGCCGAAATCCGAGTACCTTCGGGTGCTATAGCCAACCTCTATGGCTTTATGGCCACCTGCAAACCGGGCGATACGATCATTGCGCCCCCTGCAACGGTAGGCGGTCATGTTACCCACCACGATGCAGGTTGCGCAGGGCTTTACGGGTTGAATATCGTTCAAGCACCCGTTCAGGCCGATGGCTATACCGTGGACACCAACGCGCTGCGCGAGTTGGCAAAGCAAGTGAAACCCAAGCTGATAACAATTGGTGGCAGCCTTAATCTGTTTGAACATCCAGTGGCCGAGGTCCGCAGGATTGCAGATGAAGTTGGCGCATGGGTCATGTTCGACGCCGCCCACCAATGCGGGATCATTGCCGGTAAAGCGTGGAAAAACCCGTTGGACGAAGGCGCGCATTTCATGACGATGAGCACCTACAAAAGCCTTGGCGGACCGGCGGGCGGCTTGATTGTGACCAACGAAGCCGAGATTGCGCAGCGGCTAGACACTATTGCATTCCCCGGCATGACCGCGAATTTCGACGCCGCCAAATCGGCGGCTTTAGCCGTAACCATGCTGGACTGGCGGGACTTTGGCCATGCCTACGCGACCCAGATGATTGACCTGTCACAAGCGCTTGCCGACGAACTTGCCCAGCGCGGCTTGCCGGTTTTCAAAGGGACCGAAGGCTTTACCAAGTCGCATCAGTTTGCCGTGGAAGCAGCCCCCTATGGCGGCGGGCAAGCGGCCTCGAAAACCTTACGACGATCTGGGTTTCTGGCTTGCGGGATCGGCCTGCCAATTTCCGAAGTGGCAGGCGACATGAACGGATTGCGGATCGGCACACCGGAACTTGTGCGTTGGGGCATGACAGCGAAAGACGCGCCTGAACTGGCGCGGTTGATTGCTGCCAGTCTGACAACCAATAGCCCCGAGAGTTTGGCGAAAGAGGTCTCTGAGTGGCGCCAAACCTTCAATGCGCTGCATTTCATACACGAGTGACATTCGCCCAGTGCATGACAGACCAGCGTTTTTTCGACTTCATTAGTTAGCGCAATCATCGTATCGGAAAATATCTAGGTACTTTCGACACGATGAGGCGCGTGATGAATTCGAATATCTCTGGCGTTCTGTTTGCCCTTTTGGGGTTCGCGTTTTTCTCGAGCCATGACGCGGTGATCAAACTGATCGGCGGCAGTTACTCGCCGTTTCAAATCGTGTTTTTCAGCACCCTGCTGGGATTCCCCTTGGCCGTCTTGCTGCTGATGCAAGACTCGACCGAGGGCACATTGATTCCGCTTCATCCGTGGTGGTCGCTGCTTCGCACGCTGTGCACCGTAATTACCGGCGCGTCAGTATTCTACGCCTTCTCGACGATGCCCATGTCGCAAGTCTACGCGATTTTGTTTGCCACACCGCTGTTGATCACTGTTCTGTCGATCCCCGTGTTAGGGGAAAAGGTCGGCATCCATCGCTGGGGCGCGGTAATCATTGGTCTGATCGGCGTTCTGATCGTTGTCCGCCCGGGATCTGCACCGATGCAACTGGGGCATCTAACTGCAATGATCGGAGCTGTTGCGTCGTCTATGGCGTCTGTCATTGTGCGGCGGATCGGGCATGAGGAACGCTCGATGGTGCTGATGCTGTACCCGATGATGGGCAACTTTTTCGTCATGGCCTGCGCCATGCCGTTTGTTTATAAGCCCGTCCCAATTGAACATTTCGGCGGCTTTGCCGTGATCTCAGTTCTTGGATTTCTTGGTGGCCTAAGTATCATCCGCGCGTACAGCCGGGCAAATGCGGCCGTTGTAGCGCCGATCCAGTATTCTCAAATCATATGGGCTATGATTTTTGGCGTCCTGATTTTCGATGAACTGCCGGATACCTACACCCTGATCGGCGTTGGAATTATCATCTTCTCGGGTCTCTATATTCTGGTCCGCGAAGCCCGCGCTAAAACGTCCGAGAATACGCCGGTTCTGCGAAACCGCACTCGGTTTGAAACGGGGACATCGTTACGCGTCGGTCCAATGGTTCGGCTGCTGAGTTTGCGAGCGAACAAACGCTAAGCTTTGGTATCGTTTATCGCGCGGCGCAATTGATCCAGACTGAACGGTTTCGTCAGATAGCCGTTCATGCCGCTGGCATAGCATTTTTCAGCCTCGCCCTCCAAAGCGTTAGCCGTAATTGCAATGATGGGCACCGCAGCATTTCCGGTCTGCTCCTCGCTCCGCCGGATCGCACGGGCAAGATCGTAGCCGTCCATAATCGGCATGTGGCAATCAGTCAGGACCACATCAAACGATCCGCCTTGCCAGCGGCGTAGCCCCGCCTCGCCGTCATCGGCGACCTCAACCGAGTGGCCCAGCATATCCAACTGCCGCTTGATCACCAGCTGATTGATCGGATTGTCTTCGACCACGAGGATAGTTTTGCTTTCATCAGGTGCAGTTGCGCTTTTTTCAACTTCAGTTTCAGGCGGTAACTCCGGAACCTTGCGGTGGGCCACAACATGAACGGATTCGTGCAAGTCGGCAAAGCGCATTGGATAGATACGCAGAATGTAATGGCCTTTTCCAACCAATCCGGCTGGACGGATACGGTCGTTGACAAGCTCAATGATCGGCGTGTCTTCCCGAAGCGCAGCAATCTCAAATCGGGCCTTGGCTATCTTGTCCAGATCAAGCGAGGCTATCAGAAATACAGTGTTCGCCGGTAACTTTGACATGTCCAAATCCGCCAGCGCTTCAATATCGGAAACAAAGGTTGCATCGCATCCGCTTCGTTTGAAATATAGCTGGATTCCATCAGTCACACTGAAATCGTCGTCTTCGACCCAGACAAGGCTGAGGCCGTTAATATCGGGCATACGCTTGGGCCCCGATGCTTCCCGCAATGGAAGGAACACCGTGAAGGTCGATCCTTTTCCGATTTGGGAAGAAACCTCAATCCGACCGCCAAACATCTCAATCAGGTTGCGGCTGATGACAAGCCCGAGTCCGGTTCCCCCGACACGTCGGGTCGAAGATGATTCACCCTGTACAAACGGCTGAAACAAATTGCCGACCAGATCAGAATCCATTCCCAAGCCGTTGTCTTCGATTTCAATCAACAGATGGTTTCCGCGCGATTTCCATAACTTCACAAACACTATACCATCGCGCTGAGTCAGGGATTTCGCTGAATATTTTACCCCATTGCTGATCAGGTTCAGCAAAACCTGCCGCAAACGCCCCGGGTCGGTCATCACCCACTCAGGCAGCAACGGGTCTACCCAAAGCCTGATGTTAACACCCAAATGATTGGCCGTCGGACGAACGGTTTCAGCAACACCTTCAATAATCGGGCGCAGTTCTGATGGCACCGGTTCGATGGATAGCTTGCCTGCTTCCATTTTTGCGGTGTCGAGAATGTCGTCGATTATCCGTAGCAATGAAAATGCTGAACTTTTGATCGTCGTAATGGCATTCTTTTGCTCGACCGTTGGTTCAAGTGCCTCAAGGACCTCGATCATCCCGATCACACCATTCATGGGCGTTCTGATTTCATGGCTCATGTTGGCCAGAAATTCGCCCTTGGAACGGGCAGAGGCCTCGGCTTTTTTGCTACTTTCGAAGGCAAGCAATTCTGATCTTGCCGCATAGGCAGAAAACGCGACGAACTCGACCAATAGTAAAATCAGGTTTGTCGTACGAATTCCAAGCGCCACCATTGCGGTTTCTTCTGGGCTTTTGATATCTAACCCGAAGTTTTGGAGCAGTGCGCCTTCTAACAGAAACACCTCTGAAATTAACCATGCTGTTCCCGCCAGCAGTACGGCAACGATCGTTGTACGCTTTTCGACAGACCACGAAAACGCAAGAAACGGCATGCCAATGACTGGAAGAAACAAATCTTTAATCTCGGAACCCGGCGTGGCCACCATTTGCCCAATGAAAATTCCAACCGCTGCACTGATCACCCAATAGAGTCTGGCGGTGTAGGGTTTGTTCAGCTGAAAAAGAATAAGGCTGATCAAGTACCCGAAAAACACGCCCCCTGCGACCATGGCAGAGGGAAAGTCGCCTACAATAAGTAGAATTAAAGCCCAAACGCCTGAAACTGAGGTGATCACAAGAATAGCGATCCAGCTGGTTTGAATCTTTCTATCCAACTCAGATCGTTGATGATCGGCTAATTCAATATCCAACGAGGGCCTCTAGGGTCAGGATGCATTGAATTCGGTTGCACTGCCTGATTCACGGTTCCGAAAACGGAGCTGTGACATGAGCGATCTTTTTTGGCTTAGCGACGCGCAAATGGCGCGTTTGGAACCTTTC
>Ga0181593_10005413_pt1 | contig 11572 bp, 8 predicted proteins | sample 071ome_19_FD_133756 | JGI IMG/M metagenome (GOLD analysis project Ga0181593, IMG submission 133756) | Coastal salt marsh microbial communities from the Groves Creek Marsh, Skidaway Island, Georgia - 071413AT metaG (megahit assembly) | ecosystem: Environmental > Aquatic > Marine > Intertidal zone...
TCTTTAAAGAATCTGTTGATCGCAGACTCTATTGGGCCTGTGCTCCTTGCGCTAACCGCGCTTCTTAGCGCGACAGGATTATCGGCTCAATCGCTGTACTTCCCCACTTCAGACGAGCATTGGGAACAGATCGATCCTGATACCGTCGGCTGGAACAACGCGCTGTTGTCAGCTGCACTGGATCTGGCTGGTGAACTTGATTCCAGCGGCGTGGTAATCCTGCACAGAGGGCGCATCATGGCGGAGAGATACTGGGAACTGGAAAATCCATCCCAACGCTATCGGAACTTCCTGCAGGGTCGTGACGCCAAGGGCCGGGCTATAGAGGATGTGGCATCAGCCCAGAAAAGCATTGTTGCCGTGCTGGCAGGCATTGCCCAGGAGCGCGGGCTCATCAGTATTGATGATCAGGTTAGCAAGTACCTCGGCACGGGCTGGAGCCGGGCATCGGAGCAGCAGGAAGCGGCTATTACCATTCGCCACCTGCTTAGCATGAACAGCGGATTGGCGGCTAATATGACCTACTCTGCTGCGGCCGGCGGCGTGTGGCTTTACAACACGCCAGCCTACCATTACGTGATGCGTATCCTTGAAAAGGTAGCCGGCAAGGATCGCAATCAGTTGACCAGCGAGTGGATAACCGAACCACTCGACATGGAGTACTCCTCGTGGACTCCCCGTCCCTGGGCCGACGCCGCAATCGGCTCCGGGTTCTCCACTACCGCCCGCGAACTGGCGCGGTTCGGACTGATGATCCAGGCCGGCGGTCGCTGGCAAGACCAGGAAGTTATCGCCGATCGTGCTTACCTTGAGGCGATGCTTTCGCCCAGTCAAGGCCTTAATCCCGCGTACGGATTCCTCTGGTGGATCAATGGCCAGGAGTTCTCTCTCGGCGCTGGTGCCGGGGCACGACGAGTGGATGGATCATTAATTCCGGCAGCCCCGGACGATCTGGTGGCAATGCAGGGAGCGCTGGATCGCAAGCTCTATCTGGTGCCCAGTCTCGATCTGGTCGTGGTCCGACTCGGAGCCACCGGAAGCTCGAACGATGTCAACTTTAACAATGCCTTCTGGCCAGCGCTCATGGCAGCTCGACAATGATCAGCATTCTGTTTCTGAAGGCGCCAAAAAATGCGAAGAAAAATTGAATCACGCGCAGCTGCTGCCGCGACTGCAGACACGCTGTGCAAGGACACCCAAGATTCTGGATGACAGCGCGATCGAAGCACTTGCCATGATCCAGTCATGAGCCTTCATTGAGAGAAGATCTAAATTTGTCAGACGCGACGCAAAAGCAGTGAGTTATTTTTTGACCAAGGTAACTTTATTAAGAACCACTCAACCTGGACTCATTCCTCGAGCTGCGGGCCTTTTTTTTCTTTTTCTCCTAATTGGAGTAGAGCTTTTAAAAATTCTTGATATCAATGACGGAATGTTCGTCTATACCCTGGACGATCCTTATATTCATCTTGCCCTGGCGGAGAATATCCTCCGCGGACACTACGGCATTAATCTCAATGAATTTTCGGCACCTTCTTCCAGTGTGCTCTGGCCGTTCATTCTGGCACCGGTTTCCTGGTCCCCGATCAGCCCTCTTATCCTTAACACTCTCTGTGCGATTGGCGTAACCCTGACTTTCTGCAACATTATTGAATTCTCAACCAGAGAGATCGATACGCCATACCATGAAGCTATCAATTCCATACTTTTAATTCTTTTTATTCTCTGTACGAATCTGGTGGGGTTGGTATTTATCGGCATGGAACACACATTGCAGGTATTTGTTGTCGCCTTGATCGCTTACGGTCTATTGCTGGAAAGTCGAACTTCTGTGGTCAGACGATGGCTTTTCCCAGCAATCGTTCTTGCACCTCTTGTTCGATATGAGTGCCTGGCAATCTCAGCCGCGGCCATTCTTTACCTGGCAGTGCGCGGCCACAGGAAACCGGCCGCTGCGGCAGCCAGCCTTACAATTTCATTCTTGGCTGGCTTCTCCTTTTTTTTACTCGCTCACGATCTAGGCTATGTTCCCACATCTGTGGACGCAAAACTTATCCCGCTTGGAGAAGATGCGACTTTATTTTCAATTCTGCGAACACAGATGATTATCCAGCTCCAACGGCAAGGTCTGATCATACTGGTCGGCGCGTATATCGCATACGCTCTTCTTGTTATATCCAGATATTTAGGCGAGGAGTCATTGAGACAAATCCTTTTGTTAACAGTTGTAGCTGTACTTCTGCATTTCCTTTTCGGCAAAACCAACTGGTACAACCGATACGAAATCTATCTGTGGACTTTTTTACTGATCAATATCTTTTATGCAGCCGCAAGAATATTTACTATCAAGCGCGGATCGGTGATTTCAGGCAAAAAATCAATCGCTCTATTGACTGGTCTTAGCTGCCTGCTGATTATCGCCTCTTGGCCCTACCTGACAGCCCTGACCACTATTCCCCTTGCTTCAACTAACGTATATCAACAACAGTACCAGATGTCCCGCTTTGTCTCCGAATATTATCAGGGACCTGTAGCTGTCAATGATATCGGTTATGTCTCATACAAGAATGACTTCTATGTCCTCGATTTTTGGGGTCTTGCCTCGGCTGAATCTCTACAGAACCGAAGAGACGAAAGTGATACTCAGTGGATGATTGGCATGCTTGATGAGCGAAATATAGAACTCGTAATGATGTACGACTTTTTGATTGCTGAATCTCAGGAAGGCTTTTTACCCTTAGGAGAGCTCATTCTTGGCAACGAGAGGGTGACACCGGCTGGGGATAGAGTTTCATTCTACGCTACCGAAAATTCCGATATCGACACAATTCAGACATTGCTGGGTCAATTCGCGCAATCGCTTCCAGAAAACACAGAATTTATCTTTAGATAGAATGATTTTAGAAGCAATTTACTGAGTGACCAATCATTCAACAAGCCAGGCTTACCCTGCCGAATTCCTAGTCTACCCCTATTAACTTTCACACCGACATTTCCTGTTGCTATCGAGCTCCAGACCAGAGAATCGAATTGAGTCACTCAACACACATTCGATGATAAATCGCGGTTTTTTCATCCCGATAGACTTCCTCCCAACAACTCGACATCGCAAATGTATTTTGCTGGCCTCCAGCGGCTGCGACTGCAGCCCATTCGAAAGGGCTTAATATCTCTTCCCACCCAGGTTCACTAGATTCCACATTAAGATAGTTTCGCACGCGTGAATCGGGATAATTTGCGTTAAGTGCGTGCAAATAAACTTGTCTTATGGGCGTTGCAAAAAGGAAATAGCCAGCAAACAAGTAATCAGCAAAGATTGTTTGTCCATGCACGGCCGGATTGTTACTCACCCACTCCAGAGCTTCCCGCGGCACCTGCCGCGACCCAAGTTCCACCCGAAGAATGCCGGCCGCGAAGAAAAATATCATGCTAGTTAGAAATAATACGGGCCAACCGACACCACTACCTGAACCTTCGTCCTCCTCCATGCGGGAAGAAGATGCCAAAATCAATTTGGCTGGAGCGGCGCCAGACGCAACTAGCCATCGCTGTAAGTACAGAGCAGCAATGGGTAGCATGATCAACCCGAAGAACGGAATGTTACGCACCGAAGTGACTGCGATATAAAACAACGTCAGCAACATTAGCCAGTCTTTCAGTGCCACATGTCGCCATTGCAACAACATCGGGACGATAACAGCGATGGATGTAATGACGAGCACTGGCAATGAGCCATTAGCTAACCTGGGCGGCTGAAAGTCGAGAGTGGTAGCGATCAGAAAGTCATTGCTAAGAAATGCAACAAGGTGGCTATGCAAATTCCAGCCCCACGGATTTGCCAGTGTCACCAGTCCAAATATTATCAAGAGCGCAATTGCCTGCCAGAGATTACCCCTGTCTCGCCCCGAAAGAGCTATACACAATCTGTCAACCGCGAAGATTGCAGTCAGAACCAAACCCAGCAAGAACCCTCCGTGCATGTTGCTCCAGAACAACATTAACACCGAGCCGGCCAGAGTGGTACGGAGGAACGATACTCTCCCGGAATGCCAATTTTCCAGTAACACCACCAGATACGAGATCGCCGCCCAACTCAGCATGTGAGGGCGAATTATGAGATGGAGTCGAAGCGCAACCATAATGAAGATGGCGTAAAGCAATGCAATCCAAAAACAAACCCCCTGAACCCGCATGCGTCGGTAAAGGCTTGCCATCAGGGAGCCCAATAACACTGCGAATAAAATCACAGGACCTGCGAGCCCAAATACTCTTTCAAGAACCGCCAGCGAGATTTCAAATAACCACTCTTGTAAAACAGGTGGATCGGTAATGCCTGAAAGCAAGGGATCCGAGCTTAGAATTCCCTCGCTAATCATATTTCGTCCGTAAAGAATATGCAGGACAAGATCAGAATCTACGCTGACCCAATAAGAACCATTCGCGGCTATAAGAATGAAGCCCAAACACCAGATCAGGGACGTGTAGTTTAGACCAAAAACTCCGCTTGTCCCCTTCATAAGATGTGGCTCCCGCGGCTTCTTTGCGTGACGACGAAGGCCAACCTGCTACCTATATATTTATTCATTCACGTTCTTTTCCGTATTTATACCCGGTATAAGGTATTACGGATTTTTCGAAGGTTTGTGAGAATTGCCGGTTAGCAACCCAATCCCCAGCGACGCCATAATAATGGCAACAAACCCATTCATATAATTGAAAAACGCGTAGGGTGCGTATTCCAGGGTCGAAACCCCCAGGGTCGCGGTGTAGAAAGCACCTGCGGTAGTCCACGGAATCAGGCCAGTAGTCAGTGTCGCGCCCTCCTCCACACTGCGAGAGAGGACTGCCTCGTCAAGAGATTTCTCCTGGAAATGCTGCTTGAACAGCTGACAGTTCAGAATAATCGAAATGTAGGCTTCGCCCATCGCCATATTGCCTACCACGCCCGCACCTATAGTGGTTGCTATCAGCGCATACGTTCGCTGCACCCGTACCAACAGCCCCGCCAGCAGCCGATTTAGAATGCCGCTTTCATGCAGTATGCCGCCAAGGGCAAGAGCCATCAGAGCCAGTAACAAAGTCCAGGCCATGCTGCCCATCCCACCGCGGCCCAGCAACTCATCCAGACTGGCGATTCCAGTAGTTCCGGGAGTGTTAAGCCACAGGGCATTCAACACTGTGGTCAGACCAGTTCCCTGATAAAGCGTCGCAATCACAAGTGCGAATAGTACGCTCGCCGACATAGTAACTTCCGCCGCCACTCGACGCGCACTTAACACGACCATGACAATCAAGGGTAGAAAGGTTACCAGCGGCTGCACCCGATAGCTGCCGGATAGGGCAGCCCGGATGCTATCGATATTCTGGGTGGGAATCGTTGAGGATCCCAGAATTACTCCAATAACAAGCAGAATAGCTGCACTAATCAGGATAGTAGGCAGCGTGGTATAGAGCATGGAGCCAATATGACGGTACAAACTGGTTCCCGCGCTCATGGCCGCTAAGTTGGTTGTGTCAGAAATTGGTGAGAGCTTGTCGCCGAAAGTAGCGCCTGCCACTATGGTGCCAGCTACCAGAGGTAGTGGCATGCCCATCGCTTCTCCTATTCCAATCAGGACCACGCCGAGGGTGCCGGCGGTACCCCACGAAGTCCCTGTAGCCAGTGACATGACACTGCACAGAAAGAGTGCTGCAACAAGGAACCAGGAAGGATCGAGCAGCTGCAGCCCAAAATAGATCAGACTGGCTATCGTGCCGGCCTGCATGAAACTGGCGATCACCATGCCAATCAGCAAAAAGATGTAGATCGCAGGTAGCGCCTGGCTGATAGCCTGACTCATCATGGACCGAATTTTGACGTACTCGTATCCCATCAGTCTGGCATGGAGTCCTGCCCACAGCAGACACAGAAACATGAGGCTGTGAAGGTCCACCTCCAGCGCGAACAATCCCACAGAAAGCAATGCGATTATCCCCAGAAAGCACACAAGTGCCCGGGAAAAGCTGGGAACAAAAACCTGGTCTGGGCTGGCCTTCAACACGGGATCTCGGTCATCTTATGAGGCGGTCTTGGAAGCGCTAGAGAACCTGCTTCGGCATCCCCAGAGTAAACTTGCCAATAGCAGAAACGGTAGAGCGCTAAGCAGTCCACCGCCAATCCCCTGACCGCGATCGTCGAAAACGTTCCACAAGAGCATGCCGATCGCAACCTGGCTCGTATAGAGGCTTGCCCAGGGATGCATCCAGCTTCGCATATGCCAGAAGCCAATCATGCCCGCTGCGTAAATCAGCCAGTGCAGCGGTTCTGTTGCCTTGGCTGCCCAGCCTGTGAGCATGAGACCGAACCACACTTCCTGGGCATCGCTGACGGGCTTGGACAGCAGGTCCCAGGGGACATAGACAAAAGTCATATACGCGCAGAACAGCAGCAGGCCGTTCATCCACCACGGCCGCTGGCTGAAATTGTCTTTTAGTGTCAGTAAAGTGCTCAATGTATTCCCTCTGCCGAACTGTCTATTGGCGAGCTCTGGACCAAATAGGTAGCGGCAAAAATCGCCGGCATTTTTACAGGTCTGCCGTTGTCGAGGTTAGTACAAACAAAATCCACTTCTCCCCTGGCGAGAGTCTTGCCACTCGCTACATTAACAATCTGAAATTGCCGGGATGCGCGCAATCTGCCATCAGATTTCGATATCCAGTTAGCTACCTCCAGCCGGTCCCCCTTATAGGCAGAACCCGACAGGTGAACGCTGATGTTTCGCACTGCCATACCACGTCTCATTTCCCTGCACGTTGATGCGGGCAAACCAACGGCATCCGAGTGAGCAAATGCGCATTCGGTCATCCAGCGCAGAAAATGATGGTTGGAAACATGACCGTACCCGTCCACGCACTCTGTGGTCACCTCAACTTCGATTACAAACGGATTGGTTCGATCCCACTGCCAGTCGGCCACGACTACTCTCCGGTTTTGCAAGAATCCTTCTGCACCGTCAGCGCTCGCGAATACGCTGACAAGATCAGATTTCCGGACTCCTGATTGAGCATAAAAGCTATTTCCCAGGAAGTCCACGCGGGCGCAATTCTCGACATTGAATACGGCTTTGGTTAGCATCCGATAGATACATAACACAGACATTTCAACTAATCAGAACAACAAACGAACCGCGATGAAACGCCGCACTTTTCTTACTGCCAGCCTAGCATCCAGCGTGCTTCCGGTCCTGGCCCGCGGGCAGAGCGGACTGCCTCCCTATGAACCCAGGGACTGGTCCGGCGCCAACCCGCTTCCCTACCCCGATCCCGATATTATCGCTCTGGATCCCCGATTCCGGCCTTACATTTTGTTTAACACGCCGATTCAGCGCCACTACACCGGCACCCTGTGGGCAGAGGGGCCGGCATGGAACGGCGTGGGCCGTTTCCTGATATGGAGCGACATTCCCAATAACAGGCAGCTGCGCTGGCTGGAAGAGGATGGTCACGTCACCGAGTTCCGGGGTCCGTCAGGGCACAGTAACGGCAATACCTTCGATCAGCAGGGTCGACAGCTGTCCTGCGAACACGGCGGGCGCCGAGTCGTGCGTTACGAGCATTCCGGCGAGGTCACCGTTATCGCGGATGCGTTTGACGGCACACCTCTCAATTCGCCGAACGACGTGGTGGTGCACCTCGACGGCAGTATCTGGTTCACCGACCCACCCTACGGCATTCGCGGGAATTACGAGGGTAATCGGGCGGAGGCCGAACTGCCTTTCGCCGTATACCGGGTCGATGGCGACAACGGTCAAATCACCCGGGTCACCGACGATATCGACGCTCCGAACGGGCTGTGCTTTTCGCCGGACTACCGTCGGCTCTACGTAGCCGATACCGGGGCCGGCAGGGAAATCCGCGTCTGGGATGTGGACGGTGCCCGACTGCGCAACGGTCGTCGACACGCGCAGCTTACACGGCCGGATCTGCCCGGCGAACTCTCTGGCGCGGACGGCATGCGTTGCGACGTGGACGGAAATATCTGGGCCGGTGCGATGCCCGGTGTACTCATCATCGCTCCCGACGGAGACACAATAGGTGTTATCCGCCTGCCGGAGCGCTGCGCGAATGTATGCTTCGGCGGAACCCGCAGAAATCGCCTGTTCATGACTGCCAGCCAGTCGCTGTACTCGATTTATGTAGGCGTGGCGGGGGCGGGATACGGCTAGTCAGCCATTGCAGTTTCAGGCAGCATGACCTGCGGGGCTGCCGTCAGCCCTTTTAGATACATTTTTTCGTCGCTTTAAGGCTTGATTTAATTGAACAATTGGTAAAGGATACGGCTATCAGTTGCTACCTGTAATTCCTACTTTTAAAAGGAGTTGTGCCGTGAAAAAAATAACCATTATCTGCAGCTCTCTGCTTGTAATCGCCCAGGCCTTTGCCCAGGATGACGCGTGGGTTATGCCCAGAACCGTCGACGGGCAACCGGACCTGCAGGGAGTGTGGGAAAACAACACCATTACGCCGGTCGAGCGGCCGGAAGTCTTTGGTGACAAGGAGTTTCTGACCGACGAAGACGTGGTGTTCCTGCAGCGACGTCTGCAGGAGATCTATGCCGCCGGCGAGGATGCCTTGTTTGGAGAAGGCGTGCTGGCTGCGGCGTTCAGCGGCGAGATCGTATCCTACGATCCCAGCACCGGGAACTATGACTCCCAGTGGATGGCCGAGCGCACTATTCACCGTCGCACCTCCCAGATCATCGACCCTCCTAATGGCCAGTTCCCTCCACGGACCGAGGCGTCTATCGCCGCAGCCCGGGAATTGAGGGAATGGCGGGAAGCCCATCCTGCCGACTCCTGGGTGGACCGGCCCCTTGGTGAGCGATGCGTTTCATTCGGCGCGCCGCGGCTGGGATCCGGCTACAACAGCTACTGGCAGATCGTGCAATCCAGAGACCATGTGGTCATCTATCAGGAAATGGCCCATGACGCCCGCATCATACCGCTGGTAGAGAAACCGCATATCGATGAAGACATCAAGCTCTGGCATGGTGATTCCCGCGGCTGGTGGGAAGGCGATACCCTGGTCATTGAAACCACGAATTATTCAGAAAGGAGTAGCTCAGCCCCCGATACCGAGAGCCTCAGGAACGTCGAACGACTGACCCGAATTAGCGACGATTCCCTGCAGTATCAGCTGACTTCATACGATCCCGGTTCCTATACAGCTCCGTATACGCGCGAGATTATCTGGGACAACACGCCGGACGATATCTATGAATACGCCTGCCACGAGGGCAACTACGGCATGATGAATATCCTGTCCGGCCACCGGGCCGAAGAGCGCATGGCTGCCGGCGAGGCCTCCAATAACTGATCAGTCCTTTTCTGCCCGCAAACCGGCAGGAAAGCAGGGGAAAGTGTTAAATTTTCGCCTTTCATCCTATCCCTTGGCGCTGGCACTTCTGGTCGGAAGTGTCAGCGCTTTCGCTCAAACCCCACCCATCGAGCCCGTCGACGACGACGACCTTCGTGCAAGCGTTGCGGGAGAATGGCTGAACTGGCGCGGTAACCAGGGCAGCTGGGGCTACAGCGCGCTCGATCAGGTCAATCGTGATAATGCGCACCAGCTTCAGCTGGCCTGGTCCTGGGCCATGGATGATACCGGTGCCGGAGAGGCCGCACCCCTGGTGCATAACGGAATCATGTATGTGCCGGGACCACGGGGCGTTATCCAGGCCCTGGACGGCGCCAGCGGGGACCTGATCTGGGAATACCGACCCGGCATCAGCGGCGTTGCCGAAGGCTCGGATGCCGTGCCATTGGGGCCTGAGCAGCTGGGTGACGCGGCCATGCCCGCCACCGCATTCGCCGGCGTGGGGCGCGGCGTGCAAAAGAACATCGCGATCTATGGTGATCGAATTTTCGCCGCAACCGAAAACGCCAGCATTGTAGCGATTGATGCTAACAGCGGCCTGCTGGTATGGGAGTCACCAACCGCAGACCCTGCTCTGGGCTACCACTACACGGCCGGCCCTATCATCGCCAATGGTAAGCTGGTTACCGGCATTACCGGTTGCGAACGCTACAAGGAGGACGTCTGCTTCATTACCGGCCACGATCCGGATAGCGGCGAGGAATTATGGCGCACTTCTATTATCGCGCAGCCCGGAGAACCCGGCGGCGACAGCTGGGGTGATCTGCCACTTCAGTTCAGGGCCGGCGGCGATGCCTGGATCGCCGGCAGTTATGATCCTGAACTCAATCTGGTTTACTGGGGGACAGCGCAGGCCAAGCCGTGGGCCCGTGTCGTTCGCGGCACCGATGGCGATGCGCTCTACACTAATTCCACTCTGGCCTTGAACCCCGATACCGGCGAAATAATCTGGCATCATCAGCATCTGCCGGGTGAAACCCACGACATGGACGAAGTGTTCGAAAGCGTGCTGGTGGACATCGGTGACCGGCCATCGCTATTCAAGATGGGCAAACTGGGAATCCTCTGGCAATTGGACCGCAGCACGGGGGAAATGATCAGTGCCACCGACATCGGCTACCAGACAATCGTGAATGTTGACCCGATTTCCGGCGCCGTCAGTTACAAGGACGGACTGCTGCCACGCATCGGTCAGCAGATCGACATGTGTCCAAGTACTTCCGGATTCAAAAGCTGGCGCGCCATGGCCTATTCACCCCAGACCAGCGCCCTTTATATTCCCATTACCTTAAACTGCGAGCTGGCGACATTTGGGCCAACCGAGCAAGTGCTGGGAGGAGGTGGAACTGGTCCTGTGCGGCGCATCAATTACCCTCACCCAGACGCGGGCGAAAACCTTGGGGAACTGCTGGTGCTGGACATACCTAGCGGCGAATTAAAATGGCGCTACCGCTCTCGCGCCCCCGTCAACTCGGCTGCTCTGACGACTGCCGGTGGGCTGGTTTTTATCGGAGACTGGGATCGACGGGTATTTGCCATGGATGCCGAAAACGGCGAAATGCTGTGGCACACCCGGCTCAATACCTCGGTGCAGGGTTTTCCCATCAGCTACATGGTCGATGGCGTGCAGTACATAGCGATACCAGCCGCCACCGGGGGTGCCAGCTGGTCTGCAATGTTGCCTAGAGAGCTGGCGCCTGAACTGCGTCGGCCTCGGGGCGGTAATTCCATTCATGTGTTTGCTTTACCCGAATATGCGCGCTAGAAAACACATTGCCGTGATTGGTCTTTGCCTGCTGCTGGCTGCAACGAACAGGTTTCAGCCTGTTAGCAGCGCCCAGAACGCTTCCGCTTCAATCAGCGACGGTATCTTCAACGAGGAGCAGGCGGTCCGTGGCGCCGAGCAGTACCGGGCGCGATGCGCCTCCTGCCACTCCAACGACTTGCGGGGCAACAGCAACTCACCTAGCTTGCTCGGAATGAGTTTTATGTTCGTCTGGGAGGGCCGCAGCCTGGGTGAACTTTACGATAAGATGCGCAGAGAAATGCCTACCGACCAGCCCGGTAGCCTGACAGAGCAGGCCTACGCCGATGTGCTGGCATTCATACTGGCCTCCAACGAGTTTCCGGCAGGCGCTGCCGAATTGATCGCGGATCA
>Ga0181593_10005421_pt1 | contig 11554 bp, 7 predicted proteins | sample 071ome_19_FD_133756 | JGI IMG/M metagenome (GOLD analysis project Ga0181593, IMG submission 133756) | Coastal salt marsh microbial communities from the Groves Creek Marsh, Skidaway Island, Georgia - 071413AT metaG (megahit assembly) | ecosystem: Environmental > Aquatic > Marine > Intertidal zone...
ACTCCTGATGATAATCCTCGTCTGGGTAGAAAGTTTCGATTGGGGTTACCTCAGTAACAATAGGGTCAGCATAGGTCTTGGCTGCCGTTAGTTTTGCGATAGACGCTTCAGCGATACGCTTCTGCTCGTCGTTGTTATAGAAAATTGCCGAGCGATACTGCGTGCCGACATCCGCCCCTTGGCGATTGAGGGTGGTGGGATCATGCATTAGCCAAAAAATATCCAACAGCTCTTCGAGGCTGGTCACGGAGGGATCGAAGGTGACTTTAGCGACTTCGGCATGTCCGGTTTCGCCTGTTACCACTTGCCGGTAGGTGGGGTTTTCCACGTGTCCTCCCATGTAGCCCGAAACCGCGCTCTTCACGCCCTCAACCCGTTGCATGACGGCTTCGGTACACCAAAAACAGCCGGCTCCCAAGGTTATCGATTCCAGTTTAGACTCTCCTGCGCCTAGCGATTCGTTGCTCATCCCCATCGATAAATGGGTAAGAGTGACCAAGGCAACACCCGTTAATCGGATTTTCATGGATAAGGTAACGTAGGGACAACTGCTCGAGTTGCAACGGGTAAAGAAGAAGATCCGTAATTGTCGCCGTAATTGGGATCGCGCGAGCCGCCCGCGATACCAGAAGGAGATTGATCAGAATACTCGCCCGGCAGCCCATTTGGGCTCAACTATTGCAAATAACTTGCTATAGATACGCAAGTAACTTGCATGAAAGTCGAATCGTATACTATGCCCTAGTTTTCATGAAATCGATGATTGGCGACAAACAGTTGGCGAAGATGGACTTTGCCGGAATTGGACTATCAGTGGCGTGTGCGGCCCATTGCTTATTGGCTCCGGCCCTACTTAGCGCTATCCCTTTGGCGGGAATCGAATTTATTGGGCACGAAGCGGTAGAGTCGGGGATGATCGCGTTGGTAGCGCTTCTAGCGGGGTTCACCTTTTTCAATGGATACCGGCTGCATCAGCGGACGGGCCATTTCGCTATAGGAGTTCTTGGGCTATCGATTTTCCTGCTTTTCCGCCCTGTCGTTGGCGAATCGCTTGAGCCGATCGCGACTTTGTTTGGAGGTACCGCTTTTGTTGTCGGCCATTTTCTCAATTGGAAATGGTTGCGCGGCAAAGCTTGCCAGAGAGCGTAAGCAGGGCAGCTCCTCATTCCCAGCAAGCTTCGAAGAGCGGGCCAGATTCAACCGTTCTTCTAGTGAAAGCGATCCTTCGCTTGAATAGCGGTAGATGTTCATCCTGGCGATGGCTAACGAAGAGCAAGGTTGTTCGTTTTAATGCCGCTAGCCTTTGAATGAAGGCGAGCACGAGGTGGCGATTAAGATCGTCGAGTCCTTGGGTGGGCTCATCGAGAATCATCAGCGGCGGTTGTTTGATCAATCCGCGGGCGATCAATACCAGTCGTTGTTGTCCCCAGGATAATTGCCGGAAGGAAGTGTTGGCCTGCTGGCCGAGCCCCATGATGCGCAGCCAGTCCGAGGCCAGCTTTAGCTGCTGAGCGGTGGGACGCTTGTAAAGGCCGATACTGTCGAAGAACCCGGATACTACGGTCGTCAACGCATTCCCAGGAGCTCGGTAGTCGCGGTGCAATGACGCGGAAACAAGGCCGATATGGCGTTTGATGTCCCAAATGCTCTCGCCCGTGCCCCGCTGGAAACCGAGTATCTTTAAATCGTTGCAATAGCATTGCGGGTGGTCGCCTGAGACGAGCTGCAGTAAAGTCGATTTGCCCGCTCCATTTGGACCAGTAATCAGGGTATGCTCGCCTGGTCTGAGTGTCCAGTCGAGCTCGCTGAATTGAAGGGTGTCGCCATACTGGACTTTTCCTTTGCGCAGTTCGAGAATTGGATCGTAGATGGGCTCTTTCTCAAGAGGCGGTGGAAGCTCTGGCACTTTGGATTCGTTGAACTCGAAAAGTAGGCGTAATTCCGGTTTTGATACGATTTTTTCCCTTCTGCCGTAAGCGATGAGCTCGCCCTTTTGTAGAATTCCAAGGTGGGTAGTCCAATCGGGAACATCATCCAAGCGATTGACGAGCAAGAGGATCGAATGCCCTTCTTGGACGAGCGAAGCGGCTAGGGTATTAACCTGCTCAGTGGATTCGGGATCCAGGCCCTCGTAGGGTTCGTCTAGGATCAACATCTCCGGCCCAGCGAGAATTTCTTTGAGGAGCAACAGCTTGCGGGCTTCGCCGCTTGAAAGGAGCCGATAGCCTCTGTCGAGAATATATCCGACTCCTAGTCGATTGGCCAATTCAATGGCTGCAGACCGGGAGCAACCTGATCGCAGCAATACCTGCAGCCCGGTAGAGCCCGTATCTAGTCGGTTAATGAAATCAGTATCGTCGTTCCGCAACTCCTCTTCGTAGAAAGCGTGTTGCTGCTCGAACGAGACCCAGCTAACTGGGCGAGGCAATTCGTCGATCTCGCCCGATTCCGGTTTTAGTTCGCCCGTTAGCACAGATGCCAGCAGGCCTTTCCCGGATGCATTTCCCCCGAGGATGCACCAGGCTTCATTCGATTGGATTTCCCAATCTTGTAAATAGAGAGAACTGGCTTTGAGACGAGATATTAGCATGCGGGCCGGCGCCTTTTCCCGAATTGCCTCCAACATTCGTTGCACGGTTTCGGGTAAGGTGCTAGTGATCCCTAAAATACCGGTTCAGGGAAGCTTTTATTCGCTTTACGGAGTTAGCGGGACGTGCTTAGGGTCTCCGACTTCACTTTTTAGATCACCTCGAGATGAGCAGAAAAAACTACTTTAACACTCTGACGCTGGCTCAGAAACTAGAACAGCTCGGTCGCTGCCGCTTTATGGATAGCTCCGAATTTGACGGCGTTGAGGCACTGAAGGGTAAGAAGGTCGTCATCGTAGGGTGCGGAGCCCAAGGCTTGAACCAGGGGCTCAACCTGCGGGATTCCGGATTGGATGTTAGCTACGCGCTCCGCGATAGCGCTATAGTGGAAAAGCGTCAGTCTTGGAAGAATGCCACGGAAAACGGCTTTACGGTAGGCACCTATGAGGAGCTGCTTCCTACGGCCGATCTCGTACTCAATCTTACTCCTGACAAGCAGCACGCCGCTGTTGTCGCGGCGGTTCAGCCCCACATGAAAGAGGGGGCTTGCCTGTCTTACAGCCACGGATTTAATATAGTGGAAGAGGGAGCGGATATTCGGAAAGATCTGACGGTGATCATGGTGGCTCCGAAGAGTCCGGGTACGGAAGTTCGGGAAGAATATAAGCGCGGTTTCGGCGTGCCAACGCTTTTGGCAGTGCATACTGAGAATGATCCCAATGGCGACGGCTGGGATATTGCCAAGGCTTATGCGGCGGGAACCGGTGGGGACCGGGCCGGTTGTTTGGAGTCGAGTTTTATCGCCGAAGTAAAGTCGGACCTCATGGGCGAGCAGACAATTTTGTGCGGAATGCTCCAGGCTGGCTCGCTGCTTTGCTTTGACCGAATGGTGAAGCTGGGGATCGACGTGGGGTGGGCTAGCAAGTTTGTCCAGCACGCCTTCGATACGATTTGCGAATCCTTGAAGCACGGGGGCATTACCAATATGATGGATCGCCTCAGCAATCCGGCGAAGATCAAGGCTTTCGAGCTCTCTGAGCAGCTCAAGGATCTGATGCGCGATCTCTTCGACAAGCATCAGGAAGATATCATGTCAGGCCACTTTTCGTCTACCATGATGGCCGATTGGGACAATGACGACAAGGAGCTGCTCGCTTGGCGTGAGGCTACCAATGAAACGGCTTTCGAAAAGTCCAACCCTGCTGACGTGGAGATTAGCGAGCAGGAGTACTACGATAAGGGGATTCTCATGGTCGCTATGATTCGGGCTGGTGTCGAATTGGCCTTCGAGTCGATGACGGCGGCCGGGATCAAGGCTGAATCCGCGTATTACGAGTCGCTGCACGAAACGCCGTTGATCGCCAATTTGATTGGGCGCAAGAAGCTGTACGAAATGAATAAGGTGATTTCGGATACCGCCGAGTACGGTTGCTATTTGTTCTCCAACGTAGCGGTGCCATTGCTGGGCGATTTCATGAACGCCATCGATTCGGATGTCATTGGCAAGGGATTGGACGTCGAGGACAACCAAGTCGACAATCAACGTTTGATCGAGGTGAACACGGCGATAAGAAACCACCCAGTCGAAAAAGTGGGAGCCGAATTGCGCGGGCACATGACCGCGATGAAGCAAATCGCTTTCGCGTAGTTTTAACCAATTTGACGATTCTAGGTTTTTGGTAGGGAGGACCGGCTCTGGACTCCGTATTCATTGTTGTTGGAGGATCGAGCCGATTCTCCCTGCCTTAGGGCGTGACCCGTTTCCAGCTACTTGACGCTATCGCCGTGGTCGATAACTTCGATGCCCTTCCATTTTCCGGAGCGGTATCGAGCAACGAAAAGCAGGCAAACAACGATTAAATTGGCGACGGCGCTGAACCAGGCGATGTGTACGGGTTGGTTCAATACTTCGATCAAGACGTAGGAAGGCAGCACCAGGCAAAATACCGAAGTCGCTGAGAGGACGGTCATAACGAATCTCGTATCGCCTGAGCCCTTTAGAGTGCCCCCCGTCATTATGATGATCGAATCCAGATAGGTGATGACGATGAAGAAGCGGAGCACCTCGATCGTCGTTGTTTCGAGCTCAGGTAGCTCGATTCTCGATGATCCCGTTATAAACGGACTAATCAGAATGTCGGGAATGAACCAATACAAAAGAGCGATAATAGTGTTGTGGACGAAGGCCATGTGCAGAGCCGATATAGTGGTCCGGTTGGCCAAATGGCTCTCTCTGGCGCCTTGGAATTGTCCGACCATGATACTGGTTGCGGTTCCCAATCCGATCATGGGGAGGAGACTGAGCAGGTTTATACTGATAACGACGTTGCTGGCAGCTTGCTCGACCACGCCGATCCGGCCGATTAGGAGGATGAAAATGGTGAACCCAGTAAGGTCCAAAAAGAAGTGGACTCCGGAGGGCGCTCCAAACCGAACCATTCTTTTGAAGAGATCCAAATTGAAGGTCCAGCTAGACCGGGTTTGGAACTGGGCATTGTTCTTCTTGGAGCAAAAGAGCCAAGCGTAGGCTGCCGTTATGGTTCCAGAGGAGGCAACCGTAGCTATGGCAGCCCCCTGTATGCCCATTTGCGGAAAGCCCCAATTCCCGAATATTAGCAAGTAGTCGAGCAAGACATTTAGGCAGGCCATGGATAGATTCATCCAGACAATGGTCCAGGATTTGCCCCGTCCCGAGTAGAAGCATGAGAAGGTACCGTTCGCCAAAAAGAAGAAAGCTCCGAAGTTTAGAATGCGGAAGAAAATAACCTCGTTTTCCTGAACGGAAGGAGAATGCCCGATAAAAGCGAAAATCTCTTCGGCGAACGGCGAAAATAGCGGCAGGATGATTCCGCCCGCGGCCGCCACGTAGATTCCGTGCCATACGGACGGTCCGACGTTGCTAGGCTGCTTGGCTCCCGTATATTGGGCCACGAAAGTAGAGGTGTAGAGGGCGACTCCCAAAAAGAAGCAGAGAATAGAAAAGTTGAGCATTCCTGCTGGTTGGGCAGCCGCCAAGGAATCCGAGGAGTAGTGGGCGAGAAAAATTCGGTCGATGAAAACGAGGACTGAGTGGGAGCCCATGCTCAGTATCAAAGGGATGGCGACAATTAACAGTTGTCGGTATCCTGCCGGCTCCCGCCATCGTTCCATTATCCATCCCTTCATACGGCAACCTCTCGAATAGATTGATGCTAGGCAAACGAAAGAAAATAGTGAGGTCGAGCGGCTGGTTCCCAGGGCTAGACGGAGAGCGAATTGCCTCGCAAAGGCCGAGATGGCCGGCTTTTTCTTATGCCCCTAGCGATTTTTGTTCTATGGAGAAGGAGTATTCAGGAAAGATAGCGATTGTGACAGGCGCTGGAATCGGGATCGGCTATGAAGTGTGCCGTTCTCTGGCTTCGAAAGGAGCCTTGGTCGTTTTGAATGATTTGGACGCCTCTTTAGCCAACAAAGCGGCTAGCAGGATCGACTGCCATGGCCGGTCAGCGATCGCGATCCCGGGAGATGCCAGCGATCCAGAATTTATAGAGACCCTCATTCAGAAAACGATAGATCGGTTTGGGCGTATAGACATTGCTATCGCTAATGCGGGAATTACGACCTATGGATCCTTTTTGGATTACACTGTCGAGAAATTCCAGAAATTGGTGGCCTTGAATTTGCAGGGATCGTTCTTTCTGGCTCAGGGGGCGGCGAAGCGTATGCGAGAACAGGTTACTGGGGGTAAAATTCTATTCATGTCATCGGTTACTGGCCACCAATCGCATCCCTATCTAGTGCCTTACGGCATGACCAAGGCGGCGCTCCGCATGCTGGCCAAGGGCTTGGTGGGTGAGCTTTCCCAGTATGGTATAAACGTTAATGCCATATCGCCTGGGGCGGTTTTGACTGAGCGTACGACAGGCGACGACCCGAATTTTGAAAAATCCTGGGGTAGAGCCACCCCACTTGGTCGACCGGCCTCCGTTGAAGATGTCGCCAACGCGGTCCTGTTTCTCGTTTCCGACAAGGCTCGCCACATAACGGGTCAAACGCTCCTATTAGACGGTGGATGGACATCGACCAGTTACGTGCCAGATCTGCAAATACCGGATTGAGGGAATCATGGCCAGAATAGGCAGCGGCCGGAACCACGCCTTTGCTCGGTGACAGCGGCACGATACGTGCGGTCATTCCAAAAGCGGCGCAGGCAGGGCGCCTGCGCTGCTCCTCGCACCCGATTATACGGCTGATTTCAGTTTAATTTTCTGTATTCGTCTTCAGGATATTATCCAACAATTGCGATTGGCAAATATGAATCAAGGCACCAAGGCCGGCTCCGAAGCCAAAGCCATGGCAAGCGCCCCATAGCAGTCGGCCAGCTCTTCGGCCTACTTCGGCATAGCAAATTTCTCCTGCATAGTATCCTAGCGTATGGAACGCGAACAATATGGAGAACGAGGCGATGAGGCCCGCGTTGGCTCCAAAAGCCTTGTGGAAGATCAACGCCATAAGGAGAAGGCCGGCGGCAGACCCGAATAGGTCGGCATGGTATTGGCCGCCAAGTCCGAACCAGAATGCGCACCAGGCAATAGCGTAGAGCAGAAATGAGAAAGCGAATAGGCCCATGAATCGCGAGAGGGATCCGGGAATGATCGAGAGGCGTCCGAGAGCCAAGCCGGAAAGGCCGAGGTAAACCACTGCGATCGCGGAAAATAGAAGCGCCTCGCCGCGAACAAGCCGGAAGGCCCACAGCGAGTAAGCCAGTGTGCTCACGATGCCTAAGCTCAAGGCCCCGAAGAGCATCGATAAGGCCATTGGCTTGATAGGGGCCAGGTTTGATGGGTTCGTCCGTTGCTGGACTTGCTCTGGGGTGAGTCCAAATAATTTCATTGGGTAAGGTTTTTTCGGTCAGTGCGAACGATCGCTCCATTCGTTCGTGCGAGCAACGACAAATATTTGCCGCTTGATCACTCTTTTGGGGATAGGGAGCTATGATTTGATAGCCCACTAAAACCTTCGTTGCGAATTATAGGGCTGCTCGTATGGCGGGCGTGATGCCCGCCCAACTCGGTTTGGCGCTAATTTAAGCTCGCGCGGAAGTCGAGCTCCACCTTTTTGCTTTCTCTTCAAGGGTGGAACGCGACGTCCCGGCACGTTCATTCCTGTATTGCTGCCGATTAATGTTCGCCCTTTTATCGTTAGCTGCTTGATTTCCAGACGTTGATCGTCGTCAATCGGATGGTTTCATTCCATCACCCGATTCTCGCAAAGCCATGTCAGATCCTAGATACATTGTTGTAGGCAATTCCTCAGACGATCCCTTCGCTATCGATGTCGCTTTTTCGATGGGGCAAAGCGAAGATATTGCGGACCTCATCAGCATGAAGCGATTCGCTAATTCCGAATTTTGTCCTCGCTTCATTTCGGACGAACAGGATTTCCAGAATATCGGAAACAAGCTTGCTGGAGCCAGTATTATTATTGTCAGTACTAGTAGCTTGGTCATGAGCCGGCAGAGCTTGTCTATGCGCAATCTGATGATCGCCCGAGCGGCCAAAGAGAACGGCGCCTCCGAAGTGATACTGGTCGAACCGGATCTGTATTACAGTGCCCAGGATCGCGGGCCCCGATTAGACTTGGGGAATACGGAAATGGAGCGGGACGAGAAGGATCTCAAGAAATTCGATGGGCAGTTATTTACGGCTAAGCTCTACGCCCAGTTGTTGAAGCTGGCAGGAGTTGATCGGGTTTTGACCGTGCACAATCACTCCTTATCTGTACAATCAACGTTCCGGGAAGAGTTCGATGGAAAGTTCTACAACTTGATTCCATACGACATCTATGTCGACTACGTTCTCAATTCGGATATCGTCGATTACGGCAATGAAGGCGAGGGTTTGGCTTTGTGCGCTCCGGACAAAGGGGCTCGGGAATTCGTTAAGGAAATGTTTTGCCGGCTTGGACTTGAGAAGGCCAAGTTCCTCATGCTGGACAAAGAACGTCTAAGCGAGCGGGAGGTGCAAATCAAAGTTCATGAGGAAAGCGAAACCTCGCTCGAAGATATCGAAGGGCACGACATCGTCCTTTTCGATGACATGGTTAGGACGGGATCGACGGTAGTGAGATCTTGCCAGTTGCTCAAGGAGGTGAAACCGAGAAAGACGGTCTTCGCATTGACCCATTTCTACGCCAGCGAGGAAGGTCGCGTGAAAATGGCCAACACGGCCATTGATGAGATTCTGACCCTAAATACGATTCCCACCATCCTAAACCGAGATATTCAGGGGCGTTTGCGTAAGAAGATGGTCGTCTTGAAAATAGAGAAGTGGCTAGCTCTGAACCTTTGCCGTATTCTCGGCATATCTCATCCAGATTTGGGGGACAGCCTCTATGCTATAGACATGTCCTCCAAGAATTCGCGCTGGAAGAAGAAGATCTGGCTCAGCGAGCAACTGAAAACTCTGAACATGCCCTAGCCGGATCCTCGGTCAAAAATCGCAAGGCTAAAGGCTAGAGCCGTTCGAAACCCGTCAACTCGCCTCGGTAAGGTTGCCAAAAACAGTTGGCGGCACGGGGGGCGATACATCGCGTTTTCCGGCATAAATTTGGTGTCCCAAGCTTGTAATGGCTCGATTTGTTTCTTCTTATTCTTTCCAAGGTCTGCCCCTTGAGTATTACTTTCTTTAGTCAGCCCTCTATTTCTAAGCAGTTTTCGTGAGACACTCCCAGACATACCGACATCGATACGCCGTATGCAGTTTGGCGCTTGCTCTATCCGCTGCTTCTGGAATGCCGGCGTCGGCCCAAGATCGTTTTATCAGCGAATCAACCCGTGTCCTGATTAATGATTATTGCATCGATTGCCACAATCCTGGAAAAAAGAAGGGGAGGCTGGATTTAGAAGCCGTAATGTCGGAAGACATCGGAAGGAATTTTGAGCTTTGGGATGAGGTGGCTTGGATGTTACGAGAGCGGGAAATGCCGCCGGAGGAAGAACCAGATGCCAAGCGGCCAAGCGATGCTGATTATGATGCCGTGGCAGCCTGGCTGGAAAATCAACTAGAAGGTATCTCCGGCTCGGGCGGAGCTCGCGAGACGACTTTGTCATCGAAGCACGCGCTGATAAACCAGTACTGCGTTAATTGCCACAACGCGGAGGAGAAAGAGGGAGAACTGATTTTGGAAGGCATTTCCCTGCAGGATCCGACAGAGGACCCGGAGCTTTGGGAAAAGGTCGTCATGCGTCTGCAGTCGCGTCAAATGCCTCCACCTGATCGCAAGCGTCCCAACGAATCTACTTACGAAGCGGTGGTTGCTTCGCTAACGGATACCTTGGATGCCTACGCTGCCGAGAATCCTCGTCCAGGTAGAGTGGACACTTTCCGGCGCTTAAACCGAACAGAGTACGCGAATTCAATTCGAGACCTTCTCGGAGTGGATGTCGATGCGGCTGCCTTGCTGCCCAAAGATCAGGAGAGTCATGGATTTGACAATGTGACGGTTGGCGACTTGTCGCCGAGCTTAGTCGACCGGTACATATCTGCCGCCCAGAAAATCAGCCGGCTTGCGGTAGGGTCTCCGCTGAAGGAGCCCAATAGCGAAATTTTCCGTATTCGTCCCGATGTGACGCAAGAAAAGCACGTCGCGGGATTGCCGTTGGGAACGCGAGGAGGTACGGTCATTCCCTTCACCTTCCCCCAAGACGGCGAGTACGAGATCAGCGTTCGCCTGATGAGGGATCGTAATGAACACGTGGAAGGACTGAAGGAAGAGCACGAGATGGAAGTGCTTCTCGATCGAGCTTTGGTTGAGCGATTCAAGGTCAACCCCGATCGAGGGGGTCGTCGCGATGACGATATGATAGACAGCCATTTGAAAACCCGTCTATTTGTGGAAGCAGGACCCAAGGAAGTGGGTGTAGCTTTTGTAAAGAATCCCTATTCGGTCTTGGAAACCAAGCGCAAGCCCTTCGAAGCCCATTACAATTATCATAGGCATCCTCGGCTCTCGCCGGCGGTTTTTCAGGTTACGATTACCGGTCCATTCGATTCGGAAGGAGTGGGTGAAACGCCGAGCCGAAATCGTATTTTTACTCAATGGCCGGAAAGCGCGAAGGAGGAGGAGCCAGTGGCCAAGAAGATTCTCGGGCGATTGATGAAGCTAGCTTATCGGCGCCAAATTGAGCCTTCCGACCTTTTTCGGCCCATGCAGTTCTATAGAGAAGGCTCCCGAGAAGGGGGATTCGAAGGGGGCATCGAGCGCGCTCTGTCGTCTATTCTAGTGAGCCCGGAATTCCTTTTTCGGGTGGAACGGGATCCAAAGAAGTTGGAGGGGGAGGCCTATCGCATCACCGATTTAGAGCTTGCCAGCCGCTTATCGTTTTTCCTGTGGAGCAGCTTGCCGGATGAAGAGCTGCTGGATCTAGCGATAGCGGGAAAACTGAGCGATCCCGAGATTCTACGGGAGCAAACGCTTCGCCTCTTGGCGGATTCGCGATCCAGCAGTTTAGTAACGAATTTTGCTGGTCAATGGCTCCATCTGCGAAATTTGGAATCCGTAACGCCGGATCTGCGCCTTTTTCCTGATTTCGACGACAATCTTAGACAGGCCTTTCGCGAGGAAACGGAACTGTTTTTCGAAAGCGTGATTCGCGAGGATAGGAGCGCCCTGGAGCTTCTGGATTCGGATTACACCTTCCTAAACGAGCGTTTGGCTCAGCATTATGAAATTCCGAACGTTTTCGGATCCCGTTTTCGGCGAGTGGATTTAGGGTCGGATAGCAAACGCGGCGGACTCTTGCGCCACGGCAGTATCCTAACTGTTACGTCCTACTCGACGCGCACTTCGCCGGTTATCCGGGGCAATTGGGTGCTGGAAAACATTATTGGTACGCCACCGCCCCCACCGCCGCCAGATGTGCCCACGTTAGAAGAAAATAAGGTTGATGCCAAGGCCACGATGCGGGAGCAGCTCGAAAAGCATCG
>Ga0181593_10005425_pt1 | contig 11550 bp, 5 predicted proteins | sample 071ome_19_FD_133756 | JGI IMG/M metagenome (GOLD analysis project Ga0181593, IMG submission 133756) | Coastal salt marsh microbial communities from the Groves Creek Marsh, Skidaway Island, Georgia - 071413AT metaG (megahit assembly) | ecosystem: Environmental > Aquatic > Marine > Intertidal zone...
ACTGGGCCGCCAGACCCTTCTCTACAATTTCAGCCACAACGGGCACTCCGCCCGGACACTCAAACTCACCGTCTTTATTGTGGATAAGGCACCTCCGCAAATTAACCTCATTGGGGACGAGACCATGGAGGTCTTCCAGGGGGCGGATTTTGAAGACCCTGGTGCAACCGTGACAGACAACTACGACTCCGGCCTCATCGCCGCCTCTTCCGAAACCTTCCCCACCGAAGGACTCCTTCTCCATCTAGACGCCTCCTCCATTCTGGGCTTGCAAAACGGGGACACCGTGAACGAGTGGCAAGACCTTTCTGGGAACGGCAACCATTTCTTCAAAACCAAAGGAACTCCCCGTTATCGGACGGATGCCTTAGCTGGTCGCTCTGCCGTGTACCTGGACGGGGACAGCCTCATCACCTCCCCAACATCCTTTGGCAGGAACTACACGCTGGTCATGGTCGCCAAAGCGGATGGATTGACTGCCGGTCGACTCATCTCCTCCCAAGACAAAAATTACATCGGGGGTTACTACAACTGGTGGGGACGTGGACAACGGGTGGACGCCTTCCATCCCGCAGGATGGGCCACCAACTACGACAAACTCCACAACGGGGAAATCAACCTTTACACCAGCACCACTACCGGTTCCAATGATTTCAAAGTCTACTCCAATGGCAGGGACATCACCATCTGGAGCAACCGCAACGGGGATCTCGGCGCACTCCAATTCGGAGGATGGCAATCTGGCATTGAAATGGCCTCCGGGTACATTGGCGAATCCATCCTCTACAACCGTGTCCTTTCCGGGGCCGAGCGTCAGGGCCTGGAAGCACGCATGAATGCCAAGTACCTTCTCGATCCCGCTATCCCGGAAGGCACGACTGTCCCGGTAGACACATCCACTCTCGGCACTTACCACGTAGTCTATCGGATCCCGGATTCCAAAGGGAATGTCGGCGTTGCCATCCGGACGGTCAACGTCGTCCCCGATCCCAATGCCCCGGTCATCACCCTGACCGGAGATGCAGAAGTTACCCATGAAGCTGGAACGGACTTCACGGACCCTGGGTACACTCTCACCGATGGGGCAGACACCCTGGACGAAAGCTTGGTCACTGTGACAGGAACCGTGGACGTGAATGTCCCGGGAGTCTACGTACTGACCTACAGCTATAAACCCTACAAAATGGCACATGCTGCGGATGTTTCCCGCATTGTGACCGTCGTCGACTCCTTGCCTCCTACAATTACTCTGGCCGGGGAGACGACTGTACGCCTGAAGGTAGGATCGACCTACGTTGAAGAAGGCTATTCTGCAAATGACCAGAACGACGGCACAACTGCGGTGGCCAGTAACCTCAACCATAAATGGAACTGGCTCAACGTCGAAGGATATGTAGAAGCCCGGGACGACACGCTGCTGGACTTCGACACTGCAAACAGCCTATTGCTAAAGACTCCCGAAAACCAGGCCGAATTCGCAGGGGACATGGGTGGCTTTGCCAATGACACCGAATTTCGAGACATCTTCACCCCAAGGCTTTCCAAGTGGGATGATTTCCAAATCAGCTTCCACGGGGTTTTCGCCGCAAGGGTCGCCGGCCTTTACCAATTCGGCGTCACTGGTGCAGACGACCGGGCCACCTTCTGGATCGACCTCGACCAGGATGGAGACTTCGAACGGGACGGCGACAACGGTGACGAACGCATGACCTTGAACTACAGGACCGGCATTACATCCGTAAACCTGGAGGTCGCGGAGTACAAAGTGGCCATCGGCTATATCGAGTACACCGGTGGGGCATGGTTCACACCAGTCGTTGGTCTGCCTGGTGAATCCCAATTGCGTTCGGTGAATACTATGGATTCCGCCCAAGCCAACCACTGGGCCATCCCCTTGGCTGCACCCATTGTCGACGTCAATACGGCTGGAACCTACACCATCGCATACACTTCTACCGACAAGGCAGGTAACACGGCCACGGCCACCCGTACCGTCGTCGTAGTGGAAGATGACACCGTCCCCTTCATCGCCCTCACAGGTGACGCAGAAATGACGCATGAGTTCGGGTCCGCCTTCACTGATCCAGGGGCAAAAGTCACCGATGCGGCAGGCACTCCCCTGGAGACCGACAAAAAGGCCGACTCCACTTTGGATGTAAACGTTTTGGGCGAAGCCACTCTGACCTACAGCTACACCAACGCCGAATCGGTCACCAGGAAAGTCACCGTTGTCGATACCACTGGACCGACCGTCACGCTTACCGGTGATGACCCGCTCACCTTAACCGTCGGAGACATCTATACCGACCCTGGCATCACCATGGCCGACACCGCGGACAACAATCCCCACTTCACCACCAGCGAACTCCACATTCCCAACCAACTTGATGTCTGGGGACACAACATTCAACCCAACGGGGATTACCGCATCGATTTTAACAACAACGGCAACATCCTCTCCGAAGTTCCCGACGGCCATGCCCTCTTCACCAACGGCCCCAACGGCGACGGTACACATTTTGGCGAACAATCTGATTTCCACAAACTATTTGCCGGGATCTCCTCACCCGACCATTTCCAACTTGCGATTACTGGGTACATCTACGCCAGGGTTGACGGGGACTATACTTTTGAAGTCCGCAACCTGGACGACCGCGCCTGCGTTTGGATCGACCTAGACCAAAACGGGATCTTCTCCCGCAACGGTGCCAATGGAGACGAGCGTCTTGTCTGGCACGTAGCCTCAGGAACAAGAACCCTTGTCACCGGCTTTTATAAATTCGCCCTTGGTTATATTGAATACACCGGCGGAGCACGGGCGGAATACCTCTTCAAAACCCCTGCTGGGGCTGGCCCGACCGAACTCACCTACATCCAACCCGGAGCCCCGGAGCAACGCGGGATCTGGTTCTCGGAAGGAACAGGCGAAGTGGACACCTCCAAACCCGGTGAATATGATATCACTTACTATGCACTGGATGCTTCCGGAAACCACAGCTCCATCACCCGCAAGGTCGTTGTGGAAATTGACCAAACAGCCCCGGTTATGACCCTCCTCGGCGATGCCGAAATCCTCCACGAAGCTGCAACAGATTTCACTGACCCCGGCGTGGACCTCAAGAAAGCGGACGGGACACCCATCACCGATCCGGCCATCATTGAAGTCACTCTCAACGGCCAGGTTGTCTCAGACGTCGACCCCGCCGTGCTGGGTACCTACGAAATTTTATACACCTATATAGACGGGGACGGAAAGTCCGCCATCCCGACCAGTCGCACAGTCATTGTCCAGGACACCACAGCTCCCGTCATCAATATCGCGGGAGACAACCCTGTCATCGCCATTCCCAACTCCTATTACACCGATGCCGGGGCTACGGCTACAGATGCACTTGATGGGGATGTCACGGTCAGAGTCAGTAGTTCAAGACCTCTATTTGAAACCGTTCCGGGACTTGTGGGAGGGAACTTCCCAGGTTGGGACATTTTCAAGGTAAATCCTAAGAACCTTGGGGTTGATTCACTCGGTCCAGAAGAGGCCCAAATCAACACATCTGCAGCCCCTTGGACAGGCAACGTCACTGTCATGTATACTGGAGAATTCTACGATGAGGACGGCATCGTCTCCTTCCGCGAAGCCATCGACGAGTGGGCACGTCTCGTCGTTGATGGCAATGTCCTCTTTGACGACCATGACTACAATGCAGAGATAGAGCACTCTGCCGATCTTGGCCGGGGAGGCTGGTTTAGCTTCGAACTCCGCATGAGGAATACCGGTGGGGGCGGTGGAGCCAAAACTGCAGGTGCCGGTTTCCAATATGATCCCGCAGGTGGAACAAACTGGGTCGTAGCAGAAAATTCCGATGCCCATACTGCCGACCTCTTCCGCGTCACCGTCGCTATCCCCGACTCCATCAACACCACCTCAGAAGGAGACTACGCCATTACCTACACCGCCACGGATGCCGCGGGCAACACTTCCATTGTGACACGAACCGTCACAGTCAAAGACGACCCGACACTACCCATCATCACCCTGGAAGGGGAAGAAATCCTCACTCTGGAAGCCGGCACTCCCTTTGTCGATCCGGGACACTCGGTAACAGACCGCCGTGGGAATCCACTACCAGGGGACATCATCATTACCGGCACGGTAGACCACACTGCCCTCGGTACCTATGAACTGCTCTATGATTACACCAGCCAGGATGGAACCAAATCCGCCCCCAGGATGCGTCGAGTTGTGACTGTAGTCGACACCACACCACCGGAAATCACCCTCAATGAAGGGGAGGACTATCGTATCGACATTGATGCCGCATGGTCGGACCCTGGTTTCACTGCCTCCGACAACCTTGACACCAACATTACCGTGATTGTTTCACAAGGTTCCAATATCTCCAATATGGTTGCCCACTGGACCTTCGAAGACGGGGCAGGGGATACCCTCACTGACCTCATCAATGGGATCAACGGAACCCTCACGCAATTTGATGACAACGATGCCGCATGGGTCGACAGTCAGTACGGCAAAGCCATTCAGTTTGACGGTCTCAAAAACTACATTGAAATTCCTCAGGATGACCGGCTTGACGTAGAAGAGTACACCGTTTCCGCATGGATTCACTCCGAAGAGTTTCTTCAGGACGGCTTCATTTTTGAAAAAATCACCGACATCAACGAACAACACTTCGGACTTTACCTGGAATCTTCCGACTTACTCCGCTTCCGTAACGTCGATGATCAAGGAAACTTTCTGGATACCGAAACACTCATCGATGGCACCCTATCCAATGGAGAATGGCATCACCTCGCTGTAACCAACAATGGAACCGACCAAATGCTCTATGTGGATGGAGAAATTCTGGATATTAAAGACCATCAGGTCATTCCAAATCCTCCCACCCCCAACGGTATCTTCTCCATCGGAAGAAGCTCCATGGTCGAGTATTACTTTCAGGGCATGATTGACGAAGTTCGCTTCCTCAACAAAGCCGTCGTATCTGGAGACATTCCGCTGCTCATGGAACCCGGAGGCATCAACACTACCAAGAAAACTGCGGTCCCATACATCATCACCTATTCCGCCACTGACTCCAGCGGTAACACCACCAGCATCGAACGCAGAGTCTATGTATCCGACGACAGCACTCCTCCGGCACTCACCCTCAACGGAGAGGCTGAAGTGACCATACCCATCGGCGGCACCTACACGATCAATGAGGATGAAGGGGCAACTGCAACCGATGACACAGATACGTTCCTGGTCATGCAAACACGCATCGTGGTGACTGGAATTGACGTCATCGACACCTCCAAAGCCGGAGAATTCACCATCACCTACAATGTCACCGACCTCTCCGGGAACTCCGCCACCCCCATCACCCGTAAAATCATCGTCGGGGAAGTGCAAAACACCTTCGCCTCCTGGGTTGCCTTCACACCTCTTTCCTCCCTTGATGCAGCTCTTCAGGACGAAGAAGCCGACCCCGATTCCGATGGTCTCAAAAACCTCCTGGAATATGCTCTCGGCACAGAACCCACCGTCGCGGACTCCTCCAAAAACCTCTCCACTGCAGAAACTGACACCGGCCACCTCATCATCCAATACGTACGCCGCAAAACCCTCGACACCAACGTCACCATCAAAGCCCAACTCACCACCGAGCTCTTCGATGCCAATTCATGGGACGAAAACGCCGTCACGGAAACTGTCGACACCGATCAATCAGGCCTCACCGCCGAATTTGAACGCATCAAAGTCCAGGCCAACACCCCCATCGACTCCGAACCCCAAGGCCAGCAATTCATTCGCATCCTAGTAGAGAAAACCAACTGATCCATTGGGTGAAGTCCCAACATCACACGACACCCTTCGAGGCACTTTCTACTCTCTTCGTGTCCAACGGGAGGCCAAGGCAATTGTGTATTGAAACTTTCGGGCGGTTTCGGGGATGAGGAAAGGAATATCGAAGCTCTGGTCCAAATGAAAGTGGGGTTCGAGATGCTCTTTGAGGCTTGTGAAGGAATCCTGGGCTCCCTCTCCCAGCCAATGGGTTCTTGGGGTGTATTCTTCTAACCAAGTAAAGGGGGTAGTGAGGAACAATTGCCCGCCTGGAATCACTAGATCCGGGAGCCTGTTGATGAGTGATTGGGGGTCTGGTAGGCGACATATCAGGTTGCAGGCCAAAATAGCATCAAATTGGCCAAGGTCTCTACGCAGGGATTGGGCATCCCCTTGCTCAAACTGAACTCTTTTGCGATCAATGTCAGGAGTGACAGTTATTTTCAGTTGTTCATTCCGGTGACCTTCCTTGTGGACTTGTACATCGTGATTGCCATCTGATTTTAAACGATTGGCGGCATCAATGAAACTTTGGGAATTGTCGATACCAATCACTTCATCGAAGGATCGGGCCAGTTCAAAGGAGGAACGGCCCACTGCACAGCCAAGGTCCAGTGCCCTCGTTCCGGCGGAAGGTTGGGGCAGGTCCAAACCTTGCTGGACACAACGGACAGGGAACTTAAGCCCATCCTTCCCTCCAAATTCATGTGGAAATTGTATTTCCGCCGGGGCGTAATGGAAGAACAGATACTGATTGAGCAAAGTATCCGATTCATAAGGGTTGGGCAATTCGGACATCCTGAATCACTCAGCTTCGAGAAGATCGATCATGTACTGGGCAGGCCTGTAATTGCTGATCAACACTTCGCACTTGCCGTCTCGATACATCCGGGCCTCGGGAAGGCGGATTTCCGGGGTTTTGTGCGGTGCATAGAGCACATCATCATGGGAGGCATTTTTGTGCTCTTTAAAGAGGTCCGGCGTCAACTTCCCGCCGAGGTGATCATCCCGGCCCGTCGCAACATGGATGGTGCCGAGAATTTTTTCATCCTGAATGTCCCGTCCAGAAAATGGCAGCACTTGAGTCCCGAATCCCAACTCTCCCAATGCTCCAATCATGGGGTCTTCAGCCAACCTTCGATTGTGGTCTTCAATCACTGAGTAATCTCCGTAAACGAGTTGAGATTTGTAAATTTTGCCTTCTTTGACATGGAGCAGGCCTACGGTGCCTTCTTCGTATTTGAAGGGGAAGGTGCCTTCTGCGGATTCCGGTACAAAGTAGACTTCGCCAGCGGGGAGGTTGGCAACGTCGGGTTTCCCTGGAGGGCAAAGTCCATGACTCTTTTGAGCTTCCTGGCCATCGGTGTGGAGGCTCAGGGTGTAGAGTTTGGACTCGACCTCAAAATCGATCTCAAATCGGTCCGCCTTGGTCAGCCCTAGGCGAAGTTTTTCAGCTTCATCACTGACTTCCTGATAATTCACGGCCAATCCTGAATCGAGGATAATTTGGTTCAATCCATGCAATGTGGCACCGCGGAACCCGAACTCTTTACATTTGGCTGTCAAAGGAGCGGTGGCGGAAAAGGTGGAGACGGTGAGAATGATGTCGTAGCTCGGATAGATGTCCCGATCCAGGCTGAGCTGTTTGCCATCCGGGTCATAACATTCGTCGGCAAGGTCGAGGTTGCTGCCTCCAGTTTCCTTGTAGGCAAACAATTCTCCACCAGTCCAATTCATTTCCTCCAGGGCTCCACTTTGGAATCCTTTGTAGAAGACTTCGTGCCCATAGTTCTGAATGGATAGGCGCTCATCTTTCAAAAAGGCAAAATCCTTCACCTCCCTTGGGTCCGGGAGATCAATCAGGACGCAGACTTTTTCACCGCGGCCTTCTCCAAAGCAGGTTTTGAGGAGGCGGGTCAGACTGAAGGGAGCAAAGTTCCGCTGACTTGCGTCGAGTTCTAGTTTTGAGGGCTTCTCTAGTGTTGCCTGGGTCATAATAATAGTGGAATAGAGAGTGTGGCTAAAGTTCCTGGGTAGGGAACGATGCAGGTGATCTTTCAGACCACTTTTTCTCAATCTTTGGTTTTCGCTTTGAGGTCTTCGAGTTTTCGCCGCTTCATGTCTTCGATCTTTTGGTCGATTGGCTCCTGTCGGTTTCTGTCCAGCACATAACCGCGGAGCATCATGCCACAGCCCCCTCCAATCATCACCAATAGGAGAACGGCGTGGCTGCCTTTGACGTTAAAGTAGGGGCGAAATTGACTGATGATCTCAACAATCAGAATAAACAGGCCGATCCCGGTCAGGCCCCAGGCCCATTTCAGTTTGGAATTAAAAAAGAGAGCGACCACTCCTGCAAAAAGGGGAACCAATACGATGCCCATTGAGGTGGTCTGCCCCATGCCTCGACCTCTTCCCATCATTCCGGAAAAGAAGCCTCGGTGGCCGGAAACAATCCGCACTGAATCAAAAAACAACCACAGTCCCACTGCAGTCATCAGTAAGCCGATGATGAACGTCATTTCGCCTCCAGGGCGTCCTCCGGGTTCTAATTTCATGTCTGGGTTCATTAGGTAAATCAGTCGGGGATGTCGAGAGAAGATCCAGAAATGTGATCAAGCTGAGCTTGCAAAACTGCCACCGGAGACCTTGGATGCAGTTTCATATTTCAAATGACCGACTCCGAGAAAAAACAAACTCCCATTCGCTGGAAAATCATAGCCATCTGGCTACCGTTAGTGTCGGGTATTGAGATCGGCTATCACCAATATTTTGATGGGAAAGACAGCACAAAGCAAGGAATGGCGTTTCTGGTCTATCTTGCCGTGGTGGGAATATCGTTGGTGATTTGGTGGGTATTTCTCAGTGGGGCTTCCAGGAAATTGAAGGTGCAGGGCGGGTTCGGGGCTATAGTCGTAAGTCTCTTGTTCCGGTGTGATGGTTACAATGGGGATACCATGCCGATTGTGAAGTTTCGATGGAGCCCGAAATCGACTGTGGTGCCGACTTTGGTTGAAGATGCTCACTTGGATTTCTCTGAACTGCAATTCACGGATTACGAACTCCTTGAGACGGATTGGCCTGATTATAGGGGCTTGGGAAGGAACGGTGTGGTCACTGGAATCGAGTTTCAGAAATCCTGGCTTAATCCGAAGCTCCAATGGAAGATTTTGATTGGGGAGGGCTGGTCTTCTTTCACATCCGTACGGAATTTTTGTTGGACGATGGAGCAATTGGAGAAGGAGGAGGCCGTCACGGCCTATGATGTGCAATCGGGCGTAGTAATTTGGCAAAGAACCTTTGCGGAACGATTCGATGAAACCTTTGGGGGCCCAGGTCCCCGGACGACTCCCGTCTTTGACAACGGTAGGCTCTATACTCTTGGTGGCACAGGTCTGCTCAATTGTTTGGATGCAGCAACAGGAGATTCCATTTGGGCGATCAATATTCTGAAGGACAACAAAGTTGGCAATATCGAGTGGGGAGTGACGGCTACGCCTTTGCTTTACCAGGATTTGATCATTACTTTGCCTGGAGGCTCCAACGGAAATAGTTTGGTCGCCTATGACAAATTGACCGGGGAACGCCGGTGGTCTGGTGGAAACTCCGTCGCTTCCTATTCCTCTCCTCAAATCTCGACCGTGGATGGCGTGGAGCAAATTCTGGTTCACAATGGAATCGGCATTTCTGCGCATTCTCTTGAGAACGGGGAAGTCCTCTGGGATTACCCATGGACGACCGCCTCCAGAGTCAATGTTGCTCAACCGGTTGTCTACGATGGCAACAAGGTGATTATTAGTTCCGGTTACTCTGTGGGTACACTCTGCCTTGATGTGACTCACAAGAAGGGGCAATGGACTGCCAAAGAGAAGTGGAGGAGTCGCCGCCTCAAAGCCAAATTCAACGCATTGATTTCCACGGGTAAATACCTGTACGGTCTGGATGAAGGCATACTTACTTGCTTCGATATGGACACCGGAAAACGCCTCTGGAAAGGTGGTCGTTACGGTTATGGACAAATGATCCTTGTGGGAGATATGCTGGTTGTCCTCTCCGAAAAAGGCGAGATCGTCTACGTCAAAGCCACTCCGAACCAACATGAAGAACTGGGCAAATTTCAAGCCATTCAAGGGAAAACATGGCAACATCCGATTATTGCCAATGGTTATCTCTTCGTCCGTAATGATCAGGAAGCTGCCTGTTTCTTAATTTCTCCCTGACTCAATTCATGAACACACCACAAACCTTTTGCCCGCCAACTCGTACCCTTTTAGGACCTGGTCCCAGTGATGCTCCAGCGTCCGTGCTTGCCGCAATGAATCAGCCCCTCATTGGGCACCTTGATCCGGCATTCATCAACATGATGGAAGAGATCAAGGCTATGCTCCGGAATGTGTTTCTGACTAATAATGAAATGACTTTCCCCATCAGCGGTACTGGCAGTGCTGGCATGGAGTTTTGTTTTGTGAATCTGATTGAACCCGGCGATGAAGTGATTGTCGGAATCAATGGTGTTTTTGGCATGAGAATGGCCGATGTGGCCACTCGGTGTGGTGCCAAGGTTACAAAAGTTGAGTCGGAATGGGGCGATATCATTGAGGCAGATCAAATTGAAACAGCCTTAAAGGAAAATCCAGATACCAAGCTCGTAGCCATTGTTCATGCTGAAACTTCCACTGGTGCTCTGACTCCCGTAGAAGAAATCTCCAAATTAGTGCACAGTGCTGGGGCTCTGCTTTTAATTGATACCGTGACTTCGCTCGGCGGATGTCCTGTGAGAATTGATGATTGGGAAGTTGATGCGGTCTATTCCGGTACGCAAAAATGCCTTTCCTGCCCCCCAGGGCTTTCCCCTGTTTCTCTCAGTGATCGAGCTATGGACAAGATCAAGGGGCGTAAAACAACTGTTCAAAGTTGGTATCTCGATGTCAACCTATTGGCCAATTACTGGGGAGATGGTGCTAGGGTCTATCATCATACTGCACCGATTGCCATGAATTATGCTCTGCATGAGTCTCTCCGGCTGATTTTGGAGGAGGGGCTGGAAAACCGTTGGAAACGTCACGAGTCCAACCATCTTCGGCTCAAGGCAGGCCTTGGGAAGTTGGGACTCAAGTTGACTGCCCGTGAAGGCTATCGCCTTTGGCAGCTCAATGCCATAGGTGTACCTGAACAGGCCGATGAAGCTTATGTCCGCACCAGCCTTCTCAATGATCATAATATCGAAATCGGTCCAGGCCTCGGGCCGCTTCAAGGCAAAGTCTGGAGAGTGGGCCTGATGGGGGAGAGCTCCACCGAAGAAAAAGTGGATCGCTTCCTTAACGCTCTCGAGTCGCTTCTTTGAATGCGAACTGGGTGAGTTTATCCTCCACCTCTGGTTTTCCTATTTTAATGGATGTACTCAATTCAACCTACGATGATTTGTTTGATGAGCGATGGTTTTTTATGGGCATCACCCAGTGCCTCAAAATGCAGTGGATTGAATTCTTATTTTAATCTCATCAAACCCTTGACTTGGAGATAAAAAATCAAATTATCGCCGACCTCTTGATTTTGTCAGGGTAGCTCAGCTGGTTAGAGCGACGGACTCATAACCCGTAGGTCGGCGGTTCAAGTCCGCCCCCTGACACCATTACTTCAGTCTTAAAACTGAATTACCAGAGGAAGCTGATGCCGCTATCAACGAACAGGCTTTCTCTGAATTG
>Ga0181593_10005435_pt1 | contig 11542 bp, 8 predicted proteins | sample 071ome_19_FD_133756 | JGI IMG/M metagenome (GOLD analysis project Ga0181593, IMG submission 133756) | Coastal salt marsh microbial communities from the Groves Creek Marsh, Skidaway Island, Georgia - 071413AT metaG (megahit assembly) | ecosystem: Environmental > Aquatic > Marine > Intertidal zone...
AGAGACTCAGAGAATAGGAGCATCTCAGTCAGGATAGGAGGTACTTTGAAAACAGTTGGTCTCGTTGTAAGGGCGGAGGTCCCGGAAGCAGTTGATCTCGCGAAGCGAGTCGTCCTGTGGTGCCATGAAAAGGGGCATACGATTTGTGGTTCGCATGAATTGGCTGACAAGCTCGATGTTCAACTCGACAAGATCGTTTCGGAAGAAGAGTTGGCGGTGAAAGCCGACCCAATTGTGACCTTAGGGGGTGATGGAACCCTGATTGGAGTCGCGCGACATGTAAAGGCGAATGCGCCTGTTTTGCTAGGCGTCAATTTTGGAACTCTGGGATTTCTCACAGAAATTGCTCCAGATGAGTGTCTGGGGACTCTTGATGATGTACTGAACTCCAATGCGTTGCTCGGGAAACGCGATATGCTTCTGGCGTCGGTTTATCGAGATAATAAGGAGCTGTTTACGTGTCAGGGGGTAAATGAAGCGTTAGTCCAGAAGGGGACTCGGGACCGTCTACTCACCTTGAATCTTCATGTTGAGGGGCAGCCAATTATGGATTTGAAGGGCGACGGGCTAATTGTTGCCACACCAACTGGTTCAACGGCATATTCGCTGGCTGCTGGGGGTTCTATTGTCCATCCAGAAATCTCTGCACTCTTGCTTTCACCAGTTTGTCCGCACTCCTTAACTGCGAGACCGCTCATCCTTCCGTCAGAAAAGAGGATAACTATTGAGGTTCCAGATAATTATGAGGGACAGGTATTTCTTCTTGTTGATGGCCAAGAGTCATTCTCTCTTGAGCCCGGGGATGAAGTCTGCGTCACCCGTTCGCCACAAGTAGTTACCTTTGTGCAGTCAAAACGGAAGTCATATTTCGAGATCTTACGAACCAAGTTAAGATGGGGCGTAAGAAATGTTGAATAACGCATGCTAGAGATAGTATAAAGTCCATAAGCTGAAAGATCAGCGAAGCTGGCCCTTTTGCGGTTAACGGTGTCTCTTCTTTTTCTCCTCGGGTTTTTTGAAACTTTCGTTCTTTTCTAAGCGGAATTGAAGTCAAGCATGAGAGGTTTTTAGTGACTGAACGGACGGCGCTCTACATTTCCATCTGGGTGAAATTATATGTTGGTAGAACTTCGCATTCGCAACTTTGCCATAATAGAGGAGCTTTCACTTGAGCTTGTTCCTGGACTCAACGTAATCAGTGGAGAGACGGGTTCAGGTAAATCGCTCGTTCTCGACGCATTTCAGCTGATACTTGGGGCAAGACCAAAGGCGTCGTATTTCCGGAAAGATACCGAGGGATGGGAGATCGAAGCACTCCTCTCACTGGCAGATATTCCAACGGATGTGAGAGAGCTGCTTCCCGAGCAGGTTCGAGATAGCGAAGAAATATTACTCTCCCGAACTATGAGTTCAACGGGACGCGGTAAGGTGTTTATGAACGGGAGTCTCTGTACGGTTCAAATGCTCCAACAAATATCTTCTCGCATGCTCGCTTTGTGTACACAGGGTCAGCAGTTGCGGCTCCATAGTTCGGAATACATGTTGGATCTCCTGGATGAGTATGCAGGGATTGTAGGTGCGGTTTCGGTCTATAAACAGCACTACCGAGAGTTGAGGAAGTTAGAGGGAGAGCTTGAAAAGCTTCTGGGTGATAAAGAACGGAATCTCATGCGGCAGGCAGAGCTTGAATTCATTATACATGAATTGTCTGAGTTAGATCCCGAGGAAGGGATGCGAGGAAAGCTGGAAGAGGAGATTCAAAGACTGAGAGATGCGGAGAAAAATGCGCACTCGGTTAAATCAACACTTGAACTCTTACTTGATGAACGTGGAGTGTTTAGCCTTCTCGCAAGATGTCGTAAGGAGCTCTCAAATCTCTCTTCTGATATCAGCGTTGAGTCTTTGAAATATCTTGATGAATCCGTTGGACAGCTTACTGAGTTAGAGCGGGATCTTGGGAGGCATCATTTTCCAGATGAGGAAGCACAAAGTGAATTGGAGCGGTGTCAAGAGCGACTCTCTGAGCTTGCGCGTCTTGAGAGGAAGTACAAGACAGATGATGCTGGGCTTCATCTGTTGTTAGAGCGAGCGAAGAACGACTCCAGTCAGAGCGATGAAACGGGCAAAGAGGGGCTACTCAAAGACGCCATCCATGAAAAACGTGAGATGGTATCAACATCGGCACACGAATTAAGACAGATGCGGTATAAAGCTGCTCGGATGTTTGAAAAGAGTGTAAGAAAAGAGTTGAAGGATCTCGGCATGCCGAACGTAACCATTGAACTCTCTTTTCAGGAACATGAGCCTGGGGAACGGGGCAGTGAAAGCGTCACATTTCTGTTTGCCCCAAACCCAGGAGAAGAGCCGAAGCCTCTCTCAGAGATAGCCAGCGGTGGTGAACTCTCCCGCGTAATGTTGGTTATTAAAAAGGTGTTTCGGGATAAGAGTGGGGTTAACATATTGATCTTTGACGAGGTTGATACGGGAGTTTCTGGAGCAGTTGCTCAGGCTGTTGGAGAAAAAATGTATGATATCAGTGGGTTTAGCCAAGTTATTTGCATAACTCATCTTCCTCAGGTGGCCTGCTACGCCGACCGGCACTTCTCGGTTTTTAAGGAGGTAGATGGGCGAACTCGCAGTAATATCAACATTTTAAGTGGTGATGAGCAGGTCGAAGAGTTAGCGAAGATGCTCTCAGGGTACAAGGTTACGACTGCAGCGAGAGAGTCAGCGCGGGAGTTATTGGCATCTAAATCTGAAGGATTGGTCAGAAAGGCCCAATAGTGTGTTGGTCTCGAAGCGCTTGGAAGAGAATTGACCGAGGTGCTAATTGACGATGGTGCTAATTGACCAAGGTGCTAGCTTTCGGTACCGTCGTGTGCCGTAGATTTTTGGGTCGTTCGTACGTTGAGACGGCACGGCGACGACTACTACGATGAGCAAGTCGGAAGACGCTGGCATCGATAGGGTGATTTAACAGTCATGAAAGATTTGAGGAAAATATGGCGCGAGTCGCTTAAGGCAGCTGTTTCCCGACAGTTTTGCGTTTGGCTTGTTCCCTCAGACAGTGGCACCGTGAGGAAGCTCCGTTTTTCAGCCTCTAGAGGACTGGCCTTACTCTTCGCCGTGTCCGTGTTGGTTGGGGCTGGTCTTGTGATCGCTGGTGACTATTCTCGGGTGCAGATCGCTCGATTCAGAGATGCTCTTTCGCTTATGTCTCTTCAAAGTGAGCACGAAGAGCTTCAGTCAGAAGCGGAGCAACTTACAGCTCGTATCCACGAATTGCGCCAGAAAAACCGTTCCATAGAATCCCAACAGTTAGCAGTCCTTCAAAGGCTCGGGGAACTCAACGAGGTGTTAGGGAGCCTCAAAGTTGGCCCCGAGAGTAATAGTGCTGGGAGAGACAGTGGAATTTCTCGAAATAGCTCCATAAACAATGGAGATGGGCTTACTGATATCGGTGGTGAAGAACCTGATTCCAAAGGTTGGGCGGGAGATGCGCTAGAACTCCCCTCAGAGCCCGATGCTCAGGGAACCGGAGGGCTTGAAACCTCTCTCGATGCGATAACAAAAGGGTTTACTGTACCGGATTTAGAGCCATATGGTCCTGAAGAAGTCTCGGCATTGGTCATGCACGAGCTCGACCAGACTATTGAACGATTCAGAGGCGTTCCACTTGGCTTTCCTGGAAATGGGCACGTCAATTCAGAGTTCGGTCCTCGACGCTCACCTTTTTCGAAACGAACACGGATGCACCACGGAGTTGATCTGGCATTGCCATATGGGAGCTACGTCCATGTCACAGCTGAGGGTACTGTCTCGTCTGTACGTCGCACCCGCTCGTACGGTCTCGTGATAGATGTTAAGCACGACAGTGGAATTGTAACCCGGTATGCACACCTTTCAAAAACGCTGGTAAGGAGGGGGGAGCGAGTTTGTCGTGGTGAAGTCTTGGGACTCGTTGGCAACAGTGGAATGTCTACGGGGCCCCACCTTCATTATGAGATTCGAGTAGCGGGAAAGTCCATCAATCCTTTGCCTCTCATGGTTCTTCCTTCCCGAGATGAGCTTGTCGCCTTGTTAAAGGGCTAGAGCTGTAACCTGAGCATCTGAATATTCCCCGCCTTAAAATCTCCTAACATGCGTTCTTTTGCCTGCTGCTGATCAGGTGATAGGGCGATGATCGAGAAGAAGTTTTTCCCCAAATAAAAGCTAATTCTTGCCGTAATAACGCATGTATGAGATGGATTACGGGGTCCCGTGGGAGGGGTGTATTGTGCGCCGATTATTATTCATCATCTCGATACCATTCGTAATAGCTGCTGCTGTTGCCTATACCTTTGGTGTGGTAGTCCCTCCTGGCTCTTACGGCATTCGGCAGATAGGCTTTGGCCCAAACGAAGGGTATCAAAAAAAGGTGCTGCGTCCCGGCTATCACTGGGGAGAACCAACAGGCTATCTCACATCCGTTGTTCGGGTTCCATCGACTTTACAGGCGGTGCACTTTAATCGAGCCTATAAAGACCCAAAAGGAGCTGGGCTGACAGTAGCGGGGAAATCCGACGAGTATTGGTTCCCCCCGATCAATATTGAGACGGTGGATAAAGGTCAGATTCTGGTTGATGTGACCATCCTTGCTCGAATTCTTCCAGAGCCACGAGTCGAGAAAGGAGTGCTTTTGACCGGAGGTCCAGCGGACCTTGCGGAGCAAGTCGGAGTGCAACCGGAAAACTGGGTGTCTCGGATCCGAACTGCTGCTGAGCGTGAGGTGGGAGAGGCTTTGCGCAGGCTTACCAATGCTCAATTCTACGACCCAAAGTTGCGTGAACATGAAAGTATCAGGGATGCTCATGTTCAGATGAACCAAGCTCTCAGACCTATAGGGATTGAGGCGGAAGCGGTCTTGTTGAGACGCTATACCTATGAGGTAGCCGAAGTAAATCAAGCAATCGCAGAGAAGAATCTACAAGTACAACGCGAAAGATTGAGTGATTTCGAGCGAGCGTTTGCGGAAGTGGAAGCTCAGCTTGTTGAGTTGAAAGCCCGAGGAGAAGCTGATGTCTCGGTTATTCGGGAAACTGCCCCGCAGGAGGGGAAAGCGATTCGATCGGAGGGCGACCTTGTGTATGTAGAGAAAGAGTCGTTAGGGAATCAACTCATCACAGAGGCTGAGGCATACGCTTCCAAACTCAAGGCAGATCTCTTTGCAGAGCAGAAAGGCGCAGAGGTGTTTCTTGCTCGGGAATTAGCTCCTTTGCTTAGTACCTTGAGCGGAGGAATTGTAGCAGACCTCGATCCGTATGATTTGGATCAGTGGGCGGAGAAGCTTGGTATTGAAAAGAGGGTGGGGGCTCGGAAGTGACAGCGGATAACACGCCAAACAGATTGAGGAGAGTCCTTCGGGCACTGATAACAACCTTTTTGGTTGCGGGAATATTTGTTTTTTCTGGTTGCACGCGGATTGAGAGCCGAAAAGTTGGGGTGCGGTTCTGGAAGCTTCCAACATATCTTGGAGGTGGACTTTCTGATCGGATGTTTCGTGCTGGAGAGCTGGCAATAGATTATCCAGTAGTGAGCGAGTTGTATTCTATCGATGTTGGTCTTCGTGACCTCGAATTTAGTGTAGGGAATCAGGCGGCGCTGAAAACAAGAGCATTAGATGGAAATGAGCTTATTCTTGAGGTAACAGTGACCTTCCAGCTAAGTCAGGAAAAAGAAAAGCTTATTAGACTGATTCAAGAAATCGGCAAAACCCCAGAAGAGATTGAATCCATAGTTCGGTCTATTGCTCGCGCCGATATTCGAACCTACATGAACGAGTTGCGGACCTCTGAATTTATAGACAGCACATCAAGTTACGGAGCACTCGAACAGGTGCGTAAGAAGCTGCAAGAGCGCCTAGGCCCGTACGGATTTGATTTTAAGCAGTTGAAGCTTGATCGGTACAGATTTGATGATGAATACGAGAACCTGTTAAAGAAGATTCAACAGCTAGAAGAGGATGTGAAAAGAGAGCGAGAACGACGTCTTGTTATTGAGCGGGAGATAGAACGAGACAAAGAGCGAGCTATTGGAATTAAGAATGCAGTCCTACGGGAGGCGGCTGGATATCGTGAGCGGAGAATTCAAGATGGTGAGAACTACCTGAAAGAGAAGTCGAATCAAGCGCAGGCGCTTCGAGCTGCTGCGGATGCAGAGGCCACGGCACTGAAGAAACAGATAGAAGCTTTTGCAGGGCCAGGAGGAAGCGCTCTCGTTCGCCTAGAGTTAGCAAAGAGGTTGCTCGAGAATAATCCGCGATTTGTTGTCTTAGGTGGTTCGGACGGTGATGATGATATCAACGTTAAACGTCTTGATGCGAATCAACTCTTAGAGCAGGCGAAAATCTTTGAGGCATTAAGAGATGAGACACCAAAACCCAAGGCCGAGAAATCACAGAGCGCGGTAGAAAAAGTGACAATCGAATAGTGGTAAAGTTTGTAAAGTAAGAACGTGTCAATTTGGTAATAGGAGAGTAAAACCATGAGCAGACGGAAGATAGCATTAATAGGAGCTGGTCAAATTGGGGGAACCCTTGCCCTTCTTGCGGGAATGCGGAAGTTAGGAGATGTAGTGCTGTATGATATCGTTGAAGGCATGCCTCAAGGGAAGGCGTTGGATCTGTCGCACCTCGCACCCGTGTTTGGGCTCGATTTTTCGATTACAGGAACAAACAACCTCGAGGATATTGCAGGTGCTGATATTTGCATTGTTACCTCTGGTGTTCCCCGTAAGCCTGGAATGAGTAGAGATGACCTTGTAAAAGTAAATGCCGATATTGTTCGTTCTGTAGCCGCTGGCATACGAGAACATGCGCCAGAGAGCCTCGTGATTGTTATCACCAATCCGCTTGATGCTATGGTCTATCTCATGCAACGAGAAACCGGAATTGATCCCCGAAGAGTTGTAGGAATGGCAGGAGTGTTAGACACGGCCCGTCATGAAGCCTTCTTGGCATCAGAGCTGGACGTTTCTGTGAACTCGGTTGCGGCTTTCGTTCTCGGGGGACATGGAGATACGATGGTTCCAGTTCGGTCTTATACGACGGTCCGAGGTATTCCAATCACTTCTTACATTGAAGATGCGAGACTTACAGAGATTGAGAATCGAACTCGTAAGGCTGGCGGTGAGGTGGTCTCACTCTTAAAGACTGGCTCAGCGTTCTATTCGCCAGCAGCTTCAGCGATTCAGATGGTAGAAGCCTATATATACGATGAAAAGAGACTTCTCGCGGCATGTGCGCAGTGTAACGGAGAGTTTGGAGTGGATGGTATGTACGTTGGAGTGCCAGTAATCATGGGCAGGAATGGCGTGGAAAAAATTGTGGAGATTACGCTCAACGATGAGGAAAAAGGACAGTTCGAGAAAAGTGTTGAGGCCGTAAGGGGTGTCGTCGATATCCTCTAAGGAAAACGGGACTCCGGTTCTCACGTCCTGTTGAAGTATATTATCTAAGTATCTGTTTATATTGCGTTTAATGATGCTCTTGGGGCTTTCATTGCACGACGTATTCAGGCCCCTTTGGGGGTTTAGAGATTTTTCTACTCGTGCAAGGATAGATGCGTTTTTATCGACTGTAGTGATTGGATTATGATGAAGCTTTTGAAATTTTACGACTCAACGGTTGGCAAGAAGGTAGTGGTGGCCCTCAGTGGGGTGGTCCTGCTCGGTTTTGTCATTGGTCATGTTACGGGCAACCTGAAAGCATTTCTCGGATATGGCGAGGGAGGGCAGCACAAGTTAGACCACTATGCTGAGTTTTTACGGACTATTGGGGAAGATATCTTCGGCTACTCTGGTTTCTTGTGGCTGGTAAGAGGATTCTTGTTGGTCTGTATTCTTTTACATGTTGCGACAATAATTCAGTTACGAGCTCGGAATTCAAAAGCGAATCCAGACCGATACCAGAAGAGCAATTATCGAGCATCATCAGTGGCCTCCCGGAGCATGTTCTGGGGCGGGTTGCTCCTGTTCTTCTTTATTATCTTTCACATCCTACATTTTACTACGGGCACATTGCATGATTCTTTCGTGCATGGGGCCGTATACGCCAATATTTACTCAGCATTTCAGAGTACAATCATAACGCTTTTTTATGCCGTATCGATGGGCGCACTTGGATTGCACCTCTATCATGGTGGATGGTCCCTGTTTCAGACGTTGGGGGTCGATAACCCTGATACGAATTCAGCTATCCGCTTGGGGGTAAGAGCCCTGGCAGTTTTTGTCGTGATTGGCTTTGTCAGTGTGCCAGTGGCGATTTACTTGGGATTTCTTCCTCCGCCGCAATAGGACTCAATTGGGGCTAGGGAATTGGGGCTGGGGAAAGTCAGTTCTGGTGGAACGAGGTTGCACTTGAATAGGAAACGAAAAGCATTAGGACAAAGGAAACTATGCAAATACGTGAAGAATCGCTGAAGTCAGGGGCTCCGAGTGGCTCACTAGCCGAGAAGTGGGATAATCACCGCTTCTCAATCAAACTCGTAAATCCTGCGAATAAGCGGAAGTATTCAGTTATTGTTGTTGGAACAGGTCTTGCCGGCGCATCAGCAGCAGCAACGTTTGGAGAGCTCGGGTACAAGGTAAAGGCTTTTTGTTATCAGGATTCGCCGAGGAGAGCGCATAGTATCGCAGCGCAGGGCGGTATCAACGCAGCCAAGAACTACCAAAACGATGGAGACAGCGTTTACAGGCTTTTTTATGACACGATTAAGGGTGGGGATTACCGCTCGCGTGAAGCGAATGTGTATCGACTGGCGCAGATTAGCCGAAACATAATTGATCAGTGCGTTGCTCAGGGGGTTCCATTCGCCCGTGAGTATGGCGGATTGCTCGCGAACCGGTCGTTCGGTGGAGCGCAAGTAAGTCGCACATTCTATGCCCGCGGACAAACAGGCCAGCAACTTCTGCTCGGGGCGTATCAGGCACTCTCAAAGGAGATTGCCAGTGGGCAAGTGGAGATGCATCCCTTAACCGAGTTGCACGATATCGTTCTGGTGGATGGCCACGCAAAGGGGATTATCGCTCGCAATCTTTTAACGGGAGAGCTTGAGAAGCATAGTGCGGATGCTGTAGTTCTTGCTACTGGCGGCTATTCAAATGTTTATTTCCTATCAACCAATGCGATGGGGTGTAATGTTACTGCAACATGGAGAGCGCATAAGCGGGGAGCCTTCTTTGCGAACCCGTGTTATACGCAAATTCACCCCACGTGCATACCGGTCTCGGGAGACCATCAGTCAAAACTTACCCTGATGAGTGAATCTCTCCGCAACGACGGTCGTATTTGGGTGCCGAAAGAAAAGGGAGATAGCCGTCCTCCGTCAGAGATTCCTGAAGCTGATCGCCACTACTACTTAGAGGAGCGTTACCCGAGCTTTGGTAATCTTGTCCCGAGAGATGTCGCCTCTAGAAATGCAAAGGAGCGTTGTGATAACGGGTTTGGAGTTGGGCCAGGGGGACTTGGTGTTTATCTGGATTTTGCGGCTTCCATACAAAGAATGGGTGAACAGGCAGTCAGAGAGCGTTATGGAAACCTCTTTGAGATGTATCAACGTATAACGGATGAGAACCCATACAAAGTGCCGATGCGGATATTTCCAGCCCCTCATTACACCATGGGGGGGCTTTGGGTTGATTATAACCTTATGACGAATATTCCTGGGTTGTATGCGATTGGAGAAGCCAATTTCTCAGACCATGGATCAAATCGACTGGGTGCGAGTGCGCTCATGCAAGGCTTAGCAGATGGTTATTTTGTTATACCGTACACAATAGGGAACTACTTGGCGCAACAAGAGCCGGGAGCGGTGAACACTGAACATCACCGCTTCGATGAAGTGCAGCAAGAAGCTCAAGATCGAGTGTCGTCTATCATGGCGCTGAAAGGAAAAACTTCAGTGGATACGTTCCACAAAAGACTCGGGAGAATCATGTGGGACGAGTGTGGAATGTCTCGCACGAAAGAAGGTCTGGAGGGCGCGATCGCATCGATTAGCGAGCTGCGAGAGGAATTCTGGCATGATGCAGCAGTTCCTGGAGATGCACATGGGGTGAATCAAGTTTTAGAGAGGGCCGGTCGAGTGGCTGACTTCCTTGAATTTGGCGAACTCATGTGTCGTGATGCTCTGGATCGGAATGAATCTTGTGGTGGTCACTTTCGGGAGGAGTATCAGACTCCAGAGGGAGAGGCTCTGAGAAATGATGAAGATTATTCTTATGTCGCTGCATGGGAATTTGGGGGTGTCGGAACAGCTCCCGTACTTCATAAAGAACAACTTGAGTTTGAAAATGTAAAGCTTACTCAGAGAAGTTATAAGTAATATTTATTCGGTGAGGATCGCATGCACGTAATACTTAAGATCTGGAGGCAAAGCTCCGCGCAAGCAAAGGGAAAGTTTTGCTCGTATGATCTCGATGATGTTAGTCCGGATATGTCGTTTCTAGAAATGCTGGATGTGCTGAATGGTAGGCTTGAATCCAATGGCGAAGAGCCTGTTGTGTTCGAGAGTGATTGTCGAGAGGGGATTTGTGGCACGTGTTCGCTCGTAATCAACGGCCGCCCACATGGACCAGCAAGCCGTACAACGGCCTGTCAACTTCATATGAGAAGTTTCAAGGACGGTGACACTATTTACATCGAGCCATGGCGCGCAACTGCCTTTCCTGTGGTTAAGGATCTCATGGTAGACCGGACAGCATTTGACCGTATTATTCAAGCTGGTGGTTTTATTTCAATCAGAACGGGAGCTGCACAGGATGCGAACGCTACTCCGATCTCCAAAGTTGATGCCGACAGGGCTATGGATGCTGCTGAGTGTATTGGCTGTGGCGCATGTGTGGCAGCTTGTCCGAACGGTTCTGCAATGCTGTTTACCGCCGCAAAAGTATCCCATCTCGCTGCGCTCCCACAAGGAAACGTTGAGCGCTACGCCCGGGTGCAGAAAATGGTAAAGCAGATGGACGATGAAATATTCGGCTCTTGTACCAACTTTGGAGAGTGTCAGGAGGCCTGTCCTAAGGGGATTAGCATCAAGTTTATTGGGCAGCTGAATAGGGACTACTTGAAGGCATCGCTTGGGAAGGTAGATGACGTAAGAGGGAGTGTTTCACCTCAGTAAAACACGCCCGCCATCTGCTCTGATACTCTGTTGGCTGCAACCAAGGGTTATAGGGCAGCCATTGGGTCTTCGCTTGTGATTTTGTGCCTGTGACGGCTTATTTGTGATGGTGAATTCTCAATCGCAGCTCCTTGATAAGCTTAGAAAAGCGGTATTTCATCGGCAATCACTTTTACAGCAGGGGGAGCCCTTCCGGCTATTTCATAGAGAGTTTGACGGGCAGGCAGGGCTTTGGATTGATTGCTTTGGTCAGGCATTGATAGTTCACGTAGAGGAACAGTTCGATTTTTTGCATTCGCAACTTCGTGCAATCAAAGGAGAGATACGTGATTTGACAGGCGTTGAGCATATCTATGTGCGGATTCACCGGCGCCGAAGACAAG
>Ga0181593_10005440_pt1 | contig 11534 bp, 10 predicted proteins | sample 071ome_19_FD_133756 | JGI IMG/M metagenome (GOLD analysis project Ga0181593, IMG submission 133756) | Coastal salt marsh microbial communities from the Groves Creek Marsh, Skidaway Island, Georgia - 071413AT metaG (megahit assembly) | ecosystem: Environmental > Aquatic > Marine > Intertidal...
CGGCACCGAACTCACCGGGCTGCTTGCCGCCGTCTCTTTGATCGAGCTTATCTTTGCGTGGGGCGGTCTCGGGCAGTGGGGGTTGAACGCCATCCTCACGGGCGACTTCGCTGCCGTGCAGGGCTACGTGCTGGTCCTTGCGCTGTTTTCGGTTGCCGTCTTTATCGTGATTGACGTGTTGGTCTTACTCCTCGAACCGCGCGCGACGTTGCGACCATGACCGATATTGCCGCCACCTCATCCGCGGAACCCGGCTTCACTTGGACCGGGCGCATTCTCGGTGTCACGCGCCGCAGCCCGACCTTTGCAATCGGTTTCTTGATCGTCGTGATCTTCGCCTTTGTTGCGGTCTTCGCCAACGTGATATCGCCCTTTGGCGCGATCGAAACGTTCTCGAGCAAGGTCTTATTTCCGCCGGGACCCGAATTCTGGTTCGGGTCGGACGGCAACGGTATGGATGTCTTCAGCCGCGTGATGCACGGGGCGCGCTTTGCCTTCGGGATCGCTGTGCCGTCGGCCATCATCATGTTGGTGATCGGCGTGCCGCTGGGCCTTATCGCCGGTTACAAGGGCGGGATGATCGACGAAGTCGTGCTCCGCACTATGGATGTCGTGCGCTCATTTCCGTCCATCGTCTTGGCCCTCGCGGTGGTCGCCGCCACCGGCCAATCGCTGGTCAACGTGGTGCTGGTCATCGGCTTCCTTGATGCGCCGATCTTCACCCGCTTGGTCCGTTCCGAGGTGTTGGCCCTGCGCTCCAGCGGCTTTGTCGACTCGGCCGTGGCCGCCGGCAACCCGACCTGGCGCATTCTTTTCGTTCACCTTTTGCCCAACGCGATCCGTGGCTCCACCGCCATGATCGCGGTGCGCATGGCTTGGGCGGTCCGCATCAGCGCCACGCTCGCGTTCATCGGCGTCGGCATTCAGGCGCCCACGCCTGAGTGGGGCGCAATGATCCGCCAGGGCGCCGAGTTCATCATCAGTGGCGAATGGTGGGTCGCACTATTTCCGGGTCTTGCGCTGGTCGGAATCGTGCTCGGCTTCAACCTCTTGGGCGACGGGCTGCAGGATCTGTTGGATCCGCGCCGGAAGGCGACCGGCAAATGAGCCTGCTCGAGGTCTCGAACCTTCACACCCACTTCATCTCGCACGACCTCAACAACAATCTGAGGATTGCGAAAGGGCTGAACGGCGTCACCTTCGAGGTCGACAAGGGCGAGGTCGTCGGCATCGTCGGGGAAACCGGTGCCGGCAAGTCGCTCACCGCGATGTCGATCATGGGGCTCCTGCAACCGCCGGCGCGCGTCGTCGAGGGCTCGGTCCGTTTCGACGGCAACGAAATTCTCGGCCTGTCGGCCGAAGAGCTCAATCGCATCCGCGGTACCGAACTCACGATGATCGTGCAGTCGCCGCTCACCTCGCTTGATCCACTCAGCCGCGTCGGCAAACAGTTGGTCCGCGCCCAACGCGAACATCGCGACATCTCTAAAGAAGACGCCTGGGCCGCCGGGGTCGAGACAATGACTACGGTCGGGATTCCTGACCCCGAGCGTCGCATGCGCGCTTGGCCGCACGAATTGTCGGGCGGCATGGCGCAGCGCGTGTTGATTGCGCTCGCATTGATCAACGGGCCGCGCATGATCATCGCCGACGAACCCACCACCGGGCTCGACGTGACTGTGCAGGCCCAAATCCTCGACCTTCTCCAAGGCCTCGTGCGCGATCGCGATATGGGGGCGATGATCATCACCCACGACCTCGGCGTCGTGGCCCACTATTGCACCCGGATATGCGTGATGTTTGCCGGCTCCATTATCGAGACCGGGCCCGTGCGGCAGATATTCAACGATCCGCGCCATCCCTACACCCAGGCACTCATCTCATCGACGCCGAAACGCATCGCGGAAAAAGGCTACGGTCAAATCGGCGGGCCGCCGCCCAATCTCTATGCCCTTCCGGCAGGGTGCCACTATCGAGACCGGTGCAACCGGGCGGCCGATCTTTGCCACACCGCGCCACCGCTCGAAGACGTCGGGGGCGGCCAGTTCGCCCGTTGCCATTTTGCGGCCACGCCCGACTCTGCCGCCGCCACGGTGCAAAATGGCTGACCCGATTCTCAAGGTTCGCGACCTGGTGAAGCATTTCCCGGGCAGTCAGTCCGGCGAAACGATCCATGCCGTCAATGGCGTGTCGTTCGACCTAATGCCCGGCGAAACTGTCGGTCTTGTCGGCGAAAGCGGCTCCGGCAAATCGACCATCGGGCGCTGCGTCTTGCGCCTCTACAAGCCGACCGCCGGGCGCATCGAATTCGGTGGCCGCGACATCACCACCATCAACGAGCGCGAAATGCGACCGTTGCGCAAAGAAATTCAAATTGTCTTCCAAGACCCCTATAGCGCGCTAAACCCGCGCATGAAGGTCGGCAATTTGATCGGCGAGTTGGTCAAACTGCATACCGACTTGGATGCGCCCGCACGCCGCGACACCGTTGCAGCCCTGGCGGAACGGGTTCACCTCAACGCCGATTTGCTCACCCGTTTTCCCAACGAACTATCCGGCGGTCAGCTGCAGCGTGTGTGCATCGCCCGCGCGCTCGCGACCAACCCCAAGGTTATCGTGCTCGACGAGCCCACCAGCTCGCTCGATCTATCGGTTCGGGCCGGCATCTTGGAACTACTGGGTGAACTTCAGCGCGAGACCGGCGTTTCCATGCTGTTTATCTCGCACGACCTGGAGACTGTTGAACTCGTCAGCCACCGGATCTTGGTTCTCTATCTCGGCTCGGTGGTTGAAGACGGACCATCCAAGGAAGTGTTCGCAAAACCGTCGCACCCCTACAGCCAAGCGCTGCTGTCGGCTGATTTGCCGCCCGATCCCGACGTAAAATTGGATCGCAAGATCCTCGAAGGCGAAGTGCCGGGCCCGGTCCATTTGCCGCCGGGCTGTCCGTTCGCGCCGCGCTGTCCGTTGGTGCGGCCGGACTGCACTGCCGCCAAACCGGGCGCGACGGCGATCGGCGAAAACCATCATGCGGCCTGTGTCCGTGTCGCCGACGGGACCAACGACATTCGCAACGCCGACGCCGCAGCGGACGGCGATATGCATAAGAAATTTCAGGACCAATTCATTGGGAGAACGTCATGACCACCAAGGGCGCTATCGATATCGTCGTCAACGTCGCCACGCCGGACATTATTCGGGCGGGCGGCTCGCCGAGCGACAACAAGTTCAAGGATCAAACGCGCCAGCCAAAAAGCGCCCGCAAAGGCGTCACCATGGCCGACTATCTCAAGAAGATGGACCGGGCCGGGATCGAACGTTCTTTGCTCATCGCGGTACGCGCCGGCGACATGAACGTCCGTGGCTCCAAAGAAATCTCCTACAAATACGTCGCCGACATTTGCCGCAAATATCCGGATCGTTTTTCAGGCCTGGCCGGCGTCAACCCGATGCTGGGCATGCAGCAACTGCGCGACCTCGAAGAAGCGGTCGACAAATACGGCTTCGTCGGGGCCCACTTCTACCCCCATTGGTTCAACATGGCGCCGGACCATCCTTACGTGTTTCCGATCTACGCCAAGTGCATCGAGCTTGATATTCCGATCATGATGCAGGTCGGCCACAACCTCGTGTACCAGCGCGACCGCCGCCTTCCCAGTATGGCGGAACCGATCACGCTGGATCGCATCGCAATTCTCTATCCCGAACTCAAGCTCCTGGGCATTCATCTTGGGGTGCCGTGGACCGACGAAATGATCTCCATGGCGTGGAAGCACGAAAACATTTACATCGGCGGCGACGCCTACGCGCCGCGCTATTGGCCCAAGCAAATGGTGCACTACGCCAATAGCTACGGGTCGCACAAATTTCTGTTCGGAACCGACTGGATGGTCATCGACCCCGAGCGCGCGGTGCGCGAGGTCGAAGAGCTTAATTTCAGACCGGCCTCGAAGGCGCAGATCATGCGCGACAACGCGCTCCGTATCTTCAAACTGCCCAAAGGCGGCCTGAAGAAAAAACCGAAGAACTGGCTGGCCGCGCTGGACGAGCAGCCGGCCAAGAAGGGAAAGAAGTAATGGCGCGCCCTCATATCGAATTCATCCAATCCCAAGCGCTCGATTGGTCAAAAGGCCTGCCGTCAGGCGGGGCGCGTCCCGATGTCGACTGCAAAACGCTCAGCCTCGATGATGAAACCGGCGCGGCGACCTGCGTCGTTCGTTACCCTGCGGGGTGGTCGCGGCCCAAGGCGGGGTACCTCACCACCGACGAAGAATTCTACGTCCTCGATGGCAGTCTCACGATCAATGGAATCGAGTACGACCGAGACAGCTACGCTCATCTGCCGGCCGGCCACCTTCGTACCTCGTCCGAATCGAAAAATGGTGCGGTTTTGCTCACGTTTTTCGAAGGCTCGGTCGACGCTGAGTTGTCCGACGCTCCCGGCGATGCCTTCCGCGCCGATCGTCTGGTGGAAAAGATTTCCGCGCCGACCGCCGATTGGGGCAATGCCGACCTCGACGCGATGGGCTTGCGCGATATCTCGACCAGTTCACGTCTGTTGTCGTTGTTCACCGATCCCGACACCGGCGAGATCACCTACCTGACCGGCGTCGTGCCGTTCAAAGCCGAGTCCTCGCCCGAGCGCCACCCCGTTGGTCAAGAGTTCTACATTTTGGGCGGATCGCTTTCGGGCGTCGGGGGCGTCATGCAGGCGGGGGCCTATTGTTGGCGCCCGCCGTTGGTGACCCATGGCCCCTACGGCAGTCAGACCGGTGCGCTGATTATCTTGCGCAGTGTCGGCGGACCGCTGACCACCGAACTCGACGATCCGGTGCCGCACACCTATCAACCCGAGCATGCCCCGGTATTGCCGCCCGAACTCGCCAAGGCCGGTTCGAAACCCCTACCTCCGCCCGATCGGTACTAAGCACCTATGAATCAAACGCGCCCCATTACCGAACGCCCGGCGTCCTACCGGGCGGTGACGATCACCGAGGGGTTGCGCACCAGTGCGCGCAACAACCCCAACAAACTTGCCCTTACCGAGGCCGGCCGGGAGCTTACCCATGGCGCGCTCATTCGGCGGATCAACCGGGTCTCGAACGCGGGGATCGGGCTCGGTTTGGTGCCGGGCGACCACGTCGCGCTGATGTGCGCCAACTGCATCGAGTTCGTCGAGGTTACCTGTGGGATGTCCGAAATCGGTGTCGCGCCGGCGATGATCAACGCCCGCTCCACCGCGCACGAAGCCTCCTACATTTGCAACGACTCGGGCGCAAAGGTCCTGTTCGTCCACATTGACTATCAAGACGCGGCGTTCGCCGCCGATCTGGATACGGTCGAGCGCATCGTCGTGATCGACCCCGGCAACGACAACAGCGACTACGAAAAACTCCTGGCCGCGGCATCCAGCGATCAAACCGTCGTCCCGCTTGAAGAATGGGACGTCTTTTCGATGCCCTATACCTCGGGCACGACCGGACACCCCAAGGGCGTACTCCTGTCGCACCGCAGCCGCGTCAACCACATGCTGTTCACCATGGCGGCCAACTATGGATGCTACACGCCCACCGCGCGGCCGCTCGCCACCTCGCCGTTCCACAACGGCGCCGGATTTATCAACGCGCTCGCCGGCCCGTTCTTCGGCGGCACCACGCACATCTTGCCGAAATACGAACCCGAAGTGATGCTCCGCGCGCTCGAAGAGCGTCACATCACCAGCATGTTCATGGTGCCGACGCATTTCCACGCCTTGTTCAATTTGGGCGCAGACACCTTAAGCAAGTACGACAAAAGCTCGCTCCAGGTCATTCATTCGAATGCCGCCCCGTTGCCCCAAGCCACCAAGGTCAAGATCGTCGATTATTTCGGCGACGGTATCTTGTTCGAGTCCTATGGCTCGACCGAAGCCGGCGGCTGCACCTTTCTGCGCCCCGAAGACCAGTTGCGCAAAGACAGTTGCGTCGGTCAGCCCGGCCCCGGCGTCTGGCTGGAAATCCGCGACGACAAGGGCAAGGAACTCCCCGTCGGCGAGGTCGGCGAGGTCTGGGTGAAGAACGCCTGGCTGTTCAACGGTTATTGGAACAAACCCGAAGCGACTGCCGAAGCGCTGGTCGACGGCTGGTGCTCGGTCGGCGATCTCGGACGCATGGACGACGAAGGCCATCTCTACCTCGTCGACCGCAAAAAGAACGTCATCATTTCGGGCGGCCAAAACATCTTCCCGCGCGAGATCGAAGAGGTCTTGCACCATCACCCCGCGGTCGGCGATGTCGCGGTCGTCGGCAAGAAGGACGATTACTGGGGCGAGGCTGTCACCGCGTTCGTGGTTCTGCGCGAGGGTCATACGATCACCGCCGACGAACTCAAAGAGCGCTGCGCCCACGAACTCGCGCGTTACAAGCTGCCCAAGGAATTTCATTTCATCGACGTGCTTCCGAGGAACGCGACCGGAAAGATCCTGCACCGCGAGCTGCGCGACGCCGTGAACAGAGGGGATTACGACAAATGATCATCACCCGGCACTACGCCACGGTCGGCGACCGGCGCGTCCATTACCGGCGGGCCGGGCAGGGGCCGGCCATTGTGCTGCTTCATGCCTCGCCGGTTTCCAGCGAAGTCTTCGAAGAGGTCCATTTCCCGATTCTTGCCAAAGAGTTCACCGTCATCGCGATAGACACACCGGGCCAAGGTTTTTCCGATCGGCTGGACCTCGGGCGCCAGGAACGGATCGAGGATTTGGCCGATGCGCTGGCCGAAACCCTGGAAGTCATCGGCGTCGACCATTGCGCGTTGTACGGCCGCCATACCGGCGCCTCGATCGCGGTTGAATATGCCCGTCGTTATCCCAGCCGGTCGGCCCTCGTGATCACCGACGGCTTTCCGCTATTCACCGCCGCGGTACGCGACGAATACTTGAAGAACTACCTTGCCGAGATCGTGCCTGATTGGGCCGGCTCGCACCTATTGTGGTGGTGGTTCCGCTACCGCGAACAGCATGTCTTCTGGCCCTGGAACAAACACGAAGGTGCCAACCGCGCTGACCAAGACGTGCCCGACCTCGCGTTCCTCCATCGTGGCACCCGCGAGATCCTGGTTGCCGGTAACACCTACCAAAAACCTTACGCGGCGGCCTTCCTGCATGAAGGCATCCCGTGCGTGAACGACATCATGAAGGGCCCCGTGCCGGTCTGCTTCGGCGCGCGTCCTGGCGATTCGATCTTCTCGGCGCTCAAGCGCATGCCCAAGAAGGCCTGGCTCAAGGAATTCAAGCGCGACAAACGCGACGCCGCGATGGAAGAGCTCGAGATCTTCCGTCAATGCCCGGCCAAAGGCGAACCCGCGCCGGCGCCCGATGTCACCGATCTCCCGGGTCGGGCGACCATTCGCTACATTGCCGTCGCCGGTCGCCAAACCGCGATCCGCAGTGCGGGCGATCACCACGGCGGTACGCCCGTTGTGCTGCTGCATCGCTTCCCCGGTTCGGGCACGTACTTCGAAGATTTGCTGCTTGAGCTCGGGAAGACGCGCCGCGCGATTGCCGTCGATTTGCCCGGGCACGGCGATTCCGACGCGACCGACGATCACAGCGTCTCCGGCTACGCATCTGCCGTGGCGGACGTTTTGTCGTCCCTGCGCCTACCACCCGCCCATGTCTACGGTCATAACGCGGGCGCGTCCGTCGCGATGGCTCTGGCGTTGGAGCACCCTGCTTCGGTCGCCAGTTTGATGCTCGAAGGCCCGATGGTAATAACGGCTCCCGACCGAGCCCGCATGGGTGCGCGGTGGGCCGAGCCCGCCGATCCGGTGTGGGACGGCCATCATCTCACCACCATCTGGCACCAGACGCGCGATAAGCGGCTTTATTACCCCTGGTACGAAAAGACACTTGCCGCCAGTCGTTTCATCGAGCCCGGCGTCACGCCCGAGGCGATCCACGACCAGGTCGTGCAAATGATCAAACACCCGTCCTCGTTCAAACCCGCCTGGGACGCCGCCTTTGCTTATCCCACACGCGAACGGTTGTCCGAGGTCCGCGTCCCGCTTTGGGTCGGCGTCACCGAGGCCGATGATTTCGCGCCTTGCCGCGAGGCGACGGAACGTTTGCTCGACCGCCCCGTGGACGACCTGGGGCCGGTGCCCAGCACGAACGGGACAGCCAAAGCGATCCAAAAGTTCCTCAAATCCCTGGGGTAACACCATGACAGCTGCCGCTGAAACTGCCGCCACCGACACGAGCGCCCTCGCGGGCCGGTTCGCCGAGGTGATCGGTGCCGATCATGTCGTGACCGACGAGGCCGAGCGCGCGGTCTATTCGCAAGACATCGTGCAATGGGAGGCGCCGCTTGCCGATGTGGTGGTGCGGCCGGGTTCTGCGGCCGAGGTCTCGGCACTACTCAAACTCGCGGCCGAACTTGGGCTCGCGGTTGCCCCGCGTGGCGGCGGGCTTTCCTATACGCGCGGCTATGTGCCCGAAAAATCCGGCACCATGGTGCTCGACCTTACGCGCCTCAACGAGATTCACGAGGTCAACGAAGAAGATCGCTACATCACTCTCGGCCCCGCCGTCACGTGGCAGCAAGTGATGGACGAGCTCCGGCCGCGCGGTCTACGCACTGTTCTCACCGGCCCGATCTCCGGCATCTACTCCACGGTCGGCGGGGCGGCGTCGCAAAACATCCCGGGCAGCATGGATACCATACTTGGCATCGAGGTCGTGCTCGCCGATGGGCGGATCGTGCATACCGGCTCGTCCGCGATTCCGCGGGCCAAGTCGCCCTTCTACCGTTACTACGGCCCCGACCTTACCGGTTTGTTTCTCGGCGATACCGGCACCTACGGCGTCAAGACGCGCCTGACCTTGCGTATCGAACCGATCCCCGAGGGCGTCGCCTTCGGCTCGTTCGCATTCGAGACTCTATCCGAGATGGCGGCGGCGATGACCGACGTCTCCCGCCTCGGGGTTGCCGCCAAAAGCTTCGGGATGGATCCGCTCAAGAACCGCACCGCCACCAAGGTCAGTCTGCGCGACGGCGCGGAAACCCTCAAAGAAGTCGCCCGCAGTTCGGGCTCGTTGGTGCGCGGCATCAAAGACGCCGCCCGTATCGTTGCCGCCGGGCGCGACGCCTTCGACGACGTCAAATGGTCCTTGCATCTTACGGTCGAGGGTTTCGATCAACGCGCCGCCGAGACCGCGATGGAGGCTGCGCGCAAGGCCTGTGCCGGTCACGGGGGGCGTGACATCGAACCCAGCATCCCCATCGCGATGCGCGCCAAACCCTTCTCGATTCGTGGCTTCCTCGGCCTGCAGGGCGAACGCTGGGTGCCGGTGCACGGCGTGTTCCCGATGTCGCGTGCCCAAGAGGTCGTGAAGGCCGTCGATGCCTTCTTCGCCGAGCGCCAGGCGAAGCTCGATACCCACCAGATCCATCACTCCTATCTGTCCTCAATCAACGGCCAGTTCTGGCTGCTGGAGCCGATGTTCTACTGGACGGACGAGGTCAGCGAGTTCCACATGCGTTACCTCGACCGCAAGCGCTACGCCAAGTTCGAAGGCATTCCCGCCAACCTGGAAGCCCGCGCCACCGTGATGGAAATTCGCACCGAATTGCGCGACCTCTTTCATGGCCTCGGCGCCGTATCGGCCCAAATCGGCAAGTTCTACAGGCTACCTGACGCGCTGGAGCCCGAGACCTACACCGTCCTCACTCAGATCAAAGACCTCCTCGACCCCGACCGGCGCCTCAATCCCGGCAACTTGGGCTGGCGCTAAACGAGGGACGCCCGCCCCACGAAAGGGACGGGCGTTTGAGTCTGGCCGTCTACGAGTAGACGTGGGCGGCGCTCCGCACCTGGGCGCCGGCATGCGGGCTAATGCGCTCCATCGAACCCATGAACTGCGGATGGACCATCCCAGAGCCGATAAACGTGTAACGCAAGGCTTGGTGTTGGGTGTTGACGTAGAGCGATCGCTCGTCGCCGCAGAAGGGTCGAGCTGTCGCCGCGACGAACGCGTCGGCATCGAATTCAGCCTGCTGACGCAAGCCTTGGTCGATCATGTCGACGATTTCGAAATACTCGTTGATCGCCATCTCGATTTCCTCCGGACTCGAGGAGTCCGCCAAGGCGTCGACCATGAGCGAGTCGATCTTCGCGTGCTGGGCCTCTTCCATCCAGTGGTGCTTGAGCAAGGACTTGAACTGCGGATCTAGGGTGTCGTCGCACTTCACGCTGTCGACATAGTGTGCTTGCGACATCCACTCGAGATGCAGGATCGTCAGCGCGACCGCCAACGGATGATGGGCGAGGACGGCGCGAGAGGTTTCCGCGGGCGGTCCGATCACATCGCACGGTGTGCGAAACCCGTCGATGAACGCTTCACGGAACGTCTTGAACAGGTGAATGTGTTTGGCTTCTTCGGTCGCGAACTGAAGCAACGCGCGTACCCGATAGTCGTCGCCGTCCTTAAGCTGCGGGCGGGCGTGATCCAAGACGAAGGGCAAAATAAACTCTTCGACCATGCCGAACATGTACAAATAGTTGTGGCCGCGAGTCTGATTGGCCACCATCCGCTCTTCCTCGGTTAAGAACGTCATCACGTCGGTGCGCGCCAGCGTGTCGGGCATGAAGTTCCGGCCGAAGTCGAGCGGCCGGTCCTCGCCGATGATGTCCTCAACCCGCCAGTTGACCCGCTCCGAGGTCGCCAGCACTTCTTTGTAGGTGAAGGCCTGTCTCGTCGTGGTTGTGGCCTGCATCGCGGTCAGGTTGGTCGGTTCCATGTTCATTGAAGTCTCTCCTTGAGAAAAAAGGTTTCAGGGGTCAGTCGTCGAGGGTGGGTACGGCGACGCCGTAGCGAACAGCGAGAGCTTGGGGCGACCGCAGACCCATGGCCTGCAGCCGCTGCATGGACATATCCCGGGTCCGTGCGGTCGCCAGCCGGCGTGATTCCCAGCGCCGAACAGCTTTGAGGGCCGACTGGCCAGTGGCGACGAAACGCTGCCAGGGCTCGAAACCGTGGGTGCTTGGTACGAATGCGGTCATCTTCTTATCTCCGTCAGTTAGGGCAGCCGCCTTGGCTGCATGGCGAAGATGGCCCCCCACCGTTTGAGACACCGTTGGAACGACCGTGGAAAAAGCCCAAAATGGGGAAATTATCGCCCCAGGACCGTGGAAACGGCCGTTTGGCGAAGCGGGGAACGGCGAATGACGGTCGAATTGCGGGTATTGGGGGAGCTGGAGGTCGTCCGCGACGGCACCCCGGTGAAATTGCCTCAATCCAAGAAAACCAAGGCGCTGTTGGCCTATTTGGCCATTTCGGGCCGGGCCCACCGCCGCGACCGGCTCTGCGAGGTGTTCTGGGATTTGGCCGACGATCCCCGAGGCGGCTTGCGGTGGTCGCTCAGCAAGTTGCGGCCCTTATTGGATGACCCCGGATCGCCCCGGATCGTCGCCGACCGGGAAACCGTCGCGTTGACCGGTGTCGCCCTTGATCTGGCCCCGCTTGTCGGCGGCTTGGATTTGGGGCTGGCCGACCA
>Ga0181593_10005442_pt1 | contig 11530 bp, 7 predicted proteins | sample 071ome_19_FD_133756 | JGI IMG/M metagenome (GOLD analysis project Ga0181593, IMG submission 133756) | Coastal salt marsh microbial communities from the Groves Creek Marsh, Skidaway Island, Georgia - 071413AT metaG (megahit assembly) | ecosystem: Environmental > Aquatic > Marine > Intertidal zone...
CCAAAACACCCACAAGCTGCTACCTGAGTTCCTTGGAATTTAAAAAACAAGAGAACTGAGGATAGCGATAAAATTAAGAATGCAGATGCGAGATAGGACCAAAAAGTATAACGGTTCAATAGTAATAGAATGCCAAGGACTAACTCAAGGATTGTTATACTAAGAACAATGATTCCTTTATACTCAATGAGCCAATAAATATTCATGCTCAGTAACTCAACTAAATATTGAGCATCACTGCTGTCGATGAATTTGCCGATACTGGAAAGTATAAATATGGCTCCCACAAAGATTCGCACGCCCGTATGTAATGAAAATGAAAGATTCACAGCAGAATGGAATTGAAGAATTTTTAGTTTCTAAGTCTAAATATACTATGTTTGCGATAATGTGTTTGGTATTATCTGGCGTATTTCAGTACAGATAGATTTAAGTCGAAACTGTTTAGTTTTATATTGAATCTAGTTAGTCGAATTACAACAATAAAAGTGCAACACTGAATCGGACAAGACAAATTTAAACAGGTGATCATATTAACAAAGAAAAAATAACGAGGCTCAAGCAATTACTCATTAGCTGGCTAAATTACTTTGTTTGTACAATAGCCTACGAAAAGCTTAAAGGAATAGGATGAAAAAAATAGTAGTGAGTGGTGGTACTGGATTTATTGGTTCGGATATTTGCACACAACTTCTACAGAAGGATTATGAGCTTATACTTATTACCAGAAACCCAACCAAATATGGAGCTGATAAGGCTAAAAACTTACGTTATGTATCCTGGGATGATTCCTTAAATGTAATTATGGATGAGGCTGATGCGGTTATTCATTTGGCTGGAGAGCCGGTAATTGATGGCCGATGGAATGAGGAGGTGAAGAAAAAAATCTATGATTCTCGCATCCATTCTACTCGAAAACTTGTCCAAGCAATGGCGGTGTCAGCAAATAAGCCTAAGGTATTTATTTCCGCCTCCGCATCTGGTTATTATGGGAATTCTGGAATAAACTGGTGCTCTGAGGTGGATTCACCAGGGGACGATTTTTTGGCTAAGGTTTGCGTTGATTGGGAAAAAGAGGCGCAGGGAGCCAACGAGTTAGGTATACGTGTGGTTCATCCTCGTATTGGAATTGTTTTAGGTCACGATGGTGGGGCACTAAAGAATATGCTCACTCCTTTTCGATTAGGTTTAGGTGGGTCTATTGGACCTGGAACTCAATTCATGAGCTGGATCCACCTACGCGATTTAACCCGTGCTATCATTCACCTCTTAGAAGAGGATGGTATTCAAGGGCCAGTGAATATGTGTGCTCCTGAACCTGTAACCATGGATGTATTTACGCAGGTGCTGGCTAAAACGATGCATCGCCCAAATCTATTCACGGTTCCAAGTTTTGCTTTAAAACTTCTTTTTGGGGAAGGAGCTCAGCCAATTTTGGACAGTATTAGGATGAAGGCAGGAGTGTTGGAGTCCATTGGGTTTACTTATATCTACGAAGATTTAGAGGAGGCACTTATCGACTTAGTGTAGGAGTAACTGCGACTAACGCGCAACAACTACGGTCGTTTTGTGGCGTTGTACGCTCCGCCCCGCGGCATCACTTGCTTCTATGTAGGCAATGTACCGGCCAATAGGCACTTTTTGCCCATTCTCATTTAACCCGTCCCACATTAGTGCTCCTCTGGTTCCTGCAGTATGCCCCTGGCTCAGTTGAACAATTTGCCGACCATAACGATCAAATATCCATATTCGAATTAGGTAATCCGGTGAGCTGTACTGGTAGTGTAGATACGTAACATCCTCATACCCATCAAAATCGGGGGAAAAAGGATTAGGCTCAAAATAAACCGTTGGGGTAGGTGGAGCAGCGGGTTGTATTAGCTGTTCTATGCTATTTAATTTAAGTGGGGTTCCACCACTGGGATCAACCGAACTACTCCAATTGCGAGAACTGCGCTGCGATGGATTTTTATTAATACGCTCTAAAGCAATTCCTTTGGTGTCGTACAAGTTTGGATTATGCCAATCCTGATGATAATAAATACTATCGATTACTAGGCTATCCATAAGTAATAAACGTTGATCGGATTCTTTCTTCAAACCAAATTGCATGCCTTGACTCATTAGCACGGATTGCTCATTCGATAGGGGTATTTGATGGCGGTTTTGAATGGGATGTTCCTGTAAAGAAACAAGGCTTGGGTTTGCGACTAATAAAACCGCATGATCGGGCTCTACCCACTTAAACCGAGTACTAAAAAAACTGGTTACGGACCGTTGTCTATCTTCTAGCAATGCAGAACCAAGAGTTAGTCTATCTAGAGAAAGGGCTACGTTGTCCTGGTTCCATAGTTCTATGTATTCCACCCCATTGGGTTCAAAATCATCTAAATCGTCCAGTGGATCAAACATTATTTCATGAAAGCCTAAGCTTCCGGCTTTAAGTGGAAATGCTAGGGGAATAGATAATGAGGGTATGGTTTGATTCTGCCCATCTTCACCTAAGACTATTAGATCGTTAATAAACAAAGTCCAATTCCCTGCTTGGCGCAATTGCTCTAGGTTGAGTGATTCTTGCCCTGCAAGCTTCCATACAAAATAGTGGTGTGGGAAAAGATGGGGACGATCCACTATGCTAGACAAGGTATCTAATACTAAATCAATTTGAAGTCCATCTAGCTCGATAAACAGGCGCCATGTTTTTTGGTTAGGAATGAACTCCGAGAGTTGAACATGAATGTACAAGTGTTCTTGTGCGACTTTTTGTAAGGTCCATCTGTTTGATGAGTGAATCTTAGCAGCTAATAGAGTAGTGGGTGTTTGAGCATAAACCAGAGGATTTGGTTTGCTAGGACTGCCTTGGTCTGCTGAACGATGAAAATGCCAGTTGGTAGGGTCGTTGGTTGGCTTTGAGGGAAATTTTCGCTCTAATGAGCGTCCTGTTCCCCAGTATTGTTCGAAATGAAGATCATAATGAAACCACTCCCTATCATAGTTTAGAGAATCAATAAGCGTGCCATCTGCATTGCTTAGTACAAGTTCATCACTATCGTTATTAAGGCTTGGAATAGGGTATTTATCCGAAGTCAACACAAGAAATTCATTGGGATAGAGAACTAAATCTTCCGGAAAAGACCAGGTAGAAGCCGTTCTATCACGCAGAGTCCAACCATCTAAATGCACATATTTTGAGCTGTTGTTATACAATTCAATATACTCATAAGGCCACTGTTCGTTGGGCTGAGTAAGAATTTCGTTAATGACGAGTTCCCCTTCCAAAAGGCTGTCTTTTGGCAGATATTGTACCCAGAGAATGGGTTGAGTTTGTGTATTTCCAAACCAATCACTGGCATACTCAACCTGGAGATATACCCTTTCTTCAGCTATTAGTGGCTCCGATAATTGCAGGTAGAAAAGTTGATTATGGCTATCATTTCCCAATAATTGAGCTTGTACCGGACGAGCAAATAAACTATCACGGGCAAGACTTATGCTTAGACTCTTATCAACTACAGTTTCGTCAAATCGGAGCAAAAGTTGGTTCTGTTCTACAAACGAAAAATCGGTGAGTAGGGGAGCTATAGTATCTCGTTCCACGGTATTGGGTAGTCCGGGGGTACCATATCCTGTTATTGAATCAGTTATAGTAGATAATTGGACTTGGCTACGTAACCATGAGGTAGTTGGAGCAACACGGGAACGTAGGTCATCGGCTAAAGCACCCTTGGACGGCCCCCAATTACGTTGATCGCTTGTTGGTTTATCCCATACTCTTCGTTCGATCGAGATCCCATCTGCTAACCAATCTGAGTTGTATTCAAGTTCATCCAATATAACAGGAAAAGCCTTTGTAGAATCACTCTCAGGTGCCCAAGTCCAACGAATTATATCAGAAGTATTATTTAAGTAGGGTAGATCTATAAATAGGATATGCCCGTCTGGATTCCATTCTTTTAGTGGGTCAGGCTCTGTTGAAAATACCATAAAAGACTCTGGATCAATAATAACTGGTTCAAAAAACAATGAATCTGAGGACTGAAAAGTTGAATCTAAACGTTGAACTCGACTCGCATCACCCAAATAACTCGAGCTTAAATCAATGGCTGAACGACTTCGATTATACACCTCGATATATTCAGGCCAATTACTCTCAGAGTTAGGGTTGGCTAAAAATTCGCTAATAAATACCGAATCTGGATCGGGTGGTTTAGTTAATGCGATAAAATTTAGTAGTGGTGATTCAAGTGCTCGGCCATTGGAGGAAAAAATCATTGGAATGGTTAAGGTATAGCGGAGATATTTCAACTCATTTGGCCACTCCACTACTAATTCATCAGGCCCACTCAGAGTCCAAGACACCGCTCTTTGAGTTAGTTGCGGTGGTGTTTGGTCTGTTGTGTTCTGGCTAGATCTTGCTTGAAAAGATTGAAGCATAAAATCTGAAGCATCTAGTTGGCCTGAATTTATATCGTCGGAAAAAACCAGTCGAATGTGCTTAGAGTCCACAAAATGATGAGATTTCAGATAGAAGGGGGGTGGAGGAGGAATGTTTGGATCTAATTTAAAATCGAGAAAAAAATCATCTAATCGAGTCGAAGTGCAACTAATAATTACCCCTGCGTATCCTGTTACGGGATGCGTATTATCAACAAAATGCTCCCCATCATGCGCTAAATAATTTAGTGAGTTTGGATAGCCTTCTTCTACTACCAGGTTCCAGAGACTATCGGCCTCCAGTTCCATACGATAATGATATCCGGTTCCGGCTTCAATCAGTAAATCATAGGTTCCTACAATGGTGGCATCACCCTCGTCCCAACGGACAAATCGTATGGAATCGTCTCCTGTTTCCCCAATTCGTAGCCCATATCCATTCCATGCATCACCGTAAAATAAGGAGTCAATTGGTGGCGATTGAGCGGAGTCTAAGGTGCTTGTCATACTAAACAATAGGTCTAGTCTGTTTTGCCGGGAAGGAGCGGTACCTCGTATCCATAAATAGCCCTCCCATGAGTATTTTTTTTCTGGTTCGTGTAAGGATTTGAGCTGCAATGGTGACCACAGGCGAAAACTACCGCGTTCCCTAGCATTGGACTGGAGTAGGCTAATCCCTTCCACCAGGCTGTGTTTGACTAGACTTGTATCGCCGTACCATAGCGCTCCCTGATCGAAGCGCCCGTCTTCAAAGTCGTCAGTAAAGATTTGTGCCTGTAAAGAAGTAGACGAGCATAAACTCATCAACAAGAGGATTAGTACATTGTGTAATAATTTCCCATACCATAACCCCTCCACTAAGCGAATGGATGATTCCACCCACAAAGTCGGAGGGGTGCATGGGTAAGTAACGCTGCATTTTATAGCCATGCTACCTGTACAAAATTTTTACCTTTATACATGTAGAATAAGAGCACAGGAATGGAGGATCCATGATTGTACCCCCTGATGCTACCATGGAACCCCCCATTCAAGGCGTCTCTCTTCTGACCATGTATAAACAGGATAATTGATGATAAAAAGATGAACAGAGTTCCCACCCTGAACATCCTAAGGACAATAAATAACATGTTGTGTTTGGAGTAAACCCTAATACATTGAAATGCCAAACTGTTGAAAATAAAATCAAGACCCATCTGGACGGTTCATTGTAGTATTTATTCTATAAGAGCAGTCAAAGAGGAACTACTTACACGAAAACTTAATTTTTTTTTCGAGTATATTTGAACCATGAAAAACATCCCATTTTACATCGACGGTGTGCATGGCGGCTTTATGAAAGTTGAGGGCATTATGCGTTTAGAGCAAGACGGTATATACCTTGAGTTTCAGGTAAAAGACTCACTAATGGAGGCATATAAATCGTCTGTAAAAACGCATTTTTTAGTGCTTAAGGATATAGACACAGTAGAGTTAAGAATCGGATGGTTTCGCACCCGGCTATGGATCTATGCGCAAAGCGGTAAAATTCTCGAGGCAATTCCAGGTAATGATCTAACACAGCGTGTTTTTTCCTTTAAAAGAGTGCATAGACCTGCTCTTGCTAATATGGTTTCTCAGCTCAATTTGGAACTTTCCGAACAAAAACTAAAAGAATTAGACGAAAGGTATCGGTTATCCTAAAGGCTCGAGAAAGATAATCTGCGAGGTTACCATAAACTCGATGAAAAGGTAATTCGGCCAGAGACTTAGTTTAGATAGCCTTTTTTATGCAGTAGTTCTGCATTCAGAATAGCCCCTCCAGCCGCACCGCGAATGGTATTGTGGGCCATACAAACGAAATTAATGTGAAAAAAATCACCTTCTCGTATTCGCCCTATATGTAAACTCATCCCTTTATCGCGGTCAGCGTGGAGTCGGGGTTGAGGATAGTTCTGTTGTTCGTGCAGATGATATAGGTGAGCAGGAGAGGTAGGTAAATCAAGGTCCGCAATGGGGTTTGGATATGCCTTTAGGGTTTGAATGACTTCTTCTACTGAATTGGGTTTAGTAGAAAATCTACAACTCACGGCTGCCATATGTCCATTGAGTGTATGAACCCGCGTACAAGTGGCATCCACTGTAAATGAAGGCTGATCAATTTGCGTTGCGTTTAAGGTTCCCAATATTTTTTGGGTTTCAGGAGCAATTTTTGGTTCCTCACCTGATATAAATGGAATGACATTGGCAAGAATATCTAAACTAGGCACTCCAGGGTAACCAGCACCAGATAGGGCCTGTAAAGTGGTCACGGAAAGATTTTCGAGACCAAACTGGTCATGTAAGGGTTTGAGTGCGAGTGAAAGCGGTACAGCCACACAGTTCGGATTGGTTACAATCCACCCGGATCCATCCTGGCTAAAGTTTTGATGTGAAATGAGTGAGATGTGATCGGGATTTACTTCTGGAATTAATAAGGGTACTTTTGGGTCTTGACGATAGTTTTTGGCGTTGGAAATGACTGGAATACCTGCTTTAGCAAAGCTGGCTTCAATGTCGGTTGCTACACTTGAGTCCAGCCCAGAAAATACAAAATCAACATTGCCAAGGGCATCAGGTGTACAATGTTTAACCGTTAAATGAGCTATTTCATCGGGTAGGGGAACATCTTCAATCCAGTTCACAGCGTCAGCATAGGGTTTACCTGCAGAACGTTCAGAAGCTCCTAATGCAGTGATAGTAAACCATGGATGATGTGCTAAAAGGCGAATAAATTTTTGACCAACGGCGCCTGTAGCGCCTAGTATTCCTACGTTCATATGTTTCTTAGAGTGAGTGAAAAATGAGAGTATTGAGTGTGTGAACACAGTTAATGAGCCTGGTCATTACCTAGCTGTGGACCGAGTTGGTAAAATAGTATTTTTAAACAAAAAAGGGTTCGAAAATAGCCAAATAGAATTGGTATCTTTCTCGAAGCTCAATCATCAACAATAAATGTAGTACGATGTCGAATGTAGATAGTTTAGATACCATTGTGTCCTTGGCCAAAGCACGAGGGTTTATTTTTCAATCCTCGGAAATATATGGCGGCTTAAGTGCGGTGTATGATTACGGACCTTTAGGTGTTGAACTCAAGCGAAATATCCGTAATGCCTGGTGGAAGGAAATGACGCAACGCCACGAAAATATTGTGGGAGTGGATGCCGCAATATTTATGCACCCTAAAGTCTGGGAAGCCAGTGGTCACGTTGCAGGTTTCAACGACCCTATGATTGATGATAAGCAGTCTAAACGCCGTTATCGGGCGGATATGCTCATTGAGCAATATATTTTTAAGCTAGAAAAAGACGGTAAAACTGACAAGGCACAACAAATCCAACAGCAATTGGATACGGCAGGGACTCGAAAGAGTTTGACCGAAGATCTCTATGATATTATTATAGAAAACGAAATTAAATCACCTGATTCGGGTGCCTTTGATTGGACACAAGTCAGACAATTCAACCTCATGTTTAAAACGGCCTTTGGGGCGACTGCTTCTGAAGATGATGCGGTGTATTTACGACCAGAGACCGCCCAAGGTATTTTTGTAAACTACAAGAATGTACTTGATTCTACCCGAGTAAAAGTACCTTTTGGGATTGCACAGACGGGTAAGGCATTTAGAAACGAAGTGGTGGCTCGACAATTTGTATTTCGTATGCGAGAGTTTGAACAGATGGAAATGCAATACTTTGTAGAGCCAGGTACCGACGAGAAGGCGTATGAACGGTGGCTTGAGAAGCGTCTAGACTGGCATAAGAGTATGGGAATTCGATCAAAAAACCTTCGTTTTGCCCCACATCCACCAGATAAATTGGCCCATTATGCTCGTGCTGCGGCCGATGTGCAATACCAATTTCCTATTGGGTGGCAAGAAGTGGAGGGAATCCATAACCGATCGGATTTTGATCTAACCCAACATCAAGAATATTCTGGTAAGAAAATGGAATATTTCGATCAAGCGCAAAACAAGCGTTACATTCCCTATGTGATTGAAACCTCCATTGGGCTAGACCGTTGCACCCTCATGGTACTTTCGGATGCTTACCGAAAAGAAGAAGTGGACGGTGATTCTAGGGTGGTGCTAAAAATGCATCCCAAACTAGCACCTATCCAAGTGGGCGTATTTCCGCTGGTTAAAAAACCTGAATTACAGGAACTGGCAAATCGAATTAGTAGCAATTTGAAAGAAGACTATTCGGTACAGTATGACGAAACTGGCTCTATTGGTAAACGCTATAGAAGACTTGACGAAGCGGGTACCCCATTCTGTGTAACCATCGATTTTGATGGATTGGAAGATGACACAGTAACCGTACGCCATCGAGATACCATGGATCAAGAACGAATATCTGTTGGGCAATTAGGCCGATATATTCATGACCACATGAATTCTTGGCAGAATCCTGAGGATTAAAAAGATGCTTCGGGGAGAAGACCAAAGGTAATTCAAATTACTCAATGGAAACTAGCTAATGCTAATCAGACTTTCTCACCCGTACATCAATTGACAGCTTACTCAGTTCCTGTCGCGATACCTATGACCCCGCAAGCAACTCTAGGTCCAGCTGCGCCGGATGGCTGTGAGCTCAAATCATCTTCACCGTTATGCACGATGACACCTCGTCCAAGTATCATGTTTATGTGAATGGTTTCGTCCACGTAATCAATACTGGCGTTTCCTTGAGCATCGGCTGTTATATTTCCCATGTCGCCCATATGGCGCATAGCATCGGTTGGGCCTGCATGATCCATTCCTTCAGGATTGAAATGTCCGCCGGCTGAAGTTCCATTAGCTGCCGTACAGTCGCCATATTGGTGAATGTGAAAGCCCTTATTACCCTCGCTTAATCCTGAAAGTTCAGCAGTAACTTGTACGCCATTTTCAACTGCACGAAAATAAACAGTACCTTCGGCGTCGAAGCCTTCGGTTGGATGGAGTACAGCCACGGCTTCGGATATTTCTGGAGTATTAAATTCACGCTCAATTTCAACCGTCTCGGTTTGTGTACAACCGCTTGCGATGATTAAAAGGCCAAAAATAAGGCTATTGAGACTCAATATTCTGGTTGATGTATTGTGTAAAGTCATATATATGAAGATTAGGTAGTTAGAATGTTAACAGGCCAATTGAGAATAATCTTGTATTGGCTGGTCAATGAAAATTAGTTATACAGTTTTTGCTTTAGTAATAATAACCGATTTAATTTCTCAATCATTTCAGCATGTAGATTGGCATTATCTCTAGCAAATTCTTTCCATTGGCGATTATGAGCGCCTTGTTTATGGCTATTTACCCATTCTTTGAAGCCAAACAAGCTAAAGAAGCTGGCCAGCCAGTAGATGAGAAGCATATTGAAAGAAAGTCCGGCTAACCATAATGCTATAGATATCAGAGTAAGACTTAAAGGAAACAAAAATACGGTGACCAAAAATTTTATCGAAGCGTCAAAGGCATGATCTTTTATGGTATTTCGGATTAGATTATCTACTGGAATGTAGGCGAGACGAAAATTCAAAAATCCAAGAAGGATAAATGGACTTAGGAGTAGTTTTCTCCAAAAAGGTGTTTGTTGACCCGAAGTATACTCCTGCATTCTGCTTAAGTCGATTTGTTGTTTTTCTGCCATTTCAATTAATTCTTGAGCAGTCAAGTAATCTTCCTCGGAAGCCAATTGGTCTAATTTTTCGTTGAGAAGCCGTACTCTTTTGGGGTCTACTAAGTGTGATCGGTCGTCGGCTAAATCATCCAGTAACAATTGGTGTAAGAAATAATGTTGAGCATTTTGAACATGCATCGTACACTCTTTCATGATTTTTGCTACATCATTTTTCAGAACATTAGCCGCTTTACGTTCGTCCTGCTGAAACAACTCCTGGTACTTTTTCATAGGAATGGGATCTCCATAGACCACCGTTACATCGTTCCGGGATTCTCTATGGCGGGTATAATTAACTCCTACAGGGACAATGTGTAGGTTCAAATCCCAATTATTTTTTTGTTCGGCGTCGAAGGCAATCCGGGTAAAGCCCTTACTAAGCGGTCTAATACGTCGATTTAAATTGTGATTAGCTTCAGCGAACACAAGTACTGCGTAGTTTTTTTCAAGCATACGAATACAACGTTCAAAAATGGCGTTATTTTTGGTTACGGAGCTAATACCATCCCGAACCCGGTACACAGGAAGCATGTTTAAATTTTCCAAAAACCACCTCATAAACGCACTACTAAAGGCCTGAGCCCGCGTTAAAAAGAAGGTGTATTTCCAATTAGTACTCACCACAAGCAACGCATCCATAAAGGAATTTTGATGATTTGGGATAAACATCACGGGCGTTTTTTTGGGGATTTTTTCTCGTCCAATAGATCGTATTTTCCGATAATAAAAGATGAGCCCCCATTTAGTTATAATGATTCTGAAAAATTGATAAAAAAGATAATTTGTACGCATGATGTTTAATCGGTTGGAACCATTTTTTTGATTTTAGTCCAGTAGGCGGTGACTGCAAATCCAGCAATGATATGCCAAATACCCCACCAAGCCGCAATTAAGGCCATTCCTCCTAAAGAATCAAAGAAGCTAAAGATAAGTAAAAGGCCGAGTCCTGAATTCTGTATTCCTGTTTCTATAGCTAAAGATCTGCAATCGGCGGGTGGTAGTTTAAACAGTTTCCCCCAGCTATAGCCTCCCAGTAAGGCCAAAAAATTATGCAGAAAAACCAATCCAATAACCAGATGAACGTACCCCAAGAAATGTTCAATATTCATACTAAAGGCCACGACCACAAATCCGCCAAAAAAAACTATCCCAAATCGTTTAATCCAGCCGGTCCAACGCAGAGCATAGTGCTCTGCATAACGCCTCACAATCATTCCCAGTATCAAAGGGATACCTAAAATTAAGCCGACAATCTGAAAAACTTGAACAATGTCGACCTGTATTTCTCTTAGAATTTCGGCGGTCGGTGGATATAAACTTGCCCAAAAGGTAAAATTCAATGGAGTGGCGATAATTGCTAACAAGGTAGCAATTGCTGTAAGACTAACTGAGAGGGCGGTATTTCCCCTAGCTAA
>Ga0181593_10005445_pt1 | contig 11529 bp, 12 predicted proteins | sample 071ome_19_FD_133756 | JGI IMG/M metagenome (GOLD analysis project Ga0181593, IMG submission 133756) | Coastal salt marsh microbial communities from the Groves Creek Marsh, Skidaway Island, Georgia - 071413AT metaG (megahit assembly) | ecosystem: Environmental > Aquatic > Marine > Intertidal...
ACTCAATTTCACTGATTACTGGAATTTCTCGCTCTCGCAATGCCTTAATCAAGGGGATGTGATCTGGAATGCCCGGGCTTTTGACCACTTCGTCAGCATTAAAAATCAGCTCATGCGTATGCGTCTCTTCTTCAAACGCTATGTCATTATGTAAAAGAACGTCTCTATACTTCGTCTTCAATTGCCCGCCATCACTGAGAAAAACTTCATAGCCTTTCTTTTTCGCTAAAAGGGCGGCTCCAACACCACTTTCTCCTCCACCAAGCACAACTACTCTCGACACTGCTTATCTCAGTTTGAGGGTAATGATGCTTACCACCGCCAGCATGATTCCAACGATCCAAAAGCGCGACACGATTTTGCTTTCGTGAATGCCTTTTTTCTGGTAATGATGATGCAGCGGTGCCATGAGGAATATTCTTCGACCCTCGCCATATTTCTTTTTGGTGTATTTGAAGTATGCCACTTGCATAACCACACTCAGATTCTCAATTAGGAATACACCACAGAAAATGGGGATGAGCAATTCTTTCTTTATCGCGAGTGCAAACACAGCAATGATGCCCCCTATGGCCAAGCTGCCTGTGTCACCCATAAAGACTTGGGCAGGATATGAGTTGTACCATAAGAAGCCAATACAGGCACCAACAAAAGCGCCCATGAAAATCACCAGCTCTTCCGAATTTGGAATGAACATGATATTTAGGAAGTCCGCGAAAATGATATTGGATCCGAGGTAGGCGAAGATGGCGAGGGTCAAACCGCTTATAGCCGAGGTGCCACCGGCCAGACCGTCTAACCCATCAGTCATATTTGCCCCATTGCTAACTGCCGTTACGATGATTATAACTACGATTATGTAGAGCAACCAAGACCAGTCGGCTAATTTATCTCCCGCCCAACTCAAGAGCCATCGATAGTCAAATTCGTTGCCCTTTATGAATGGAATGGTTGTTTTGGTGAGTGTAGATTCTACCCATTGAGTTTCTTCTGAAACGCAGCCTTCTTCATCTTGAACTTGATAAACTACGGGTGCACCCGCATCATCAAAGGATTTGTGTTTAATGGTTACTTGATCATTAAAAAACAGGATGGATCCAGCAATGATTCCAATCCCGATTTGACCAACAACTTTGAATTTGCCAGCCAAACCTTTTTTATCCTTCTTAAAAACCTTGATATAATCATCCGTAAAGCCTATAGCTCCGAGCCATACAGTTGAAATAAGCATTAACCAGATGTAGGTGTTATGAAGTTTGGCAAAGAGTAGTGTGGGAATGAGAATGGCGCTCAGAATGATTAAACCGCCCATTGTCGGTGTCCCTTGTTTTGCCATTTGACCTTTTAAGCCGAGATCTCTTACCGTTTCGCCTACTTGAAGTTTGCGCAGGTATTTGATAATCCTACCCCCAAACATCATGCTTATTATAAGCGATGTAAATACCGCCATGGCAGCGCGGAAGGTGATGTACTCAAATACACCTGCGCCAGTAAAATCAAGAGAATGGAGATATGAGAATAGGTAGTAAAACATTAGTTGACCAGTTTCAGCATTTCGGTTAGGATTAACATGTCGTCAAAATCAGAGCGAACTCTGTTGATTTCTTGATAGGTTTCGTGGCCTTTGCCTGCTACAAGAATGATGTCACCGCTTTCTGCCATGGCAGCTGCAGCCTTAATGGCTTCTCTTCTATCGGTGATGCTGAGGGTTTTCTTTAGCAGCGTTTTATCCACGCCCGCTTCCATATCTTTTATGATTTGTGTAGGGTCTTCTGTGCGAGGATTGTCGCTGGTGAGCAAGACTTTATCGCTGTGTTTTGTGGCAATATCTGCCATCACCGGACGCTTGTCTTCATCACGATCTCCACCGCAACCAATCACGGTGATTACTTTTTCATTTCCTCCTCTGATATCATTGATTGTATTCAATACATTTTTGAGTGCATCAGGGGTGTGTGCATAGTCTACAATTCCAACAATGCCATTATCTGTTCTTAAATACTGAAATCGACCTGCGGGTGGATTGAGGTTGCTTAGCATGGTTAATACCTCAAGTTTGTCTTGGTTCAGCAAGATTGCTGTGGCGTAGGTGGCTAGTAAATTATAAGCGTTAAAATGCCCGATCAGCTTTGACCACAATTCATTTCCATCAACCACTAGATTTAGACCTTGGAAGTGATTTTCAAGAATTTTAGCTCTGAAATCAGCGTCCTGTTTCAAGGCGAAGGTGTATGGAGTAGACTTTGTGTTCTGCACCATGATTTCCGCATGAATGTCATCTTGGTTTATGAGTGAAAACGCCTGATTGGTCAGATCATCGAAAAAGGCCTTTTTGGCTTTGATGTAGTTATCAAAGGTTTTATGGTAATCAAGGTGATCGTGTGTGATGTTCGTGAAAAGAGCACCTTTAAACCTTAACCCACTAATCCTTTTTTGGTGTACTGCATGAGAGCTTACTTCCATAAAGCAGTATTGACATCCTTCTTCCACCATTTGTGCCAGTAGCGCATTTAGTTGGATTGGATCAGGCGTTGTGTGCGTAGCGCTTACTTCTTTATTGCCGATCTTGTTGACAACGGTGGATAACATTCCCACCTTGTATCCAAGTGCCTTAAACAGCTGATATTGAAGAGTGACAACTGTGGTTTTTCCATTGGTGCCAGTAGTGCCAACTAAATCGAGTTTTTCGGAGGGGTTTCCGTAAAAGTTAGAAGCGATAACACCTAGGGCCTTTTGTGAGTCCTTCACCCGAACATAGGTGACCTCAGGTCTTTGAACATCTGGAAGAGTTTCACAAATAATGATGTTGCATCCCTGATCAAGCGCGCTATCAATAAATTTATGGCCATCTGTTTGGGTGCCACGAACAGCAATGAAGGCGCTGAGCGGATCGGCCAAACGGCTATCGGAGCATATTTTTTCAACAGCGAGATTGGTGCTCCCAATTAGTTCTTCGAGCCCTGCTTTGTATAATATGTCTTGAAGAAGCATCATGATAATTCAAGAATTATTCGTTCGCCTTTTGTAATTCTTTGTCCTGGGTCTATCGATTGACTTTTGATCGAACCTCGGCCTTTGATAGATACCGTAAGTCCAGCATTTTCAAGAATGTAAACAGCGTCTTGTGCCGACATACCCCTCACATTTGGTACGAGATTTTCGGTGACGGCCCTTCGGTCCATTTTGACCTTATCGGGCCCTGTTTGAGTAATCACCCATTTATTATCTGGGTTACTCGATTCAATAGGGATGTTGAGATGATCGAATACGGTGAAAAGGTCTTGTTGTGCACCGTTTTTTGACACAGGAATGTGGGTGAGCGAAGTGATTTCACTTTGTTGGTCAAGCTCATCATGGATTTTAATGCTTGTGGCGTATACCTTATCGGCAATCTCTTCGAATATGGGTCCTGCTACGTGGCTAGCATAGTAATGACTTCTGTTTGGTGCATTTACCACTACAATGCAACTATACTTGGGGCTATCAGCTGGAAAGTACCCTGCAAACGAAGCTTGATAGCTGATCTTCTGACCGTATCCCTTGCTAGAATTTGCTATTCGGGCTGTCCCAGTTTTACCAGCGATGGAGTAATTGTTATTGCGAAGATTCTTTGCGGTTCCCTGCTCAACCACAGACTCGAGCAATTCGCGCCCAAGCTTGGCTGTTTTCTCTGAGCATATTCGTTCGCTAATTACCTCTGTTGGAATGCTTTTTACAACACTACTCTTATCAGTAACCTTGTTAACAAACTTAGGTTTTGCCATTTTTCCATCGTTGGCAATGGCATTATAGAAAGTGAGGATTTGAAGAGGGGTTGCCTGTACCTCATATCCTATGCTAGTCCAGAGCGGTGTGATGAGAGACCAAGAATTGTCGCTAGGGTCTTTAATCAATGGTTGCCCTTCACCCGCGAGTTCAATGCCGATGGGCTCACCTAATTTCATTTGCTTCAAGCCCTTGATAAACTTTTCGGGTTGATTGGCATAGTAGCGTTCGATTACACGCATCACTCCAATATTTGAGGATACTGCGAAGGCCTCTTTTATTGTGATTTTACCATATCCATCTTCTTTGGAGTCACGCATGATTTCACCATGAAACTCGGCTTGACCGTCTCCCGTTTCAACGCTGTCTGTGAGCGATATATAACCGTCTTCAATTGCGGTAATAAGTGCTGGAAGCTTGAAAGTTGATCCTGGTTCTGTGCTTTCTCCTATGGCGTAGTTATAATACTCCCAGTAGTCTCCATCGTCATCTTGGCTTAAATTGGCAATGGCCTTTATTTCACCAGTGGATACTTCCATGAGAATTACACAACCGTGGTCAGCATCGTGCAGCTGCAATTGCTTTAGAAGCGCGTTTTCCGCTACATCTTGAATATTCAGATTGATGGTGGTATGAATATCAAAACCGTCTTGTGGTTCTAACTCGTTTTCATCATTGATGGGCATCCAAACACCACCCGAGATTTTTTGCATGAGTCGTTTTCCGCTTACTCCAGCAAGTTCTTTTTGATATGCCCCTTCGAGGCCGACAGGCTTGATGTCTTCACGAGAGTACCCGATGGTGCGGGCAGCGAGCATGCGAAATGGCTTTTCCCTGCGGTTTTGTTGTAATACAATAAATCCACCCTTATAGCGACCGAGTCGAAAAATTGGGAATTCACGCATCGCTTTCATTTGATGGTATTTTACTTTTCGCTTGATGAGGTAATATCTATTGCCGCGGCTTCTTTGCTCGGTGAGATCTCGCTTCCATTCAATGGCATTTTTACCATCGAATAGTTTGGCTAGGGAAATACAGAGAGAGTCAATGTTTTCGTCAAAAACATCATCGGTGAGTCCGTCTGCATTGAGATCCATGCGTACCTCATAAATGGGAACACTGGTTGCCAACATGCTGCCATCATCAGCATAGATGTTGCCCCGAACTGCTTCAATATCACGAAATACAGTGGTAAGATTTTCTGCTTTTTCTCGCAACTCCGCTCCTTCAAAGATTTGAATGAAAACAGCTTTGCCTACGATGGCTAAACCCAATAGGCATAAGGAAAAGTAGATCAGGTAAGAACGGTTTAACAATTCCTTATTTGGCGAGTCACTCATTAGTTTATTTCCTCGATTTCAGCGTGGTTAATGACAATTTTCTTGGGTGGATCGATGGACTCGGTGAGTTCCATATTTCTTTCTGAAATGATTTTTTTCAATTCAGATTCGATAATTGTGTTATTCAGCTCACTCTTCATACTGATTTGCTCGCTGCGTAATTCCTTGATTTGTTGCTGAGTCATATTTATTTCGCGAACCGATGATTCAGCCATGTATCCGTTGGCTATGTATACCAGACCGAGAAGCGCTAGAAATAAGAGATAAGGCAGGTGCTTTACCACCGAGTCTTGTGTTAACAGACTGCCGGTGAGTACTGCGGCTATCGTGTTTTGCCTTTTCTTTTTATCAGTTTGTTCAGCCATTGCTGCGTTTTATTCCTATTCTCATTCGGGCGCTTCGCGCTCTTGGGTTCAATTCAATTTCTTCAGGTGACGGAGTGATTACCTTGCCATGCGGATCAAGGGGTCGATTGACGTTTCCGTAGAGATCTTTTTCCTGCTTGTCATCGAAATTTCCGCTGCGCAGAAAATGCTTTACAGGCCGATCTTCCAGCGAATGGTAGCTAATTGCTACAAATCGACCACCAGGCTTGAGGCATTCTGCTGCGGCCTGAATAAAATCTTTCAATGCGCCTATCTCATCGTTGACTTCAATCCGTATGGCTTGAAATATTTTGGCCAATTCAGATTTTCGTTTCCGCTCAGGAACTACACGCTCAACAATCTGTATGAAACCTGAAATGGTATCGATTGGCTTTTCGCTGCGCTCTGAAATGATATGCTTCACCAGTTTGGCAGCATAGGAGATTTCTCCGTACTTCCAAAAAACTCGCTTTAATTCAGCCTCATCATATTCATTGATCACGGTTTTTGCGCTCAATGATTGAGATATATTCATGCGCATATCTAATGCGGCATCAAATCGAAAGCTAAAACCGCGATACGCCTCATCAAATTGGTGTCCTGAAACTCCAAAATCTGCAAGCACTCCATCAACCTTGTCTATGTGGTTGGCTGTCAGAAAATTCTTGAGATATCTGAAGTTTGCTTTACACAGGATGAATCTTTCGTCATCCAGTTTGTTCTGTTCAGCATCAGAATCTTGATCAAAAGCAAGTAGCTTTCCGTCAACAAGCAGATCCAGAATTCTGCGACTATGACCACCGCCCCCGAAAGTGGCGTCTACGTAGACTCCATTGGGTTCAATAGCTAAAGCTTCTACTCCCTCATGTAAAAGAACGGTGGTGTGATAGGTCATTTATCTTCTTCGTCATCAGATCCGCCCATTACCTCCTCAGCTAAATCAGCAAAATCCTCCGCATCTTGACTCATCACCTCCTCGTATCGGTCTTTCGACCATATTTCTATTCGATCAGCATAAGCAAACAACACCGCGTGCTTCTCCAGTGCTGCGTGCGCTAAAAGTGTTTTTGGTATTAAAATCCTTCCTGTAGTATCAAGATTGATGGCTGTAGCACCATTGTGAAATTGCCTGTAAAAAGCCCTGTTCTTAGCCACAAACAGATTGAGCTTCTTAAGCCTAGAAGCAATCTTATCCCACTCATTTTGAGGATATAAAACCAGGCAGCCCTCAAAACCTCGATTTAAGACAAACTGCTCTTTAGCGGCAGGATCGAGCTGTCTCTTCAATCCGGCAGGAAGAAGAAACCTGGATTTCGCATCCAGTTTGCACTCATATTCACCTATAAAGCTGTTCATATCAAGGTTTTCGATTAGAAGCTGCTAAAATAACCGTATTTTCCCACTATTTGCCACTTGAGAAGAAGTTGTTGAAAACTTGGCTTATATTATCAAATACGAAGACTTAAAAATCTAGTAGAATCAACGACTAAGCAAGGTGGTAAAAAATGGGAGTATCTATCGAGATTGTGAACAAATTGGGGCTGTGTCAAGCTTGCTGTGCGGTCTTGATTTAGCTCAGATTCAAGTCAGATGTAATCTGTGATAGGTATAGGCGCGTTTGATGGGAAAAGCTCTAATGAATTGCTTTCAACACGGCAGTGTTTACACCGTAAAAAGTGAAACTATCTTAGGTAGTCAAATTAGTTATTTTTGGTCGCCTAGATTGAAATACCACCCCAAGTAAATGGAAGTTAAAATCATCGAAGAAAACGGGTTCTCCTACATTGAGAAAGGAGAAGGAGAACCGTTAGTTGTGTTGCATGGATTGTTTGGAGCACTGAGCAACTTTCGAGGAGTTTATGACTATTTCTCCAAAAGATTTAAGGTGATCATTCCCATGTTACCGTTGTATACGATGCCTGTTATTGATACCAACGTTAAGAACTTGAGTCGCTACTTGGCAGACTTCATGGATTTTAAAAAGATTGAAAAAGCGCATCTACTCGGCAACTCTCTTGGTGGGCACGTGGCGTTGGTATATGCGTCTAAGTATATAGGAAGGGTTAAATCACTTGTTTTAACTGGTAGTTCAGGCTTGTATGAGAATACTCTGGGTGGATCATTTCCAAAGCGAGGCAATTACGAGTTTGTAAAGCAGAAAGTAGCCGTAACCTTTTACGATCCCAAGCATGCCACTAAAGAGCTGGTGGATGAATGTTTTGATATTGTGAATGATAAAGGGAAAACGGTTCGAATTATATCGCTAGCGAAGAGTGCTATCCGACATAATATGGCCGGAGAAATTCCAAAAATGAATGTGCCTACATGTCTGATCTGGGGTAAAAATGATACAATAACGCCTCCAGACGTAGCCGAAGAATTCCACGAGCTTTTTCCAGACTCAGATCTCAGTTGGATTGATGAATGTGGCCATGCGGCAATGATGGAACACCCCGAAGAGTTTAATCGTCTTTTGGATGACTGGTACCACAAGAGATTTCCACCTGCAGCTTAATGCGCGTAACCAAATCAGAGTTTACAACAAGTTCATCGAAGGTAGAGCAATGTCCAAAGACGGATAAGCCCGAGTTTGCCTTCATTGGTCGATCTAATGTGGGTAAGAGCAGCCTTACCAATATGCTTTGTGATAGAAAAGGGCTGGCGAAGACCAGCGGCTCTCCTGGAAAAACTAAACTGATCAACCACTTCTTAATAAATGATGAGTGGTACTTAGTGGATTTGCCTGGATTTGGCTATGCCAAAGTCAGTAAAAAAGATCGTGCTTCATTCATGCGAATGATCTATGACTACTTTGAAAAGCGCGAAAACATGGTTAGCGCATTCGTTTTGGTTGATTGTAGAGTTGAACCACAAAAAATCGATTTAGAATTTATGGAATGGCTTGGGGTGCATGGAATTCCATTTGCTATTGTATTCACCAAAATTGATAAGCTTAGCAGTACAGAGTTGAATAAAAATCTGACTCGATACAAGAAGAAGTTGCTTGAGACATGGGAGGAAACTCCTCAGTTTTTCTTGACTTCAGCATCCAGCAAACATGGACAAGAGGAAGTGCTCAACTACATTGATTATTGTATGGGTGTCTGGAAAGAGGCTAACCCGGTTTCTTAAGCCGCGCCTAACCAAATCTGCTCTTCTAGAGTCTAAAATAGAGGCAATACATTCTATTTCGTAATCAATAAAGTCACCTTAAAATGAAAAATGCAGCATGTTATGTTGGCTTATTTCTGCTGGTCATATCCTGTAGAAAGGATAATTGCAATTTGCCCAAACCTTGTACAGAAAAACCAGATCCTGGACCATGTGAAGCCCTGATTTCAAAATATTATTACGATAGCGAGCTTAAAACGTGCAGGAAATTTGAATGGGGCGGATGCGGTGATAATGTGCCGTTTGATACACTTGAAGAGTGTAAGAGTTGCGAGTGTACAAAGAGTTTGGAATAAAAAAGCCCCTCATGTTTCCATGAAGGGCTTACCATATCATTGAGGTGGGATTACATCATTCCACCCATTCCGCCCATTCCTCCTGGAGGCATACCGCCACCTGGCAGGTCTTCTTCGGGCTCATCTACAAGAACGCATTCAGTAGTCAAGAGTAACGAAGCGATTGACGCTGCATTCTCTAATGAAACTCGTGTCACCTTCTTTGGATCAATGACCCCAGCGGCATACATGTTTTCATACTTATTTGTAGCAGCGTTATATCCGAAATCGCCTTTTCCTTCCATTACTTTCTGCACCACTATAGATCCTTCTCCTCCTGCATTCGCAACGATTTGTCTTAAAGGCTCCTCAAGTGCCTTTCTCACAATGGCAATTCCCGTAGTTTGGTCTTCATTTTCTCCTTCGAGTTTGTCCAAAGCGTCAATAGCTCGAATAAATGCAACACCTCCACCTGGTACAATTCCTTCTTCCACAGCCGCGCGGGTTGCATGCATAGCATCGTCTACACGATCTTTCTTCTCTTTCATCTCAACTTCTGTAGCAGCACCAACATATAGCACAGCAACTCCACCGCCTAATTTGGCTAGGCGTTCTTGAAGCTTTTCCTTATCGTAATCGCTGGTCGTAGTCTCAATTTGAGCTTTGATTTGATTTACGCGAGCTTTGATGTCGTCAGAACTTCCAGCACCATTAATAACTGTGGTGTTGTCCTTGTCGATGTCAATTTTTTCCGCACGACCGAGCATTGAGATATCCGCTTGATCAAGCTTGAATCCGCGCTCTTCGCTGATCACTTGGCCACCCGTTAAAATAGCGATATCCTCAAGCATAGCCTTTCTTCGATCACCAAAGCCTGGGGCTTTAACTGCGGCAATTTTTAATCCACCTCTCAGTTTGTTTACTACCAAGCCGGCTAGAGCCGTTCCTTCTACATCTTCAGCAATGATGAGCATTGATGCGCCTTGCTGTGCTACCTTTTCAAGTAGAGGCACGATATCTTGAATATTGGAAATTTTCTTGTCGTGGATCAAGATGTAAGGATTTTCCAATTCCGTTATCATTTTGTCTGCATTGGTTACGAAATATGGGCTGAGGTATCCACGGTCAAATTGCATTCCTTCAACCACATCTACTGTGGTTTCAGTACCCTTTGCTTCTTCCACGGTAATCACGCCTTCCTTGCCAACTTTTTGCATGGCTTCAGCAATGAGCTTACCTATGGTGGCATCGCTGTTGGCTGAAATGGTTCCTACTTGCTCAATCTTTGCAAAGTCATCACCGACCTCTTCCTTCATTTTGTCTAAGCTCGCAATGATCTGCTTTACGGCTAAGTCGATACCTCTTTTAAGATCCATTGGATTAGCGCCAGCGGTTACATTCTTTAATCCTGCCGTTACGATTGCTTGAGCAAGTACGGTAGCTGTGGTGGTGCCATCACCTGCTACGTCAGCTGTTTTTGAAGCAACCTCTTTCACCATTTGAGCGCCCATGTTTTCAACACCCTCTTTTAACTCAACTTCTTTGGCAACAGTAACACCATCCTTGGTGATAGTTGGCGCACCAAATTTCTTGTCGATTACTACGTTTCTCCCTTTTGGTCCAAGGGTCACTTTCACTGCGTTTGCTAGGGCGTCCACGCCTCGTTTGAGGGCATCGCGCGCTTCAGCATCAAATAAAATTTCTTTAGCCATTGTAAATATTTTTATGTGTTAGATTTATATGCTACCTAGAATGTCAGATGATCTCATGATGAGATAATCTGTTCCATCGAGGTTAATTTCCGTACCAGAGTATTTTCCGTAGTAAACCGTAGCTCCTTCTTTTATGGTAACAGGCTCATCTTTTTTGCCTGGCCCAACTGCAACTACAGTTCCTTGCTGCGGTTTCTCTTTAGCAGTATCTGGAATGATGATTCCCCCAGTTGTCTTTTCTTCAGCCTCGGCTGGCTTAACCAATACGCGGTCTTCGTTTGGTTTAAAGTTTACTCCTGACATTTTTATTTAGTTTTTAATTTTTATGATTGCTCGTCAAGGTCATAATCTATGCCACCCGCGTGAATCTTGAAGTTTTATGACAAGATCGACATACACCAAAAAAAAATGTCAGCCTGTGTGACAAGTTGACATTTGAAATTTATTTAACCATACTGGCTATCTATTCTTCTGGCAGTGGTGCGCCACTGTCGTCAAATCCTGCTGATGGCATTACTTCATTGTTGATGATTCCCTCCAGATCGCTTCTTTGCTCTTCTACAACTGTAGTACCCGTAAACGCGGTAGATACTAAACATAAGACCAAAAGAGTAATTGCTAAGATCCAAGTGCCTTTTTCTAGGAAATCGTTGGTGCGCTGCACTCCTACGATTTGATTGGACGAAGAGAATCCTGCTGCTAAACCACCACCTTTTGAGTTTTGAATCAAAACGATTCCCATTAATAAGAGGCTTACAATAAATATGAGTATTGAGATGATAATCATGATATGCTATTTTTCTTTATTCAGCTTTTGAATAAGGGCGGCAAAATAAGCGCTTTTCTCAGGATTGGACAAGCTAAGTTTTTCATAGGTCGAAATTGCCTTTTCTATATTCCC
>Ga0181593_10005449_pt1 | contig 11519 bp, 8 predicted proteins | sample 071ome_19_FD_133756 | JGI IMG/M metagenome (GOLD analysis project Ga0181593, IMG submission 133756) | Coastal salt marsh microbial communities from the Groves Creek Marsh, Skidaway Island, Georgia - 071413AT metaG (megahit assembly) | ecosystem: Environmental > Aquatic > Marine > Intertidal zone...
CCGAAAAGCCAACTATCCCCAAAATCGAAGATCCTGGCTACGTCCTGAACAATGCTATCGATCATTTCATTGCAGATAAACTGGTAACCAAAAGCTTGAGACAATCTCCACCCGCTGGTCGCTATGCTCTTGCCAGGCGCGCGGCCCTCGATTTGACCGGATTGCCACCGGAAAAGGCGTGGGTGGATGCTTTTGTCGAAGATACCGACCCGCATGCGTTCGAGCGTTATGTTGAAGTTCTGCTCAATGGCCCTGCCTATGGAGAGCATTGGGCTCGCATGTGGCTCGACCTGGCCCGATACGCGGATTCGGCGGGTTACGCAGATGATCCGCTCCGAGAAATGTGGGGCTTTCGCGACTATGTGATTCGCTCATTCAACGAGAACAAGCCTTTCGACCAATTCACCATTGAGCAGATTGCCGGGGATTTGCTACCAGATCCTAGCATCGAGCAACTGGTGGCCACGGCCTTTCACCGAAACACGAAAACCAATAGCGAAGGGGGGACAGTCGATGAGGAGTTTCGCAACGAAGCTATCGTCGATCGCGTCAACACCACTATGGCCGTTTGGATGGGAACCACTATCGACTGCGCCCAATGCCACACTCATAAGTATGACCCAATCACCCAAGAAGAGTACTTTCAGATGTTCGCCCTTTTCAACAATACGGCTGACGAGGACCGGAAAGACGAAGAGCCGCTTATTGGTCTCTACTCGGATAGCCAAATCGAAGAAAGGACTCGCTTGGAAAACAATATCGCCAGGGCCGAAAAGACTTTGCTCGCCAAGCTCGATTCACCCCAGCAAGAACCACGTCGTCGGCAATGGGAAGCGGAACTCCTATCCGAATCTAGTTGGACGACGCTCGAGCCGTTGGTCGATGGGATGTCGGCAAGGTCAGGAGCCGTAGTGAAAGTCGGGTTAGATGCCATTATCACCATTGGCGACAATTCGGCCCCTCAGGACAACTATACCGTTGAAGCCACCTTGCCGAAAAATTTGGGAGCGATCGCCGGCATCCGACTTGAGGTTTTCCCATTCAGCGGAAAAAACAGCAATAAGAACGAGCCTTGGGTGCTAAACGAACTGGATGTCCGTCTGCTCAACAAGTCGCAAGGAGAGGATGGCGAAGGAGCCCAAGCGAAAAAGCCCCCAAAGGTTCAGCTGGGCAGAGCGAGCGCCACCTTTGAGCAACAATGGTATGAAGCCGCCGACGCCATCGATGACGTGACTGGCGACCGTTTTTCGGGTTGGGCAACTGCAGGCAATATCGATCGCCCCAATGCCGTGGTATTCCAAGTAGCCAACCGTGGTGAATTGAAAGGCGGCGACAAAGTTCGCTTCACCCTGTATCACAATTTTCCCAACAAGAAGATACGGCGATTTCGACTATCGGTAACAGACTTGAAAGCCCCCTTCCCTGCAGTGCCGCAAGAAATGCTTCCTATTTTCGCCAAGACGGAAAATGATCGATCAACCGAGGAGGAAGCTATCGCCCTAAGTTTTTTTGCCCAGCACGATCCGGATTCGCGAAACGAGATCGATCAAATAGAGGAATGGAAGCTCGAGCTGCAAAAGATGAAGCCGCTGACAACCGTACCCATTCTGCAAGCGGTCCCAAGCGGCAACCAACGAGAGACTCGCATGCAATATCGAGGCAACTACTTGGACAAAGGTCCCGTTGTCGACCCGGGGGTTCCGGCGATCTTTCACGATTTTCCGGCGTCGGAAAACCCATCAAGACTAAGCCTAGCAGAATGGCTAGTGGATGAGGGCAACCCTTTGACCGCTCGAGTCGTAGTCAATCGATATTGGGAAGCTCTTTTCGGTAGGGGAATTGTGGCTACCAGCGAAGAATTTGGATCCCAGGGAGAGCTTCCCTCCCATCCGGAATTGCTCGATTGGCTAGCCGTCGAGCTCATGGAAAACGACTGGGATCTTAAGTATCTAATTAGGACCATGGTCTCCTCAGCCACGTATCAGCAGAGCTCCAAGCTAACATCGGAACTGCTGGAAAAGGATCCGGATAATCGATTCCTGGCCCGTGGGCCGCGGTTTCGAATTACTGCGGAAATGGTAAGAGACCAGGCCTTGGCCGCCAGCGGACTATTGAGCAACAAGATGTACGGCCCCTCGGTTAAACCCCCTCAACCCGAGCTGGGGCTTAAAGCCGCTTTTGGCGGTGAGACAGACTGGAAGCCGAGCAATGGCGAGGATCGTTTTCGCCGAGGCGTATACACTTCCTGGAGACGCTCAAACCCTTACCCGTCAATGGCGACCTTCGATGCCCCAAACCGTGAATTTTGTTCAATTAGCCGGGATCGAACCAACACGCCTTTGCAAGCCCTAGTGACACTTAATGATCCTGTCTACGTTGAAGCATCGCAAGCCCTAGGGCGGCTGATGGCTGAGCATACGGGCGACGCCGGCTCGAAAGTGGCCATGGGATTCCAACGGTGCCTCGCCCGACCCCCGAGCGAGCAGGAGACCAAGACGCTTATTCAACTGTATTTGGAAATGCGCGAGCGCTATCAACGGGACTCGAAAGCGGCGGTTGCCATGGCGTCCATTCCAATTGGAGATTTGCCGGAAGGAATTGATGCCGCGGAATACGCCGCTTGGGCCGTAGTCGGCAACGCCCTCCTCAATCTTGATGAAATGTTTCTAAAACTTTAGCCATGGACCCAAGACTAGAAAAGATCCAGCTCGCGACCCGTCGGCACTTCCTCAAGCAGACTTGTGCCGGTCTCGGCGGCATCGCTCTGGGCTCGCTTATCAACGACAAGGCGCTCGCCGCAAGCCTCGATCCTCTAGCCAGTAAAACGCCCCATGTTGCCCCCAAGGCCAAGCAAGTCATCTACTTGCATCTTACGGGCTCACCGCCAAACCTCGACCTCTATGACCATAAGCCGGAATTGGTAAGACGAGATGGCCAAGACTGCCCGTCCTTCTATCTCGAAGGAAAACAATTCGCCTTCACCTCGGGCACGCCTAAATTGCTGGGCACGGTTCAGAACTTCCGTCGCTGCGGTGAGAGCGGCTTATGGCTCTCTGACGCCATCCCCCATATGCAAGAAATTGCCGACGAATTGTGCATGATCCATTCCATGAATACGGATCAATTTAATCATGCTCCCGCTGAATTGTTTACCCTAACAGGTTCGCCTCGACCCGGTCGCCCTTCATTCGGGTCTTGGGTTACTTACGGCCTAGGGAGCGAGAGTTCGGATTTGCCGGGCTTCATCGTTCTCATCTCAAGCGGCGTTCAGCCAAATGGTGGCAAGAATTCCTTTGGCAACGGGTTTTTGCCACCGGTCTACCAAGGCGTCCAGTGCCGGTCGGTCGGCGATCCGGTCCTGTACGTTTCCAATCCCGAAGGCATGGATCGCATCGTCCGCCGCCGAAGTCTAGATGCAATCCAGGAGATAAACGAGCTGCAAGCCGACGAATACGGGCACCCGGAAACCCGTACTCGGATTTCCCAATACGAACTCGCTTACAGAATGCAAACGGCTGTTCCTGAGATCATGGATATCAGTCGGGAAACTCCAGAGATGATTGATGCCTATGGAGCGGAACCGGGAGTAGCCAGCTTCGCCAACAATTGCTTGCTGGCCCGACGTTTGGTGGAAAAAGGCGTTCGTTTCGTCCAGCTCTTCGACTGGGGTTGGGACTTCCATGGCACGCGAGCCGACAATGGGGTCGGTCATGGCTTGGTACGGAAAGCTGCTACTGTGGACAAGCCTATAGCCGCCTTAATCAAGGATCTAAAACAGCGAGGAATGCTCGATGAAACGCTAATCATATGCGGTGGCGAGTTCGGACGCACTCCTTTCAGAGAGGGCCGCACGGCCGCCTCGGAAATACTGGGTCGCGATCACTATCCTGATTGCTTTACTATGTGGATGGCGGGAGGCGGGACCAAAGGAGGACTGTCCTACGGAAAAACCGACGAACTCGGATTCTCTGTAACGGAGAATAAAGTACACGTGCACGATTTCCAAGCGACCGTTATGCAACTCCTGGGATTCAATCACGAGAAACTCACTTACCGATTCCAAGGTAGAGACTACCGTCTAACCGATGTTCACGGGAAAGTGGTCGAGGACCTTATAGCGTAAGAAAGTATATCAGCGAGTGTGGGGTCAATCGGCGCAGGGGAGCCGCAAGCGGCGACCCTACGAGATTCGGCAATGAAAATCCCCCCGGGATATCGCACATGGCGATCATATTGGGATGGTTCGATCGAGACTCCTGCTGATCCCCGCAATGCCACTTCCCGACAATTGTCGTCGCCTACCCCGCCGTTTTCAATTGCGAAGACAAGTCACCTCCTCCTGGCTGCGACCGATGCCGTGACCGCGGAACAGCGCAACTTCGCCATGAAAGCCGCCAAAACCAACTCTCGGCGGATAGCAACCGGTCATCATGGCCGCTCAGTCAATCAGCGAATATAAGGATTGCCCATCTCAATGGCTCTTTGAAGATGCCCCCATGAAACTGTCCCCAGGAGTCCTATCGCTCCTAATAGCTAACGTCGTCATGTTTATCGTTACCTACATGGTACCGGGACAAAAGGAATTCTTGCTGCGCTGGCTGGCTCTCTATTTCCCGCAGAACGATCAGTTCGAAGTTTGGCAGTTGGTAACGAACATGTTCATGCATGGCGGCCCCGCCCACATCTTCTTCAATATGTTCGCCCTCGTATCCTTCGGCTCCATCTTGGAGTTTCGGTGGGGGATTCGGCGGCTTCTCACCTTTTATTTCATCGCAGGTGTCGGGGCCAGTCTCATCTACACCTTGGTTAACGTTTACAAGTTCAGTTCAATACAATCGGATTTCCTCGCTCTAGGCGTTTCCAGTGAAACCATACAGGCCTTGCTGCGAACGGGCTCAGCCAGCGACGCCTTGACCGACCAGCTGGGACTGGAAACGCTTCGCGAGTTTTACAGCCTCTACCACGTTTCCGCAGTCGGGGCCTCCGGAGCAATCTATGGAGTGCTGGTCGCCTTCGGCATCCTTTATCCGAGTGCCAAGCTCAGCCTGGTTTTCTTTCCGGTACCTGTAGCCGCCAAGTACTTTATCCCGGGCATCCTTTGCCTCGATCTGTTTTCCGGTTTCACCGGTTTTTCCTTGTTTGGTGGCGGCATCGCTCATTTTGCTCATATCGGCGGGGCAATCATAGGATTCCTGATGATGCTTCTCTGGCGGAAGAATAATCAGCGAACAGAGCCAATCTATTTTTCCGAATATTGACGAGCCTCCAACTTGGGGATTCGACCACTTGGGCAAGAGAGCCTCGCCCTGCCCCCTTGTCGTCCTGTGGAAATGGAGATCAAGCGGCTCCTGCTTCCGAATCTGTTCCGACCATACTTGCTTCACAGACGCCCAATCTTTAAGGAGATACGACGTGCGTTTTCGATGAAGGAGGCTTCCTCTGAGGCTTCTCAATTGCCCTTATTCCGGAGTTACCCTGAAACGATGCCGCTCCCATTTCACGAGAATTACCCTCTGCTCTCGGCCTTCGTCGGAGCGCTGATCGGAGTAGCAATCGGGCTCTGCTCTGCCCTGCAGGCAATCAGCCAGCTAGACTCCCTTGACCGTCTAACCCTCAAGCAACTTGGCGAGGTCCCCGTCGTTTTATCGTCGAAAAACCCAACTCAGCTCTTCGAGGCTGCAGTGGGCTCATTCGTGTTCGACGAAAAGGCAATCGACTCGCTACCTGTCGATTCAATTGCCGAGATGCTCCGCTATGCTCCAGGAGTTCACATCATTCGACCCAGTAACGGAATTTGGGGTGTCGGCATGCGAGGCATCAGCTCCCGATTCTTTAATCGAATCGGGTTCAATGTCGACCAATAGAATGTCTACAGCTCGATCTTTTCTGGGCTACTCGGGAATCAACATGACCTCTTGCTAGACGATGTGGCTTCCGTAGAGGTTGTCTAAGGTCCGGCCGGATGCACTTGCGAAAACAACGCGGTCAACGGGAGGGTCAACGCCTTAATAAAACCGCTTTCAAAACCGAAGGGAGTATTTTCCGCTCTCATATCGGCACCGGAAGCCGCGGCCTATCGTCCCGAGTTGGATGGGCTGAAGACGATTCGACTTGCGCCCGAGTCTACCTCAGAGGATCCACCCGGGATAAAAGCGAAATTCGATTCGACTACAGTGACCAGTGGGACAACGCCCGGGCCGGATTTCGGCTGGACGAGCGCACTTCTTCGATGGATCTGCTCAGCTTTTCCGCGGAAGCCTTCTATTCGCATCTGGAATACGCTTACTATCTCGCCGATTTGGCACGGGCGATCTCAGTTTCCAATTCGATGCGGACCCCTGCGAGGAGCCAGCGCCCAAGCGAAATGGACCCGAAACTTCTCCGATGGCACAGCTCACTCGATAAGAAGCTGGATGACCTATTCCGATCTCGATGTCCCTTAAACAGCGTTTGGTATTAGCACAGCCAGAATAGAAGCCCGTAGTCGGATTCGCTGGAATGATTCCCGCACCTTGAGCTTCAACCTTGGCGGAGCCTACGATCAGCAGAGCACTCGGGCGACCCCCACTTCGGAGTGGACTAAGGATTTCCTTCACAACTTCGCGCTCTACGCTGGATTCCAGGAGGAATGCATCCTCATCGACGACAAAATAACCGTATCCTTGGGCCTCGACTTTTGCCATGAAGACTAATTGTAAATCAGCACAGTCTCTCTGAACTCCCGCCTCATTTGGCAACTTCGAGAAACCGACCGCGTTTGGGCTTCTTTATCTCAGGCCAAGCGAACCATCTCCGTATCCCTCCCCGTCATTCAAAGTCTACGCTCCGGCAAAAGGAACGATTCTCCGATCCCAATTGAAACGCCCATCGGCTTCTTTTCTTTGGATCGCGATTTGAGCAATGCCGTATCCGACCGGGAGTTGGATAAAAAGTCTTTGGACGATCTCGGAATAGGTTATCGACGAACGCTGGGCAAAGGCAAAGGAATTTTCAATCTCAACGAATTCCACTATAGTTACGATGACGTGTTTGCCCGTATCAGCTTGAGCGCGACACCAGAACTGTCCACCCCATGTCCCTACTTGAATGTCCAAGGAGCCTACGACAATCTGCTCGAAGGCGACGCCACAGGGTTCGAAGCGTTCCTAGATTGGGATTTCAATGACTCGCTTGGAATGTCTCTGCCCTCTTCGCATCTATCCTACAGTTTTCAATCCCTTATCGATTTCTCCGATCCATTCGTTCGCAGCTCCATTCAATTCTCGATAAACGAATTCGATCAAAGTACGCCGAACAATATGGCGACCCTCAACTTAAGGGCAAAATTTTCGGATGATTGGGATTTGGATACAGGCCTGCTCTACTCCCAGAGTTGCGATTTCGCTAAAGGCCTGCAACCAAGACCATCGCCATTGAACAGAACTACTCCAGCAGGGCGATCAAACGATCAGACAAAGAAGTCGGCTCTCTGGTTGATAGCGTCAATAAAATGTTGGAAGGTATTGAAAAGCGTGGCGAGACATTGTAGTCGACGAACTCTCTAATCGAGAAGACGGTCGAAAAACGAACCCGAGATCTAAATGAGCGCAACAAAGCCCTGAACAAAGCCATCAGCGCTGCTCGGGCTGCGGCCGAGGCTAAGAACGATTTTCTCCCCACAACTAGCCATGAGCTAAGAACTCCATTGAATCCTATAATTGGATACGTTTATCGGCTAACGGAGAAAATCGAGGATCTGGACAGTCGCCGTGATCTGCAAATCATCAAGAACTCAGCCGAGCTTCTATTGCGCCTGATCGATGACATACTGGAATTCAGCCAGTTCGAGCATGGCGATATGCGGATCGAAATGAAAGCTTTCAATCTGCACGAGTGTTGCCGCGATGTAACCCATTTGACGAGCACCCCGGCCAGGGAGAACGGCCTTGATCTCAATTTTATTCTCGAATTGCCTGAAGGCTTTCCGCAGGACAGGCCGATCGTCTTTGACTCGGACGAAGGGCGTCTGCAGCACGTTGTCCTTAACTTAATCGGCAATGCCATCAAATTCACAGAGGAGTGTAGCATCACGGTACGCGTCACGATCAAGTCGGATGACAAAGGCCGCGATTTCCTCAAGGTCTGCGTCGAAGATACCGGCATCTGCATTAGTGAGGAGGATTCCCAAAAGCTCTTTGAGCCCTTCACCTAAGTGGATGAAGTTTTAAGCACAAAGTATGGGGGATGGAACTCGGACTGGCGATCAGCCGGGCATTTGTCGAAGCCCTGGGAGGCGTGATTGATTTCACCCGCGAATTGGGCGCAGGCAGCGCGTTTGGGTTTGAGATTCCCATAACGCTCGAAGACGAAACAACTATCACGCTAACCAACCACACCGAGTTGAACAGGCATCCTGAACTAAACGGCGAAAACTGCGATGCCCGTTCGATCCTGCTCGTCAACGATGAACGCGTAAACTGGGAATTGGGCGCTTCCATCATTCTAACTCTTGGCTACCATGTCGTTTGCGCCAAAGATGGTTTTGAAGCGCTAAATACAACGGGAAAGCAGGACTTTGGATTCATTCTCCTCGATATCCGCATGCCCAAGTTGGATGGTTTTGAGACCGCCCAAGCGCTTCGGGATCGTTCGCAAAAGCAGCAGCCTACCCCTATTATTGCTCTTTCCGCCCGCATTACCAAAAAAGACGAAGAAAAATGCCATGAAGCAGGCATGATGGACTATCTGCAAAAACCCCTTACGATGGACACGCTAAATCACTGTATTCAAAATTGGCTGAATGGGACGGATAAGATCGAAACTGGTTTGGAACTGCCGTAATGAGCTTCATTTTGCCTGGTTCGAGTAAATTGGAGATCCGCCTATTTTGGTAATTGCCGAACACCGGCACTACGATCTAGCATCTCTATTTATTATAACGCATGCCAAACGGTTTGATATAAAACATTGCTGAAAAATTAAACTTAACCTACGCATCCACCTCATGAAACTTCTTGCTTGCCTCTCGATCTTCCTGACAGCCGCCGCTTCAATCCACTCGGCGAATGTCGACGTTTATTTCGGAACCGGTGGAGCCCCGTCTAAAGGAATCTACCGAGCTACCTTCGACACGGAAACGGGCGAACTTGGTCCGGCAGAGCTAGCAGCCGAAATCGGCTCGCCCGGTTTCTTGGCCTTGCATCCAAATAGGTCCGCCCTATACGCGGTGGCCCAAAACAATGAAGGCCCTTGCGTCGCTGCCTACAAAATCGCGAACGACGGTTCCCTAGAGCTTCTGAACGCAACGCTAATAGGCGATGGCGGCGGCGCCCATATTGCCGTCCATCCTTCCGGAAAATTCCTGCTCACCGCGCAGTACGGGGGTGGATCGGTAGCAGTATTTCCTCTGAACTCCAATGGCAGTATAAAGGCCCGTTCCCAATTAATCGAGCATAAAGGAGGTTCCGGTGTTGTCGCCAATCGCCAGGACAAACCCCACCCGCATTGGACGGGTTTCTCTCCAGATTCTCGATACGCATTTGTTCCCGACCTAGGTCTTGACCAGATCGTCATCTATAAAGTCGACGAGGACGCTGCTGAACTGTCAGCCCACGGCTATGCGGAAGCATTGCCTGGGGCGGGGCCTCGACACATGCGCTTCTCGGTTGATGGATCCTACATTTACTTGCTCAATGAGCTGCTTCTGTCGGTGACCACTTTCGCTTATGAGTCGAATACCGGAACGACGAAGCGCTTGTCGACGACCAAAGCGCTCGATGAGAGCGTCAAGGCCAAGGAAGTATTCAATTCTAGCTCCGAGATCGTCGTACATCCAAGCGGTCGATTTGTGTATTCAGGAAACAGGGGCAATGATACTGTAACCGTCTATCGGGCGAACCCGAACACTGGCAGGCTCAAAGTTACAGAGGTGGAGCCTATTCGAGGAGCTTGGCCACGCAATATCAACATGGATAAGCAAGGTCGCTGGCTACTCGCAGCGGGACGACACTCTAACACAGTCTCCGTATTCGAGATCGATCAAGAGACCGGTGAGCTCACTTACCAAAGGGCAGCCTTAATCAACGTGCCAGCCCCTATCTGCATCCTGTTCAATCAATAGTAATCTTACGGACTGCCGCTTCGCCTACCGGCAGATCGACCCAAACCAGCCTGTGGTCGCTCCCCTCGTAGAAATTCGAGCGGCGATCAACCTGCCCCTTGACTTCAGTTAGCGTATCTCCCCAGCCAGGCGAACGAAGGATGTAGTCGATTCTCGAATAGGAATCCTCTTTGCGATAGTAGTGCGTCCATCGCGAGCCCAAATCGTCCGAACACTCGATTGGCAAGCTTAGAATTCGCTCCCCTTTTCGCAGAAAAGCCCCAACCGCCCCGGAAATCGGCGAATCGTTCAGGTCCCCAATTACTAAATATCGGGCTTTATCAGGACCCGGGTAGATTTCGAGAATTCGATCCCGAGCCGCGCGACCTTCCAGCGTCCTTCTTTTCGAAGATAGCGGGTCCGACTTTACCGTCGTGTATTTGCTTTTCAAGTGCAGATTGAACAAGCTCCAGGGACCATTCTCGCTATTGATTTTGAGTTCGAGCATGCCCCGTTTGACGAAATCGATCTCCCCCATGTAGCGAATAGGCAGATTCGGGTGTTCGACCACTTGAATATCTAGATCGTCGATCCAAAGGGCTGCCAGGTGACGCTCGGAATCATGGGCCTCCAGCCACGCCATGCCAGAGTAGTCCAGACCTTGGCTCGATAGATCGCGGCGCAATTCCACTAAATGGGCTTTCCCCCCGATTTCCTGCAAGGCAATCAAATCGGGCCTGACCGCAACTATAGTCTCTCGAACTACTCTCTTTTCTGACTCGGGCTTGGGGTATTCTGGGCGCCAGCGTCCATCTACAAGCCGATCCATACTCAAGTAGTTGCGGACATTGTAAGTAGCTACGCGAACGGTCGCCCCTTCTTCCGCCCAGGCTATGGCAATCGCTAGGGAAAAATAAAGGGGAAAGACTGCAGCCCTTATACTCGACGCTCGACTTTTCCCATGGAATCTCGCCAAACCCATAACCTCGCAACTCAAGGGTAAAATTGTCGCTGATGCAACCCTGCTGCATCTTCATCTACAGCGACAAGGATGACTGGACGGCTAACAACGTAATTCTCCAAATCATGCACGATTCCAGCGACCTCTTCAGCGAATTCGGGCATATCCCAATACCGCTTTGAATAGCTGAGAGACACCTCTAATGCTTGCTGGTTAGCCTTTAGCTGAATAATTCCTCCATATTCCGTCCCGAAATAGCCTACCCGCTCAAGGTATTCTCCAATCGCGACAAGCTCTTTGGCTTCGACTCCAGGACTGTAATGGATCTCGTGGCTAACAGCGCTGAAACTAAAAACCTTACCCCTAAACCCGTAAGGGGCCTCGCCTTCCTTAGTTCCCTTGAATAACGAGAAGCCTATTGCTCCTGCCAAAATCGCCCCTGACAAGATTGGCATATTCCACAGCGTTTTTCCGGCCAAC
>Ga0181593_10005450_pt1 | contig 11518 bp, 15 predicted proteins | sample 071ome_19_FD_133756 | JGI IMG/M metagenome (GOLD analysis project Ga0181593, IMG submission 133756) | Coastal salt marsh microbial communities from the Groves Creek Marsh, Skidaway Island, Georgia - 071413AT metaG (megahit assembly) | ecosystem: Environmental > Aquatic > Marine > Intertidal...
GCCTCAGCAAGAACCTTCGTAATCGCTGCCGTCAGCGTCGTCTTGCCATGGTCAACGTGACCAATCGTCCCGATGTTGCAATGCGGCTTCGTACGTTCAAACTTCTCTTTCGCCATCTGTTCGTTTCCTTGTTAGGTCGGATCGCCATTCCATTCGCGAACCGGTGTTTCCGCTGATGTTAAGCCTGTTGTCAGTCCTGCTTCGTCAGCCTCGCCCTGGCGCAGCGCTGCATAATTCTGGAGCGGGTGAAGGGAATCGAACCCTCGTCGTAAGCTTGGAAGGCTTCTGCTCTACCATTGAGCTACACCCGCGCAAACCAGTTCGAATTTCTCCTCCGAAGGCACCCGTCAAATTTCACCGCCCGCTCTCTCCGCTCCGCCTCCTGAGAAATGGTGGAGGGGGTTGGATTCGAACCAACGTAGGCGTACGCCAACGGGTTTACAGCCCGTCCCCTTTAGCCACTCGGGCACCCCTCCCAAGAATCGGACAGCCGATCCGTTCCAGGCAGGCGAAACGCGAACGTGCGAAATACGGGAATCTTGCTCCGTTTGTCAACGATCAAAAAATGACAAAAACCCCTTACCCGCGAATGGAAAACCATTTGCCAGCAGGAGGTTTGCCTTTACCCATCTTTCGCGGCGACTATAGAGAATGGAATTCAGCAGGGCAAGAACTTACATCGTAGAGTCATGAGCGGATCAAGACGAAGAAAATCATCTGCCTCCAGAGGCAGGCAGCGGCGCGAGTCGGACCGCGCGCCCCATCGCGCATCGGACCTGCGGGGCGACCGCGGGAGGAAGCCCCTCCCCCGTCATGCCGGCAGCCATATCTGGCTATATGGAAATCACGCCGTCGCAGCCGCACTCGAAAATCCGCTGCGGACGATCCACAGGCTCGTTCACACAGGAGATCCAATCGAGGCCTCCCCATGCACACCGGTGCAGTCGGAAAGGATCGACAGGGAGGAGATGGAGGCCCTGCTGCCGCCGGGCGCCGTGCATCAGGGACATGCCGCGCTCGTCGCCCCACTGCCGATAGTGGCAATTGAGGACCTGATTGCCGAGGCTGGAACGTCAGCCAACGCCCTGATCGTCGTGCTCGACCAGGTCAACGACCCTCAGAATATCGGCGCCATCCTAAGATCGGCGGCCGTATTCGGGGCGCTCGGAGTCATCGTGCAGGACCGCCACGCCCCCGAGGTCACCGGGTCCATGGCCAAGGCCGCATCGGGAGCCGTCGAGCGCGTGCCGCTTGTTCGGGTCACAAATATCGTGCGTTCGCTGGAAACGCTGAAGGATGCCGGGTTCTGGACAACAGGGCTCGATTCAGAAACTGATATTTCAATTGAACAAACTCCAGCAAATAATAGAAATATATTGGTTTTAGGCGCAGAAGGACCTGGCTTGCGCAGGCTCACCCGCGACGCGTGCGACCTTCTTGTCCGCATCGGCGAGCGGCAAACCGGAGAACGGCTTCTGAACAGCCTGAATGTCTCGAACGCAGCGGCTGTTGCCCTATACGCTCTGTCATCACGTCAACCAAAAACCTGAAGCTGTTTCAATTAATTACGGAAAACTCTTGAGAAATTTTTCAACCCAGGGCCGGGAAAACCTCTTTCTTTTGACGGGAACCACCCTCGTCCTGATCTGGTCCGGTATTGAACCGTTCGACACGCTGACCTGGTTTATGGAAGTCTTGCCGGTTCTGATCGTGGCGCCGTTGCTCATCGTCACCCGGAAATCTTTTCCGCTGACCTCCCTGCTTTACCGCCTGATCTTCATCCACGCCGTGATCCTGATGATCGGTGGTCATTTCACCTATGCACGGGTACCGGTGGGCTTCTGGGTACAGGACTGGTTCGATCTGGGGCGGAATCACTACGACCGGCTGGGTCATCTGGCGCAGGGCTTCATTCCTGCTATTGCAGCGCGCGAAATCCTGCTGCGCAGATCGCCTTTGCAGCCGGGGAAATGGCTTTTCGTAATCTGCGCCTGCGTTTGCCTCGCCTTCAGCGCGTTCTACGAGATGATCGAATGGTGGGCGGCGCTCATTGCCGGCGAAGGCGCGACCGATTTCCTCGGTACGCAGGGCGATGTCTGGGACACGCAGTGGGACATGTTTCTGGCGTTGACAGGCGACGTGGTATCACTGCTCTTTCTATCAAGAAAACATGATAAAGAATTGAAAAATATATAAAAAATATCAGCCTAGCGAATAAGGAACCTGTTCGGGACCACCGAATTCTACCTTCGAGCCGTCATCGAGATAGCGGTATTGCAGGAACGTTCCCGAACGCTGGGAACGCACGATCACGGCGATGGATTTCTCCTCCTGCGCATATTCCGAATGGATCAGCCAGGGCTGGACGATATCGACATCGCCTGGACCGCAGATTTCAGCGTGGCTTTCTTTGATGTCGAATTTCCCGTCGTCCTTTTCGTCCGCGTCGAAATGAACGATGCGCTCCTCGCCCGAAAGGACGCCGTAAATCGTCCACGCCGTGCCGTGATCGTGGACCATCGCGGAACCGCCGGCATTCTTGATCAACCCGTTGATCACAAAGCCGTAATCGGGATCCTCGTAGAACAGCAGGTTCTGCACCCGGTCGGTCTTCGGATTGAAGCCGGTTACCGGCCAGTCCTTCGCCGCTTCCTTTACCTCCGGATCGGCTATCAGCTCTTTCAGAAGCGTGCGACAACGTTCCCAGCGATCGGGTTCCGGGAGGCCGTCGGCGAAATCCTGGCGCATACCGGCGATAAATGTTTCAGCGGCTGCAAACATGGCGGTTTCCCTATCCCCGCCCCTGGTTGCGAGACATGAACTGGCGGCGGATTTCCACCATATGCGCCGCCATGGCGGGGTCGAAATCGACCGTCGTCATGGGTTCGGGATCCCAGTAACCGTACTCGTCGACGCCCCGCACGAGGGCCGCCGATTTCTTGCCGTCGACCGGGTCGTACATTTTCTCGCCGCAATGGGTCGGGCAGTAATGGATCGAATAGCCGATACGGCGGTAATCGGCGTTATTGGGCAGCGACGAATGCACCGTGCATTCGTGATGGATCGAAAACTGCCCTGCCTCCAAAGGCATATAGACCGATTCGGATTCATCGACGTCACGGGTCACCTGTCCGCGCTTCAGGACGTTATGTTCCTCCGGCCTGTTGTCGAATTCGGATTTCGTCTTGTGGCTGCCGGGAATGCAGCGAATGCAGCCGGATTCCATATTGGACGGCGAGAACGCGATCCAGGCGGTCACGGTCTCCTGCGGCTCGACCCCGTAGTAATAGGTATCCGCATGCCAGGAAACGAACGTCTTTGAGTGGGGCTCCTTGACGAAAAAGGATGAGCCCCAGCACAGAATATTCGGCCCGATCAGGTCTTCGACCGCATCCAGCACCCTGTCGTTCCGGATAACCCGGCTGAAAAGGCCGAACGGCATGTGGGATTTAAGAGTCAGGCTTTCCTGCGCCGTCTGACCGGTTCGCTTTTCGTAATCCTCAAGACAGTCGAGACATTCCTGCGCCTCGTCCGCGTTCAGCGCGTTGAGCCCGAAGATGAACCCGTCCCTTTTGAACCCCTCGACCTGTTCGTCGGTCAGCATCTTGCCCATTTGCGTTCTTCCTCCGTTTCGATGCCGCTATGGCGCGTCGCAATTAAGGTCTATCTTATGCCCGAATTTGGAAGGAGAACAGATATGGCTCTCAAATACATTCAACCCGGCGCTTGGAACAGCCGCGCGGTAATTCACGGCGATACGGCCTACCTTTCCGGCATCGTCGCGGACGACAAGACCCTGCCGATGAAAGAGCAGACCGAGCAGGTGCTCGCCAGGATCGACGCGGTGCTGGCGGAAATCGGCTCGGACAAAACGAAAATCGTCTCCGCCGTTGTCTATCTCGCCGATATGGACCTGAAAGACGACATGAACGAGGCCTGGATGACGTGGATGAACAGGGACCACCCGCCCGCGCGCGCCGCGGTCGGCGTCACGCTGACCCCCGGCACATTGGTCGAAATCATGGTTCAGGCGGCGGTCTGAAGGAGGAAAAAATGGCCAAGCTGCGTCACATCGCGATGTCGGTGAAGGACCCGGAAGCCTCGGCGAAGTTTTTCATCGATGCGTTCGACATGGAAAAGGTCGGGGAATCCGCCAACGGCGCGGTCTACCTGTCCGACGGCACGGTGAATCTCGCGCTCCTGAACCGCAAGGGCAAGCCGCTGGGCTGGGAAGGCGATGGCGAATTCTACGGCATCGACCATTTCGGCATGTGGGTCGACGACCCTGAAGCGGCCTGCGAGAAAGCCGAGGCCGCGGGCGCCACATACATCATGGGCAACAAGTCCGGCGATCCCAACAGCTTCTACGAGATCAAGTACCGTACGCCCGAAGGCACGGTTTTCGACATCACCGGCAGTGGCTGGCGGGGCGCGGTGAAGGAAGTCAGCCCGGCGGAGGAGTGATCAGGGACTCAGCACTTCCCTGACTTTCCCCGACCGTGGCGTCAGCGCCGCCCAGTCGCCCGAAACATCGACGATTACAGCCGTTCCCGGCTTCATGGATACGACCGCGTCCCCGCCGATAAATCCGTGCGCGAACATGTGAAATGTCGGGTTGTGTCCGACCAGCATGATCCGGCCGAGGACGGGTTCGGCGAATGCCGCGATTTCCAGGAGCGTATCCGGCAATGCCTGGTAAATGCGGTCGTCGAGCGTCAGGCAGCCTGGCGGCAGCCCCGCCCCTTCAACGGCGAGTTCCGCAGTGGTTCTGGCCCGCAGAGCCGGCGACGCAAATACCGCGTCGGGAACGCAACCCGCTGTCTGCAAGCGGTTTCCGATATCGCGCGCGTCCGCCCTGCCCTTCGCGGTCAGCGCCCGGTCGAAATCGGGCATGCCGGCACCGGTCTCCGCTTCTCCGTGCCGCATGATAATGAGTTGTTTCATTTCCACCGCTTTTCAGGACGATCCCTCTCTGGCAGGATAGCCGCTCCATGAATACTGCCTCAACGACGATTACCGACGAAACAGTCGCCGCCTACCGGCGCGATGGTGTGGTGCCGCTCTACGGCCTGTTTTCCGAGGACTGGATCGAGCTTCTGCGCGAAGGCACGGAAGAAGCGATGTCAGAGCCCGGCCCTACGTCCAAGAACTACGCGCCGGAAGGCAAGGGCAAGTTCTTCACCGATCATTTCATGTACCGGCGGATTGAGGCGTTTCGCAAATTCACCTTCGAATCACCGGCGGCCGAGGCTGCGGCGAAGCTGATGGGCTCGAAAAAGGCCAACCTGTTCGACGAGCATCTGCTGGTGAAGGAACCGGGCACCGAAAACCCGACCTACTGGCATCAGGACCACCCCTATTTCGAGGTCGCGGGCGAACATATCGTTTCGCTCTGGATACCGCTCGATCCGGCCTCGAAGGAAACCGGCGTCATGAAAGGCGTCCGCGGCTCGCATCTCTGGGGCAAGACCTACCAGCCGATCCGCATCGGTCTCGGCGATCTGGTCGAAGAAGCGGAAAAATATGACGGCCCGGCGCCGGATGTGGAGGCCGAGCCCGACAGATACGAGGTCGTCAGCTGGGATCTCCAGCCGGGAGACTGCGTCGCGTTCCATGCCGCCCTGCTGCACGGGGCCTATGCCAACCTGTCGCCGCAAGTACGCCGCCGGGCGCTCGCCGTCCGCTTCGCCGGCGACGACGCGGTGTGGCAGCCGCGCGAATACATCCCGTCGGTGCCGGATACCCCGGACCTGACCCCGGGCGGGCCGCTCGACAGCGACCAGTACCCCGTGGTGTGGCGGGCTGAAACGTAGCTCACGCCTCTTCACAAGACCGTCATCCACCGTGACGACCACTGGCGACGCTGCGACAGTCGCCCCATGTCTCTTCACGACAGTACAAAATGGAGTGAAGCCATGTCGAAGACCGAAAACCCGGTCGTCATCACGCTCTACCGCTGGGCGGGATCGTGGGGGCCCTTCAAGGTAAACATTCCGTGCGGCGAATGCTCACTGACGCTCGACGTCATCAAGGACACACTGGAAAACGAGCTATCGGGCGTACCGGTCGAGGTCGACGTACGGGAATGGCTCAGCGAATGGTGGAAGCCGCTACCGAAGGGCGGTTGGCACGCGCTCATCGTCATCGTGGAAGGCAGGCTGGTCAGCCAGGGCCACGCGCTCAACCGCGGTGTGCTGACCGAAGCCGTGATCGACGCCTGGTCGCGACGCTCCGATATTTTCGGCAATCATCTTTACGGCAAGGCAACCTGCCCGCACTGCGTCCGCGCCAAGGGCTATCTGGAGGAAGCCGGAATCGATTACGCCTATCATGACGTGGTGAAGGACCCTCGCGCCCTATACGAAATGTTGGCCCGCGTAAAACCCATCGTCGGGCCGAAGACGCCGATCACCGTGCCGCAAATATGGCTCGACGGCGACTATATCGGCGGCGCCGATGCTCTCGGCGAAGCGCTCAGCCGTCGTGACATCGAACCGAATCCGGAACGCGGACAGTGTTCGCTGTCGCCCAAGGCAGTGTGACCGATCCGCTTACCCCTTTACCTCACTTGTGACCCCGGTCTGCCCTGTAGTCCAGCCGACTTTACTGCTGCACCGACTGGCTGGATCCCGGATCAAGTCCGGAATGACAGGTGGTACGGGTGGACAGGACGGAGCGATATGATCGAACCGATATCTCTGCAGCTGACACTTACACGCTTGTCACCCCGGGCCTGACCCGGGGTCCAGACGGCAGCGCCACTGAACCGTTGGTTTGAATCACCGATCAGGTCGGGGTAACGAACTGTGTACTGGCAACCGACTCAGAAAAACGCGAACAGGCGGCTTTCGATGCTCTGGCGCGGTCTGGCGTCCGGCGCGCTGGTCGGGTCCTGAATGGCTGTGTGCGGCGTGAAACGCGCCGTGCCGTCCTCGAGCGAGTCGTATGATTTGATCAGCATCGCCTCGTTCTGCTGCATCAGCGGGAAATAGAACCATTTATGGTCGGGATTGTAGCCGAGCCGGTAGGTCTCTCCGACCCGTTCGGCAGCCTTGCGCACAGCCCGGATCAGGTCGTCCTGGGCCACCGAGCGCGCATCGGCGATGGCGAGCGGGTATTCCTCGATCGCGCCGACGGTCGAACGCCACACATTGATGATGGCGAAGCGCCTCTCAAGCAGCGGTTTCGCCTCTTCCTCGCCAAAGAAGTCGCGCACCCGGTTGGGGCCCGAGGCGATCGTGTAGTCGTTATGCGCGCGCTGCACCGGCTCGCGAACCATCTTCTCCTTGACGATCTCTTCGTCTCCGGCGCGTAGCGTATGGTCGAATACGTACACGTCCTTCGCGCCGGTTTCCTTTTTGAGCAGCGCGATCAGCTCGTCGTTATAGATGTTCTCGATCTGCGCCGGATCGTAGAAATCGGTGACCTTTGTGTCGTGGTTCACCAGCGCGAACCCCTCACGGTCAAGCGACAGGTCTGCCGCCAAGGCGCGGGCATTCCGGATTGAGACCCGCTTTACCTCATACTCGCCGACCGAATGGCCCTTCTGCCCGCCGGGACGCGACGGCACGTTGACCAGTTCGACCCCCGTATTGAGCGCGAAATTGACGTCGGTCTCGATGACCGCCTGCTGTGCGACTTCGGCCATGATATTTCTCCTGAAATCCGTTCGAACGGAGCCTACCCGCGAGTCGGCGCGTCGGCAATTACTGTCAAATCAGAACGCGATTTCCACCGCGCCGAGATTGCCGTAATCGACCGAAACGCTGTCGCCTGACTGCACCGGCGTCAGTCCGGTGCAGGTACCGAGGGTGATGATCTCGCCCGCGGCAAGCGGCTCGTCGAGCGAGATGGCGAGATTGGCCAGCCAGGCCAGCGAATTCATCGGGTCTCCCAGTACGGCAGCGCCGGTTCCTTCAGCCACCGTCTCGCCGTTTACGGACAGCGCAACGCCATGCGACGGCAGATCGAGCGCCCGCCAGTCGAAACAGGGACGGCCCAGCACGAGCCCGGCGACAGACCCTGCGGCGATATTGGTCGCTGGTCCGGCCTCCTTGCGGTCGCCAATCACGCCGTCAACGACCTCTACCGCCGGAATGACGGCGGCAACGGCAGAGGCGGCCCGCTCCGCATTGCACACGGCGGAAATATCCTCGCCAAGCAGAATTGCGAACTCTCCCTCGACCGAAGGAGTATTAAACCGGCCAGGCATTACGGCAAAGGGAGAACGTGCCAGGGCCCAGCCGGGCAACCTGCCGGCGAACGGCTCGGTTATGCCGAAGGCCGCCTGTGTCGCCTCATTGGTTGCAGCGACCTTCCAGCCGATCTGCGCGGCATGGCTCCTTTCCAGCACAGCCTTCTGGACGGCATACCCATCGGCCGGCGTCTGCGGTCGGCAGGATTCTGGCAGAGAGCCGATTTTCTCGGCATTGATGCGGCAGCCGATCAGGATATCGGCCGCGGCGGCGATCTGGTCCGGTGTCATATTGTCCTCACGAAAAACGCGTCGCGGCACAGTAGGCCGGACGCGTCTTCAACGGCAAGGATCGCCTTTCCCTGAGCGGGGTTCCGGCGAAGGGGTGGGTTATCCCCGTTCCGGTCCCTTAGCGACAGGGCGCGAGGCATCCCCGGTCCAGGCGGACCAGGACCCGACATAGAGCGGCGCCTCGATCCCCGCCGCATACATGCCGGCGATTTCAAAAGCTGCCGCGTTGCCGCTGCCGCAATAGACCCCGACCGGCTGGGTGCCATCGGCGCCGAGCTCTACGAACAGCGCCTGAAGCTCTTCCGTCGGTTTGAAACGCCCGCCGGAATCGAGCGAGACTGCCGCAGGCGCGCAGATGGCGCCCGGAATATGGCCGGTCGCGGGCTTGTCAGCCTCGCCCTCATAGGCGGATTTCCCGCGGGCGTCCAGCAGCGCGCCATTGCGGCCGATCTCTGCGGCCTCGTCCGCTTCGATCGTCGGCATTCCACCCGGCGTCACCGTGATGGAGCCAGCCTTTGCCGGATGAGCCGGCTCGTCGGCAACGTCGTTGCCCGCTGCCTGCCACGCTGCGAGACCGCCATCGAGCAACCGGACGTTCTCGTGTCCGGCCCAGCGCAAGACCCACCAGGCGCGTCCCGCCTGTGCGCCCGACGCATTGTCGTACACGACGACCGCGCTATTCGCGTCGATTCCCCAGCGGCGCAGGGTTTCCTGCAACGCATCCGGAGCGGGCAAAGGACGGCGTCCTCCTTCGGTGGTGGCAGGACCGGAGAAATCGGACGCCAGCGAAGCCACCATCGCACCCGGGATCACCGGCCGCTCCAGCGGCGCGGTTTCGAGGTCATCGCTGACATCGAGAAGAACATATTCCGGGCCGCCGGCGATCAGGCCGGCCAGTTCATCGACGGTGATCAGAACGGTTGAACGGGAATCGGTCATGGCTGCCTCACGCGGTCATCGTGCAACGATAAAGCTGACGCGTCGCATCGCTGCTGTAATCCTTGACCGCCCGGTGCTGCACCACGCGATTGTCCCAGACCGCCAGGGTGCCCTGTGTCCATTCGAAGCGGCAGGTGGCCTCCGGCGATTTGATCATGTCGAAGAGAATGCCGAGGATATTCTGGCTGTGAACCCGGCTGACGCCCTTGATGTAGCAGACATAGGATTCGTTGACCGCGATCCATTTACGCCCGGATTCCGGATGAACGCGTACCAGCGGCATTTCGAATGGAGGCATACGACGGCGCGCGTCGGCGGCTTCCTCGGGATCGAGATAGCGGTCGGTGATGTGTCCCGTCGCATCCGGCGACTGAATGACCTGTAGAGAATCGAGATACTGCGCAAAGAGCGGATCAAGAGATTCATAGACCCATGCGGCGTTCGAGAACATGGTATCGCCGCCATTCTTCGGAGTGGTCTTGCCGAACAGGGCGGTAAAAGCCGGCGCGTCTGCACGGAATCCGCCGTCGGCATGCCAGACGTGGTTGCGCAGGTGATCGTCCTTGCTCGCACTGATCACCGTTGCCTCGGGATTTTCCGGCGCACGCGGCGTATGCGGACCGGCGTAGTGGAAGAACTCTCCCAGAAAACCGGCGAATTTCGTGAAATTTTCTGCCGTGACCGTGCCCGGCTCGAAAACAACCAGACCCCGGTTGTGCAGCAGATACCGCATGGCGGTCCGCATCTCGTCGGTAACGCTTTCTCCGTCAAAGCGGTAACCGGAAATGTAAGAACCGATAGAAGACTTTATCTGTTCGGCATTTACGCCCTCGGGCAGGGAGATTTCCTGAGTCGAATTCTGATCGATGGGGATAACCGTAGCCATGCTGTTTAAACCTCTGCTTTCCATTCCTCTGGGACGCGTCAATGAAACCATACGGTTCCGTATGTTCTATTCCATACGGTACCGTATGGTTCGGAGTCAAGTCCGCCCCCATTTCCCTTCTACCTGGCAACCATAGAAAATTCGGCTTTGCACCTGATGCCGCCCCGGCGATATAACCGGGGCCGAGCCGGCTTAGCTCAGTTGGTAGAGCATCTGATTTGTAATCAGGGGGTCGGGGGTTCGAGTCCCTCAGCCGGCACCATTTTCCCTCTTTTTTTCAATGGTTTACAGGGCCGCCCTTCGAGGCGGCCCTGTGCCCTCATCATTGTCTTACGTCTTTCTTACGTTTTTTGGGAGGCGCGATAGGCTTCCCTGCGCGCCGAGCCCTGCGAGTCGGCCTGGCCCATCACCCCACCGACGATGGCCGATGCTTCGAAGCCGTCGAGTTCGCCACGCTCGAATGGGTGGACTGGTTCAACAACCGGCGGCTCCTGGAGCCCATCGGCAACATCCCGCCGGCAGAAGCCGAAGAACGCTACTACGCCATGCTGGAGCAATCCAACATGGCCGCGTGACTCAAACGAAACCTCCTCCGGGAAACCCGGAGCGGTTCAGACCGTCCACACATGACAGCCCCTTCAGCACCGTGGTCACGGCATTTTTTTTGTTACTTCCGGCTTCCCGTACGACTGCGCCAAATTGAAGGTTCCAACGGTTGCCAGCAGGCCGAAAAGCAAAAGCGAGTGAAAGAAAATCGAACCTCCAAGAAAAAACATCGTCCCAGTCCACAGAGCAAAGACAATTGCCCACATCCACATTAAGCTGAGCATAAGGATATGCTTGGTATTTTCATCTGGGATATACTTGAGGGGATTATACTTTGCGTTCATCACTCCATTGTAACTATCAATTACGAACTGTTTCATTTGAAAACTCCTTTGAGTGTCGCCAAAACGTTTAAGACGCATTCAACGTCATAGGATGATACGTCCCGTTTTGCCGGTTGGATCATTTGACCTGCCCCCCTTAACCGGGTCCATTTGCTGAGTTAGAGAATTGGCATCTGGATCCATCTTGAAGGGAGCGATGCTGACCGTGATCGACGAGTACACACGTGAATGCCTTGCCATCGAGGTGGACCGGCATATCCGGTCGGGCGACGTCCTGCATGTGCTGACCGACCTGTTCACGCAGCGCGGAGCGCCTGA
>Ga0181593_10005452_pt1 | contig 11515 bp, 9 predicted proteins | sample 071ome_19_FD_133756 | JGI IMG/M metagenome (GOLD analysis project Ga0181593, IMG submission 133756) | Coastal salt marsh microbial communities from the Groves Creek Marsh, Skidaway Island, Georgia - 071413AT metaG (megahit assembly) | ecosystem: Environmental > Aquatic > Marine > Intertidal zone...
AAGAAATTTGCGATCCTTTCCACCATCGCGGCGGGCCTCAAGGAGTCCGTGAAAACCTCCACCGAGGACCTGACACGGCGCAGAGTTTCGGCGGTCGGCGGCAGTGTCATCAGCGCCGAGGAATGCCCGCACACCACCAAGGACGTCGCCAATGCCATCCGCGAAGCCGTCGCGGCGGGCACCGACATTCTCTTGATCATCGGCGCCTCGGCGACCGTGGACCGGGGCGACGTTGCCCCTGCTGCCGTTTTGGCCGCGGGCGGATTCATCGATCACTTCGGCATGCCCGTTGATCCGGGAAATCTTCTTGTGATCGGCGAGGTCGGCGGCACCACGGTTTTGGTACTGCCCGGCTGCGCCCGCTCGCCGAAACTCAACGGCGTCGATTGGGTGTTGCGCCGTCTAGCCGCGGAATTGCCGATCGGCCATATCGAAATCATGGGCATGGGCGTCGGCGGTCTTCTGGTCGATACGCCCGCGCGCCCGCTGCCCCGCGACAGCGCGGTGAAAAAAGAGTCCGCGGACCCGTCCGTTTCCGTTGCCGCCGTCGTGCTCGCCGCCGGTCAATCGCGGCGCATGGAAGGGCAGAACAAACTGCTAATGGAAATTGACGGCAAGCCTCTGGTGCGCCGTACCGTTGAAACTGTTCTGGCATCCAGGGCGAAGCAGGTTGTCGTCGTCACCGGCCATCAGGAAAACGAGGTCAAAGACGCCTTGAAAGGTCTCGATGTTACAGTTGTGCACAACCCGAAATTCGCCGATGGCCTTTCGACCTCGCTGCAAACCGGGCTTGATGCCCTACCAGTGGACGCCGCCGCCGCACTCGTTTGCCTCGGCGACATGCCGGCGGTTTCTTCAAGTCATATCGACAAGCTGATCGAAAGCTTCGACCCGGAAAGCGGCCGCGCGATTGGCGTTCCTGCGCACAACGGCAAGCGCGGCAACCCGGTGCTCTGGGCCCGGCGCTTCTTCGACGAAATGCGCGGGATCGAGGGCGACGTCGGCGCGCGGCACCTCATCGGGGCCAATGAAAGCCTTGTTTACGAAGAAGAATTTAGTGACACTGCGGTACTAACGGATTTGGATACACCGCAGCAGTGGTCGGAGTATTTGGGAACCCCGTCCTAGCTCGTTGGAACGTTCTTAATTGTTGCGTCTGGAAGGGGAGGGACCATGCCTGACGCCGGCGGTCAGTCGCATAAGACTGACGTAATCATCATAGGCGCGGGGCCTGTCGGCCTTTTTGCCGTTTTTGAATTGGGTCTTTTAGGCCTGTCGTCTCACGTTATCGATATTCTGGACCGGCCCGGCGGCCAATGCGCCGAGTTGTATCCGGAAAAACCGATCCTCGATATTCCGAGCCGTCTTAAAGTGACCGGCCAGGAGCTGACCGACGATTTGATGGCGCAGATCGAGCCGTTCAGCCCCACGATGCACCTTCAGCAAATGGCTGAGAAAGTGGAAAAGCTGGACAGCGGTCATTGGCGCCTGACCACTGACCTCGGCACGGTCATCGAAGCGCCGGTGATTGTCATCGCCGGGGGCGGTGGCAGCTTCACGCCGAAGAAACCGAAGATCGAGGGCATCGACGCTTTCGAAGGCAAATCGGTGTTTTATTCAGTGCGCAAGATGGAGCAGTTCAAGGACAAGAATGTCCTGATCGCGGGCGGCGGTGATTCAGCCCTCGATTGGACCGTCAACTTGAACCCGATCGTCGCGTCCATGACCCTTGTGCACCGGCGCAATGAATTCCGAGGCATGCAGGCCACGGTCGATCAGATGTATGCGCTGGAGAAAGAGGGCAAGGTCAATTTGCAGATTGCCGATATCGTCCGTCTGAACGGTGACGACGGTCAAGTCAGCTCGGTGACCTTGAAGAACAAGGACACCAAAGAGGAATACGACGTTCCGTGCGATACGGTCCTGCCGTTCTATGGGTTGACCATGAAACTGGGACCCATTGCTGAATGGGGTATCAACCTGGAAAGCAACCGCATACCCGTGGATACGGAAAAGTTTGAAACCACGGAAAAAGGCATCTTTTGCATCGGGGACATGTGCACATATCCCGGCAAATTGAAGCTGATTTTGTCCGGATTCCATGAATCGGCCTTGATGGCCCACGGCGCTTTCCATTATGCAAGGCCCGACCAGAAATTGAGGTTCGAGCACACCACCTCAAGTTCCTCCATCCAGGCCAAGCTGGGCGTTTAATAGAACGCCCGCCGGCCCGGACCAACAAAGGGCCGGTATGAAGATTGTTGTCACCCTTCCGGGCGGCGAAACGCAGGACGTGAGCGCCAAACCGGGAAAAACCGTCATGGAAAATATCCGCCTCGCGGGACTTCCGATCCGTGCGGAATGCGGCGGGGCCATGGCGTGCGCGACATGCCATGTGAACGTCGATCCGGAATGGATCGAGAAGGTGGGCCGCGCCGGGGACGAAGAAAGAGATCTGCTCGATGATTCCGATTACAAGACCGACCGCTCGCGCCTTTGCTGTCAAATCATCGCGAAGGATGAACTGGACGGTTTGCACGTGACCCTTCAACTCGACGCCTTTGAAGGTTAGCTCATGAGTACGTTGCAAGAGCAGGTCGCGCGCAGGCGCACTTTCGCAATCATCTCGCATCCTGATGCCGGGAAAACGACCCTTACTGAAAAGCTGTTGCTGTTCGGCGGCGCTATTCAGCTTGCCGGGGCCGTGAAGGCAAAAGGCGAACGTCGCCGGGCCCGCTCGGACTGGATGAAGGTGGAACAGGAGCGCGGAATCTCGGTCACCTCGGCCGTCATGACCTATGACTATGACGGGCATACCTTCAATTTGCTCGACACGCCGGGCCACGAGGACTTCAGCGAGGACACCTACCGCACGCTGACGGCTGTGGATTCCGCCATCATGGTTCTGGACGTGGCAAAGGGCATCGAGGCCCAGACCCTAAAACTTTTTGAAGTTTGCCGTCTGCGGGACATGCCCATCGCGACCTTCGTCAATAAATTGGACCGCGAAGGCCAAGACCCGTTCGCGCTGCTTGAGGAAGTTGAAAACAAATTGGCGCTGGATGTCTCTCCGGTGAGTTGGCCCATCGGCATGGGGCGCAACTTTTTGGGGTGTTACGATCTGCTGCGCGACCGCCTTATTTTGATGGAGCGGACCAAGGGCGAAAAAATCGACGAGGGCATTGAGTGTAAAGGACTTGATGATCCCAAATTGGACGAAGTCCTGCCCTCCGATGCCGCCAAAAAACTGCGGGAAGACGTGGAGATGGTGCGCGGTTTGTGTAAGCCGTTTGACCGGGATGCATATCTTGAAGGGCACATGACGCCTGTCTATTTCGGCAGCGCCCTCAACAATTTCGGTGTACGGGAAATCCTGGAAGGGTTGGCTGATTTTGCGCCGCCGCCGCAACCCAGCAAGGCTGCCGAGCGAACCATTGCGCCCGATGAAAGCAAAGTGTCCGGTTTCGTGTTCAAGATACAGGCCAACATGGACCCCAAGCACCGCGACCGCATTGCATTTTTCAGAATGTCATCCGGGCATTTCAAACGCGGGGCCAAACTGCTGCATGTCCGCTCGGGCAAAACGCTGCCCGTACACAATCCGCAGCTTTTTCTCGCAAAGGACCGGGCCATGGCCGAAGAGGCTTGGCCCGGAGACATCATCGGCATTCCCAACCACGGAAACCTGCGCATCGGGGATACGTTGACCGAAGGCGAGGCCCTTCACATAACAGGAATTCCGACATTTGCGCCCGAGTTGCTTCAGACCGTGCGCCCCCTCGATCCGCTGAAAGCGAAACACGTTGGCCGCGCGCTGCAACAACTCGCGGAGGAGGGCGCGGCAAGTGTATTTAAACCGCGCTTTGGGACCGATTGGATCGTCGGCGTTGTCGGATCACTGCAATTCGACGTTCTGGCCGACCGCATTCGCTCGGAATACGATGTTGAAGTGAAGTTCGAACCCACTGAGTTATATACTGCACGCTGGGTTCAAGCGCCCGATCACGCCACGCTGAAGAAATTCATGGATTCCAATCGAACGAGTATTGCCGACGATCATGACGAAGCGCCGGTTTTTCTTGCGCGAAACGCCTGGCACCTGAACCGTACCGAAGAAGACAATCCCGATATTACGTTTCTGAAAACGCGCGAACTCGTGCAATAACATTGCAGCGGAACTAAACCGAAAGGATTACGCAAATGGCTGATATCAAACGCTTAGAATCAGGGCCGCGCATGAGCCAAGCGGTGGTCCACAACGGCACGGTCTATCTCGCCGGCCAGGTGAGCAATCAGCCCACGGGTGATGTGAACGGACAAACAGCGGCCATCTTGAAGCAGATTGATGCTTTATTGGAAAAGTGCGGCACGGATAAATCCAAGTTGCTGAACGTGAATGTCTATCTTTCGGACATCGCAACTTTCGACCAAATGAATGCGGCCTATGAAGCGTGGGCCGCCAAAGACTCGCTTCCCGCACGTACGACGGTGGGTGTGCAGCTTGCCCGCCCCGAGTACTTGGTGGAAATCGCCGTGGTTGCGGCGGTCTAGACCGAGACCGTTCGTTCCAAACAAACAAATCAAGTTCTTAAACGGGCTGTGCGCCGGGCTTTGACCGGTGGCGCCCGAATGTCCCGGTGTAGGAATCGCGCAACACTGCCTGCAAAATTCAAGTGAACTGCGTATGATTTGATGCGTAAATTTACGAATTCATATATTTTACTCCCGCGATATTAATGAATAACGCTGTAATTGCGTCCATAGGCCACTGATTTTGTTTGGAGAACGCCTCGGGAAGGGAAGGTCCGAACACAACCGGTGCGCGTCAACGGGAGGAAAACTGCCATGCTTCGTAGCCGTCTTTTGTATTCCGCGGCGTCCGTCGCGATCCTGATGTCCACAGCCGCCCCCGCGCTCGCCCAGAACCTGCCGGCTGAAATTGAGGAAATCATCGTCACCGCACAAAGGCGTGAGCAAAGACTCATCGACACCCCCCTATCCGTGTCGGCGTTTTCAGCGGAGCAAATCGAATAGCGCGGCATTACGAATATCGAAAGCCTAAATTCCGCAGCGCCAAATCTTGCCATTGGGACCATTCCCGGCAATGCCACCGGCGCGCAAATCGGTATTCGCGGCGGCATCCAGATCAATCCCGCACTGAGCTGGGACCCGGCCGTGGGTATCTACTTGGACGGGGTTTACATCGGCAAAACGCAAGGGTCGGTTTTCGACATCGTCGATCTCGAGCGCGTTGAAGTTTTGCGCGGCCCGCAGGGTACTCTCTATGGACGGAATACGTTGGCGGGCGCGCTCAATCTCGTGACGCGTGCGCCTTCAGGAGAATGCGGCGGCACCGCCTCTGCTGAAGTTGGCAATTACGGGTACTATGTGGGCCGGGTCTCTTTGGATCTGCCGCAATTCGGCATCATGAAAGCCAGTTTGGGCGGGCGCATTGCGCGCCGCGACGGCTGGATCAAGAACGAAGCCGATGCTTTCGGAATCGGGGCAGGTTTTGGGACGACGCCGTCCACGTCCGAGCTGAACAATCTTCATTCGGATAGCGCCCGGGCAGCCTTGGATTTCGAATTCACGGACAATTTCGAAGTCGCCTACCGTTTTGATTACAGCTACGTCAACCAAGCCAGCAAGTTCAATCAAATGACCTCGGTTGGCGAGGGTAACATCTTCGATCCTACGTCTCCGTTCTACGCGGGCCTGCCGCTTCACCTGTTCGTGAATGCCGACCGCCAGAAAACGGCTTCCGTCGACGGACCGGCATTTGAGCGTTCCGAGGTTATGGGCCATTCGCTGACCGGAACGTGGACGGTCAACGATATGCTGCAACTCAAGTCCATCACCTCCTATCGCAAATTGTCCTGGGACGATGCGCTAGATCTTGACGGATCGCCTATGCCGATCGCGCATACGCAGCGTATGTCCGACTACCATTCGTGGTCTCAGGAATTTCAGGCTTTAGGTACCTTTGACCGTCTCGATTATGTATTCGGCGTCTTCTATTTTTATGACGATGGGTTTACCAAAAATCCGCAGTCGTACTTTGTGAATGCGCAGGTCTTTAAATCCGACTATGGATTTACCTCGGAATCCATCGCGGCTTTCGGCCAATTGGATTACCGGGTTACGGATGATCTGACGGTTTCAGCCGGATTGCGCTACACCGATGAGACGCGCACCGTCAGCCGATTGCTCCAAGGCTTGTTTGCGCCGGCGACATTCTTTGTGCCGCTCATTCCGCAAACCGACAACAAAGCCTCGTTTGACAGTTGGACTCCCGCATTCAGCGTGTCGGACAGCGTGACCAACGAAATCAACGTGTACGCAAGGTATTCGCAAGGCTTCAAGAGCGGCGGGTTTAATGGGGAAACCAACAACGCGGCGGAGTTGGCCACGCCATATCGTCCGGAAAAGATGCGGGCCTACGAAATCGGTGCGAAGGGATCGTTCCTGGACGGACGCGTTGCCCTGAACACCGCGCTGTTCCTGCACGATTCTTCTGACCTGCAGCTTTCGATTTTCACCGCCCGAGGCGCGGCGGCATCCGAAGTCCGTAATGCCGGGAAGGGCACCGCAAAAGGCATCGAAGTTGAAGGCATTTTCAACGTTACGGATGGCTGGCGCTTTCAAGCCAGCTACGGCTATCTGCACACCAAATATGACGAATTTATCGATGGCGGCGTGAATGTTGCGGACGACCGGCCTTTCCAGCATGCGCCGAAGCATACGTTCAGCGTGAGTGTGGATGGCCGGGTGATGAGAACAGACTATGGGGACGTCCGGGTTCTGGCTGATCACACGTATCAGTCCTCACAGTTTTTCTATCCCTATTCCTTGACGGCGGCGAATAACCCCAACGCGTTCAATACGCAGGTGCCGGGGTACGGCATCATCAATTGGAAACTGCTGCTCTCCGATATTCCGTTGGGGAATTCCGTCGGTGAAGTTGGTTTTTGGATGAAGAACGCGACGGACAAGGAGTATGTCGCCAACTGGATCGATTTCGGGCCCGGCTTCGGCAATATCCGGCCAACCAACTTTGGTCTGCCGCGTACCTTTGACGGGGAGTTCCGTTTGCGCTGGTAAGCGCTGTGCAACGAAAAAAGGGCGGCTCTTAACGAGCCGCCCTTTTTTTTATGTGTGCGGAGTTAGTTGACCATCTTCCAGGCACCGTCGGGCTGCATGCATGCGGTGCCATAACCTTGTTCGCGTTGGCCGCCGACGATGATTTCCTGCTGAAACTCACGGCATGGGCGGCCCTCGGTGGTTTGCCCTTGGCGGGTCACGACAACGGTGCCTGAATGGCTGCCCTGATTCCACCTGATGGGTTCGCCCGGTGAAATAGTAGTCGCCCGGACCATCGCATTTTCATGAGCGCGTTGTTGTGCTTCGGACAGTTCATTGAAGATCACCAGCCCAAGCGCGGTCAGTCCTAAAAAGCGTAACGCGTCGTTATCGCTGTAGTAAAAGCCAAAGCCGGAGTGACGGCGACCGTAGCGGCGGTTGTAGGTCCAATTGCGATATCCATAGTTCCGGTGAGGATGATAGTACGATCCATAAAAACTTGATCGTGGTGAATAAAATGAGAATCCGGCATAGGGTTTGATTATGACTCTCGAAGAACTGTGGCGGTGCCGGTTGTAATCACGATGCCGGTCATAGTGCCGGTCCCAGCCTCGATTCCAACCACGATCCCTGCGGTCGTCGTTTCCACGCCAATCCCGGCCATGGCCACCGCGATCCCAATCCCGTCCCCGGAAGGAATCAGCGTAAGCGATTGACGAGAGCGCTATCAGCGCCGCCATGACTGTTGCCGAGAAAGTTTTGATTGTGCGGAATTTAAAGAACATCGCGCCAACTCCCTTACCGAGGGTTCGAGGAGACTCGATTGCCATCCAATGCAAAAAAGCTAATCCCGTGCTGTGGCAACCGAATGGCGTTGTTTTCACAATTTGGTGAGCGAGAGGCGGCGTCGCAGGCTCAGGTGGCGGGGACTTCTAAGTAATGGACACTAAACAGTGTTTCGGAGTCTACCCATGTTTTGCAGGGCGTGAATCCCGCCTGTCGGCCCAGGGCCTGAAACTCGGCAATGTCATATTTATGGGAATTTTCCGTGTGAATGCGTTCACCTTTATCGAACTGGAAGGTATTTCCATTCACGCGCACGGATTGCTCGGCGCGGCTTTCGAGGAATATCTCGACGCGGCCCGCATCGGCATTGTACTCGGCGACATGCCGAAAGCGTTGCAGGTCGAAAGTGCCCCCGATCTCGCGATTGATACGGCGCAAAAGATTGAGGCTGAAGGATGCGGTTACGCCGGCTTCGTCGTTGTAGGCCGCATGCAATGTGTCAGTGTCTTTCTTGAGATCGGCGCCAATCAGCAAGCCGCCGCCGGGCCCCACCAGCTCCGCGGCATTTGCCAAAAACGCCTCCGCCTCTTCGACGACAAAATTTCCGATTGTCGAACCGGGAAAAAAACCGATCTTCCGGCCTTCCGCTATTTCTTGCGGCAGCGGAAAGCTCTGCGTGAAATCCGCGGCGACAGGTAACACCTGAAGATCAGCATAATCTTTGGCAATGGACGATGCAGCTTCCAGCAAATGGTCCTTTGAAATGTCTACCGGAACATACGACGCCAGGTCCGGTGCCGCATCCAGAAGCAACCTCACTTTGATGCTTGATCCGCTGCCAAATTCGATCAGGTGCGCGCCGGGGCCCATCAGATCTGCAATTTCCGATGCGTGTTTTTCGAGCAGGGATATCTCGGTGCGCGTCGGATAGTACTCCGGCGTCTTGCAAATCGCATCAAAGAGCTGCGAGCCAGTTTGGTCGTAGAGATATTTGCACGGAATTGATTTTTGATCCTGGGACAGGCCGTCGATGACATCCTGTTCAAACGCGGCAACCGTTTTATCCGCGTTTGTTTGATCGGATCTTGCGGATCGATTGATGTGGTTCATACGGCCTCCGCTAGTCGTACGCCGCCGAATTGCCAGCGCATGTGCGGGTAGAAAAAGTTTCTGTACGTTGCTCGAATGTGGTTGGCGGGCGTTGCACAGCATCCGCCGCGCATGACCATCTGATTAATCATGAATTTGCCGTTGTATTCGCCCACGGCGCCCGCCGCCGGTGCAAACCCCGGATAGGGGGCGTATGGGCTCCGTGTCCATTCCCACACGTCGCCGAACATCTGAGTGAGGCCATGGTGCTCGCCAGCGGGACAGGGTCTTAATGCGCCGCTTTCGAGAAAATTACCGGCTTGATCCATCTGCGCGGCGGCAGCCTCCCACTCGCCTTCCGTCGGCAGCCTTTTTCCGGCCCAGCGCGCGTAAGCATCAGCTTCGTAGTAGCTGACGTGGCAAACAGGCGCCGCGTGGTCCAGCGACGTCAGTCCATGAAGGCCGAAGGCGCGCCATTCGCCATTGTCCGCGCAAGTCCAATACAAAGGCGCCGTCCAGTTGTTTTCCTGAACGCAGGCCCAGCCGTCCGCAAGCCAGAACTCCGGGCGCTTGTAGCCGCCGTCGGCCATGAACGAGAGCCATTCACCATTGGTGATCAGGCGGTTTGCCAAGCGGTAGGATTGAAGCTTGATGGTATGGCGCGGGCCTTCATTGTCGAAGGCAAACCCGCGCCCATCGTGGCCGATGTCCACATCGCCGCCGGTAAATTCACTCCAGCTGAGCGGCGCGGGGGTCTTTACGGCATGGGGCGGCGCGGCCGTGTACGCGGGCCAGGTCGGATTGCAGGAAAATGCGTGCAGGATATCCATCAGTATCAGCTCTTGGTGCTGCTGTTCGTGATGGCAGCCGAGTTCGATCAGCGGTGCGGCGCGGTTCCAGTCTTCGCCGCCGCATTCTGAGATGAAGGACAGCACCTGCTTGTCCACGTGTGCGCGGTATTGATCAATCTCAACGCAGGATGGCCGTGTGAGCAAACCACGCCGCGGACGTGGGTGACGGGCGCCCAGACTTTCGTAGTAGGAGTTGAACAGGTACTGGAAGTTGGGATCGAACAGCTGATAGCCGGGCTCGAAACTCGAAAGGATAATGGTTTCAAAAAACCACGTGGTATGCGCCAGATGCCACTTCGTCGGACTGGCATCCGGCATGGATTGAATGGTTTGGTCTTCGGGGCTGAGCGGGGCAGCCAGGGCGTGCGACTGGCGTCTCACCTCCGAGAACATCGCCGCAAGGGTCTCACGCGACGTCGGGATCGCCGGCGCGCCGCCGGACCCCGGCCTATTCTGGCCGTCTTCGATCACAGTTTCGTCCCTTCTCCGTTGGGGCTTCGGCCCTCTTACGTGAAAATCCTAGTCTTTACAGGCCGATCCGGGAACCCCTTAAACCATTGCAATTACGAGAAAATTTGGCTGCCTGACCTAGGTTTCGCGATAAGTATCTGAAAAGTAATAATATTTCGCGCATACCTGCTCTGATTTAGGGGCGGGCCTGCCGTTCCGAGTTTCCTTGCGAAAGGCCCGGGCAAATTGATATTATCTGGCCAATCGAAAGCGCCCGAGTGGGCTTTCGCTTAGCAGGTAGGTTCGACCAAGTGGTGGACCATTTGCGCGTCACGTTGCTCGATTGAGGACTGACAATGCGCCGGATTTCTACGCCGTTCAGCGCGTTTTATCTCCTCCATCAGCAACCGGACTGATCACGAAGATTTATCGTGGTTTGCCCGCGCGAGTTAAACCCGTCGCCTAGCGAGGGTAAAGGAGGAAAGAGATGTTGAATTCACGTGTTCCTGTCTTGGCGTCCGACAGCGGCCTGACCGCTTATATGGGGGCCATCAAGAAATTTCCCATTCTCGCACCTGAAGAAGAATACATGCTGGCGCACCGGTATGCCGATCACGGCGACCTGGATGCCGCACATCAGTTGGTGACCAGCCACCTTCGCTTGGTTGCGAAGATCGCCATGGGCTACCGTTTTTATGGCTTGCCGGTTTCGGACCTCATTTCCGAGGGGAACGTCGGTTTGATGCGCGCGGTCAAGAAGTTTGACCCCGAGCGCGGCTTCCGTCTCGCGACCTATGCCATGTGGTGGATCAAGGCCGCGATCAACGAGTACGTGCTCAATTCGTGGTCGTTGGTCAAAGTTGGGACCGTCGCGGCGCAAAAGAAGCTGTTCTTCAATTTGCGCAAGCTGAAGGCCAAGCTGGGTCAGTACGGCGAAGGTGATCTGTCGGCGGAAGCGACAAAGTCGATTGCGTCGCGGCTCGATGTCAGCGAGGACGATGTCATCGATATGAATCGCCGTCTGTCCCGTTCCGATGCATCGCTGAACCAGCCGGTCATCGAAGATGGTGAAGCTGAACGCCAAGACCTCCTCGTGGACGACTCACCCGATCAGGAAACGACCCTGGCCGAACGCGAAGAGCGCGAATTGGGCTCCGGTCTGTTGATGAAGGCATTGGATCACCTCACGCCCCGTGAACGGCATATTATTGAAGAGCGCCGCCTGTCCGAGAGCACCCGCACGCTGGAGGATATCGGCG
>Ga0181593_10005455_pt1 | contig 11512 bp, 9 predicted proteins | sample 071ome_19_FD_133756 | JGI IMG/M metagenome (GOLD analysis project Ga0181593, IMG submission 133756) | Coastal salt marsh microbial communities from the Groves Creek Marsh, Skidaway Island, Georgia - 071413AT metaG (megahit assembly) | ecosystem: Environmental > Aquatic > Marine > Intertidal zone...
ACTTCTGAAAGCGCTGAAATGTATGGATCGTTAATTGCTGCATAAATTTCATTTCTAAGGATCCAGCTTTTTGCAGCCATCAAAGAGAGTTTTTTGCTGTAATTCTTCTCTTCAGCTAAAAGCCGATTTACTTCTTCCAAAGCCGAGCTGAACGAAAAGTTTGCGTATTCACGCAAGACTTGGTTTCTTTTCTCCTCAACTTCAGCCGTTAGTATTTCTTTATTTTCTTCTTCCATCTTGCAGCTCCTTTATTTTGGCACACTACTTGCAATATTTGCACCAAACTATGAATTAATTGGTGTAAAAGTGAAATCAATAGAAAACCATATCCAGATCCATGCAGAGTCTTTGGCGTTAAGGTCGAAAAGGAATGAAATCTTAGCATCAAACATAGCAAATGCTGCAACTCCTAATTTCAAAGCTAAAGATTTAGATTTTGATATAATGTTGCAATCAAAGCTTGGCTTCGGGAAGGTAAATACTACCAACAAGCGTCATTTTGATATTGCACTTGGAGCGAACGAAGAGGGTGTAAAATTTAGGCAGAATGTAACGCCCTCTAAAGATGGAAATACCGTTGAGTTACATGTCGAACAGATGCAGTTTTCAGAAAATGTAATGCGTTATCAAAGTTCCTTGGAATTTTTAAACCGGAAGATATCCGGTTTGATGTCTGCGATCAAAGGGGAATGAGATGACGGACATAAAGAATATATTTGATGTTGCGGCTCGTGGAATGTCTGCTCAAATGGTTCGTCTAAATACCGTTGCAAGTAACTTGGCCAACGCAAGATCAGTGGCATCCAGCGAAGCTGAGGCTTATCGTGCAATAAAGCCAGTATTTAAGACAATCTACGCAGATGATCTGGAAAAAAGTGGAGTAGCCTCTGTTGACGTGGTCGATATTGTTCCAGTCGATAGAGCGCCAGAAAAGTCTTATCAGCCGGGACATCCAAAGGCTGATGGAGACGGTTATGTCTACACTGCGGCAGTAAACACAGAAGAGGAATTGGTAGAGATGCTAGAAGCCTCTCGCCAATATGAAAATAACGTCGAGGTAATTAGTACACTCCGTGGACTAATGATGCGAACAATAAACATGGGTAAATAGGAGCTCACATGACCACAATAGATCCAAATAGTGCTCAGGCGGCACTTTTCGAGAAGCTTGGCTTAAATAAAAAGACTACATCTGAAGAGAAAAACAATGAAACTCTTGGACAGTCTGATTTTCTGAAATTGATGACTACTCAATTACAAAACCAAGATCCGTTTGCTCCTATGGATAATGGAGATTTCATTGCCCAGATGGCTCAGTTTTCCACTGTTACTGGTATTGAAGAAATGAATTCATCAATTGGTAAACTTGTTGAAGAGTTTGACCAAGCTCGAATTGCAACAGCTGCGAATTTACTTGGAAATGCAGTGCTTGTTCCAGGGAACTATGGAAGACCAGATGAAGATGGTGAACTTCATGGTATTCTAGATTTACCAGAGGCATCGCTGACAACTCAAATTACATACCGTGATGCAGAAACTGATAGTGAGCTTTTTGTTCAAGATCTTGGCCCTAAATCTGCTGGCTTGGTTGGCTTTAAATGGACAGATATACCGGAGGAAATTCTTTCAAAAAATAGTCGCATAAAAATTGAGGCATTGATTGATACCGGTAATGGTCCTGAACAATTGAGTCCTTCGATTTTTTCTAAAGTCATTTCTGCGTCTATCGGCTCAGACGATAAAAAGCAGGTTCTGTTGGATATAGAAGATTATGGTGAGCTTGATGTGAGTTCTGCCGTCACATTTAGATGAATTAGATCAGCAAGAACCTAGCGAGGGCCTTTTGGCATAGAACTTGCAAAACAACTAAAAATATTTAATCGCTCAATAGGAGTTAATAATGTCATTTTTTACAGCACTTACCGGTTTAAAAGGCGCTCAAACAGATATTTCGACCACCTCGAATAATATTGCAAACGTTGGTTCTACGGGGTTCAAGAAGAGTAGGGCGGAGTTTGGAGATATTTTTAGTACGACGCCATTACAGACGAATGTAGTTGGTAGCGGTGCTGGCACAAAGTCAATTACCCAGCAGTTTTCTCAAGGAAATATTGTTCAGTCTACGAATACACTAGACATGGCCATATCTGGCGAAGGGTTTTTTGCCTTAAAAGCCGGTGGAAATGCAGGCCAAACTGTCTATACCCGAAACGGTTCGTTCAATTTGAATGACGACGGGTACATAATAGATAGTAACGGCCAATTTTTGTTGGGTTATCCTGTAGACTCTGACGGTGCAATCTCGGATAAAACTTTGGCAGGGTCTGTAAAAATGCAATTACAGACTGAGTTTGGTGATCCTAAAGAGACAAATAATATTGGTATGGGTATTAACCTGCCAGCCGACACTCCAATAATCGACCCATCTGTTGATTTTGATGTAAATGACTCTACCACTTTTTCAGCATCTTCTTCAGTCACTGTTTTTGACAACATGGGTAATCCAAAATCAGCAACAATTTTCTATATAAAAACCCAAGATCCGTCTTTGGATGATCCAACCTTTAAATATGACACTAAAATGTTTGTTGATGGTGAAGAAATTTTGCCAGTCTTGGGCCGAGCCACTGATACTAAGGGTGTTGACCAATATATTGACAAATTTGGACAAAAAACAACCGCTCCTCCTGACCCTGCATATATTTTGGAGGGTAAAGGATCTCCATTATACAAAGCTGACGATTTAGGTGCACCAGTAGACTCGACACCAGCTGTTTTGTCTGGACTAAACATCAATTCGTATTTAGGAGATGGCAAAACCGTTGAAATCGTGACTGACCCGCTACATTTCAATCGAACGGTAGAATATCAAAATTTGAATGGGACAACACCCGCAGATGGAAGTCCATTTTGGGGAAAAGATTTCTTGTTAGTTGATGTTGACGGGAGCGGTCCGGTATCTATCAGTATTCCTCCTGGCACATACGATGGACCGCAACTGGCAGCTGTGGTTGAAAATTCTTTAAGAGACGCTTTTGGTGATGATAAAAAGGTTCAGCTTACGGATGATGTCGACGAAAAGTTTACGATTGACATCAAAAAGACCGCCGGAGATGGTAAATCAACTGGTTTGACTACACCGATTGAAGTTAATCTGCATTCTACCAGTTGGGTCCAATCTGATTTACCAACGATCAAAGATGGTTTGATCATGGATGACTTTTTAACCCATGCGCAAATTCTCATGACAGAAGGTTTGAATTCTTACGCACAGGATGGCACGGGCATCGACGCTACTAAAGCCGAGGAATTGGGCATTAATGGGCGTATGTTCAAGCAAACAATAAGCACTCTATCAATGACCGAAGTGCCGACGGTTAGCAATGTAATAACAGATTTTGATGTAATAAATGTCAATCATACAAATGCAGATATTGACGCATCGGGAGCGGTTGAACGATATATAGCTTATTCAAATGTTAATGATGTCCCGGAAGTTAAGGCCTATGATAATAAACTTAAGTCAGCAGATGCTGCGGCTAATAACCTCGCATTTGGAACAGACGGTGACGGCTATCTAACTGTAACGATTAAGAATGATGTTTTTGATGCAGCGCCAGAAGTTTTCAGATTTCAACAGTCAGATGTCAGTAGAGATGGAAATCAAATTGAGTTTATAACTGAGATTGGAACTGATGAAATTTCTGTTCGTGACGCAGTCAGAGGTGGAACAAATACCGTATATACCCTGGATTTTAAACCAATTACTGTGAACACATCAGACCCTTTAAATGCCTTGGGCGGGACTGGTACTCAAGATCCATTTACTATTTTGGCTAAGCCATCTGATTATATCGAGGCATATTTTCAAGATACCTCGGGATTGGTCGAGGGAGTAGACGATGTCGCCTATTCTAATAAAATAGTGATAAGGGAAGTTCAAAATGCCGCAAAAAGAACTAGCGTGACTGGTGAGGCTACTGCGGCGCTTACAGTAAATACCAGTGGTACAGCCCTAGCAGTTGCCTCTGCTGATAGCACAGACCTAGCACAGTATAAGCTGGATGCAGTATCAGAAACCGTTAATTGGATGGACGAGAGAACACCAGCATTCAAAATAGGGTACGACGAGACAAACCAACGTTTAACATTTGATACGCTTAATGGTGTTTTAGGGAAAGGAACAGGTATCGGTTTTGATACTTTCACGGTCTACAGCCCTACTTTGAGCAGTGGTACAAATGGTCTCGGGATACCGCCGATAGGTGAGGCTGTTGAGATAAGTCTGACAACAGATGATTTAATTTACGGCAGTCCGTTCGTTGCTGATGGTCCTGAGGTTCGGACGCAAAATAAAAGATACGGAATGTCTGTTGAGTTCGATACAGTTGCCAATAACTTTGATTTCAAGAGCGGTAACACCGGGGAGGCTCTTAGTGCCAACACAGTTGTAGGCGTTACGTCTGCTCAATCACAGTCTAGTATTGCTGTTGGACGTTATAATTTAACGAACACTGGAGCTGTCGATGCAACTGATGACGCCTCATATGCATTCAATAAAATTGGTAATGGTTCAAATAACGTTATGGGTATTCCAAGATCTGGTGTTGAGGGATATGTTCCACCGACAGGTCTGGTTTCTCGTCCGGCTGTTGCCGAGGGCGCTGAGGCCTTGATGGATATGACCAGAGCCTTCACCGTTACTTCTATCGCAAATGAAAATCAATTTACTGTCGTTAGTAACGGCGTAAGTGGCATGATCACTATTCCTGAAGGTAATTATAAGGGTTCAACATTCGCTGCTGCGTTAGAAACTAGAATTAATCAGATGGTAAATCCAATTTCTGGTGAGGCAGTTGGTGGTGTAAGTGTTGTCTATGACAGTGTGAAAAATAACCTCACATTTACAACCGCTACAACAGGCGAAGGGTCTGTTTTTAATATCGAAGGTGCACTTAGATTTGGTCTAAATGACGTTCCTCTAGGTTTGGGAGAAACTGCACAAGTTAGAACTCCTGTTCAAGCAACTGATGATTTGGGAAGACCGCTATTTATTTCCCCAACGGGACAAATAACAACAAACAATCAAGACTTTGTTGACAATATGGTACAAGACTTTTACCCACTTTATTTAGATGAGGGTGAGCTAACATTTGCTCAAAATGGCGAAATTATCAGTCCAATTACTAAAGTAAACTTTACTGGTTTCCCAAGTAAGGAGCTTACCGTAGATTTCTCACAAGCAACATCTTATGATCAACCTTTTTCAGCCGCCGATGTTACTCAGGACGGTTATACCAGAGGTCGATTAACTAATCTTGAGATTGACACCTATGGTAATGTGCAAGCAGGTTATTCGAATGGTCAGAATACAGTATTAGGAAAGATTATAGTCGCAAGCTTCACAAATCAAAGTGGATTAAAGCAGATAGGTAATTCGACCTTTATTCAGACTTCAGCGAGTGGTGCGCCCGAGTTAGGGCAAGCAGCAGAAGATGGTTTTGGGCAAGTTTTGTCAGGGTCTCTCGAACGTTCAAATGTTGATATTACGGAAGAACTTGTAAATTTAATTACTTCGCAACGTAACTACCAGGCTGCGGCCAAGGCGATTGAAACATCAACAAGCATGACGCAAACAATAATCAACATTAGAAACTAAGTTGCATAGGCAAGTTGGTTAGATTGAAATAGATGGATAGGCTCGCTCAAACAGCCCTAAGTGCAATTAGGCAGATGCAAGATCTAAAATTTGATCTTGCACACAACCTCGCCAATGTAAATGTTCCCGGGTTTCGTCGTGACTTACCAAATGAAGGTAATGCAGGCTTTCTGCAAACGTTAGATGAAGTGACGGCTAAAGTGTTGCCATTGGAAACGGATCGTAGATTATTTTCAAATGAAACTGGGCAGGTTGCAAGCACTGGAGTAGATACAGACGTGGCGATGCTTAATGAGGGTTTCTTTTTTATTAAACCAAAGGATGGAGATATAGCACTATCTAGACGCGGAGACTTTTCAATTGATTCTCAGAACCAATTAGTCAATGGCGCTGGTGATTTGGTTCTGTCGGATGGCTTAGCTCCAATTGTTTTGCCACAATTTAATTCAATTAATATTACGGATATTGGTGAAATTCTGATTCAAGCCCCTGGTGCGCAAGACGGTGAGTTAACCAGTTTAGGCTTCATTGGATCAACAACCAGTGAGTTAGATCAGTTGGTCAAAAGCCTGGACGGTAACATTCGTAAAGTTGATGGAACAGTTCCTGCTGCTGATCAAACAGGGAAGTTTGGCCAGGGTTATTTAGAAGGTTCAAACGTAAACGCTATTGAAGAATTAGTGCGTAATTTAGATATGCAGCGTCAGTTTGAAATTAATGTAAAGTTGATTAAAAAAGCCAGTGAAATCGATAGCGCTGGTACGAAGTTAATGAATTTACCAACTTAAATCTGACTTGGCATAGTCCTTGCACTTATGGGTAAAAGTAAAAGGATGCAAACATGTCAACATCAGCAATGCACGTTGCAAAAACTGGTCTTACTGCTCAACAATATAAAATGCAGGTCATTGCCAATAATTTGGCGAATGTTAATACTACCGGGTTTAAACGTGATCGTGCAAATTTTGAGTCGCTTTTTTATCAAATTGTAAAAAATGCAGGATCACAAACTGCTGATAATACCGCATTAACCTCACCGCTTGCGGTTGGTACAGGCGTTAAAGTAGTGAGCACTCAGAAATTATTTACGCAAGGCGGTCTTGTGAGTACTGACAACTCTCTTGATTTGGCAATTGATGGGTCTGGTTTTTTTCAGGCTCTTTTACCTGATGGACGATTGGGGTACACAAGGGCCGGTGTTTTATCAAGAAATGCTCAGGGAGTACTTACGACTTCGAGTGGGTATGTTTTGCAACCTCAAATCCAAATACCAGCAGACGCAAATAGTATAAATATATCAAATAGCGGTATAGTTAGTGTAACCACCCCTGGAAACGATTTTGGTCAAGAAGTCGGTCAAATTTCACTCGTCAATTTTAGCAATCCTAGAGGATTAACGCCTATTGGTGAGAACTTTTTGGTTGAATCTGCCGAAAGTGGGCAGCCTCAAGAAGGCGTGCCGCTCGATGGTGGATTTGGAAAAGTTTTACAAGGATATGTCGAAAGTTCCAATGTCAATGTTGTTCAACAACTCGTTGATATGATTGAAACTCAACGAGCATATGAGGTTAGCTCAAAATCTATCACAGCGGTTGATGAAATGATGCAATTTATCTCAAGGAATCTTTAGGTGATCTATGAATAAAGTTTTTCTATTAATCGTACCCTTATTTATTTTAGGTTGTGATCGATACGTAGAGGATCGACGAACTGCGGAATTTGATCCCATTTATTTTGATAGTGCTGATGAAGACACTCTTGCTCCTGAATTTGGGGCAATCTATCAAGCTAATAAAGGAAATTTATTCTCAATGGAAAGTAGAGCCCATCGTGTTGGTGATATTCTTACAGTTTCATTTACAGAAAGTTTTCAAGCGACAAAGTCACAAAACGCGGCTACATCCAAGTCAAGCGACTCCACCGTAACGCTACCTAATATCTTAGAAAATTTGGCTGGAAAGGACTTAATTCCTGAGTCAGCAGATTTGTCGGCAAGTGCTGAACAATCATTCAGTGGTTCCGGCTCAAGTAATCAATCAAATTCTTTAACTGGTTTAATATCTGTCCATGTTGTAAGGGTATTTGGTAATGGGAACCTAGAAATTTTAGGTCAAAAGAAGCTTACACTCAATAATGGTGATGAGTATATACGTGTAAGTGGCATTGTTCGGCCAAAAGACGTTTCATCAGATAATATTGTTCCGTCAGACCGGATTGCAAACGCGTCGATTGATTACGTTGGCGCTGGTGATACTGCAATTACCGGCAAGAAAGGCTGGTATTCAAAATTCCTCGAAAATGTATCACCTATATAGGATATTAAGATGCTACTGAATTTGGGAAAAATTATTTCTATCATCGTTGGAATTCTATTAACAACGCAGATTGTCACGGCCGACCGCTTAAAAGATCTCACCTCCCTAGCGGGAGTGAGATCAAATCAGTTAGTGGGTTACGGGGTTGTAGTTGGATTGGCAGGAACTGGTGATGGAAATACTGGGATCACGCTTCAGTCTATGCAGTCTCTGGTTTCCAGATTTGGGGTAACCTCGGGTTTAGATGGACTTAATGGTGATAATTCGGCTGCAGTTATGATTACTGCAGATTTGCCACCGTTTACAAAACCTGGACAAGCAATTGACGTTACTGTTTCCACAATTGGTGGCGCCGAGTCTTTGAAAGGAGGTACGCTTCTTATGGCTCCTCTTTTAGGAGCTGATGGTGAGACTTATGCTATTGCTCAAGGTAACGTCATAGTTGGCGGCTTAGGGGTGACTGGGGCTGATAATTCCTCATTAACGGTAAATATCCCGACAGTTGGTCGTATTCCAAGAGGTGCATCAGTCGAGCGAATTGTCCCAACTGAATTTTTGAACACCGACTTTGTAATTTTGAACCTCCATAGAGGAGACTTTTCTACCGCAAACAACGTAGCAAACAGAATTAATGAAAATTTTGGCGCGGAGACTGCAGTACCGCTAGACACTAATAGTATACGCGTCAGAGCTCCAAGCGATCCCTCTCAGAAGGTTGCTTTTGTTTCAATTTTAGAAAATTTAGAGGTTGAGCGTAGTGAACCTCCAGCACGGATAATAGTGAATTCCCGCACAGGAACACTGGTCATCAGCGGGAACGTTAAAGTCACGCCAGCTGCAGTTTCCCATGGATCACTATCAGTTAAGGTTAATGAAGATCAAGTTGCCGGTGATGCTGTGGCAATCGGTGACGGGGCTCAGGCCAATGCTGCTCCTGCGGCGCCCGACACCGAAATTGAAGTGGAAGAAGATATTGCTAAGGCTTTCCTTTTCGATGCGGGAGTTTCTTTGAGCGAACTAGTGGACGCCATAAATTCTGTAGGAGCAACTCCATCAGACTTAGTTGCAATTCTTGAAGCTCTTCGGGAGGCTGGGGCTCTGAATGCGGAATTAATTGTAATTTAGGCTAATCGGAATGAAAAATCTAATGCCTTTAAAAACTATAGATCGCTCCATTTTTGATGGTCAAATTAATAGAAATAATTTGTCAGCTGATAAAATAAAAACTAATCAAACCGGCTTCATGAATGAGGACGTGAAGGGTCTTAGAGAAGTTGCAGATCAATTTGAGTCCATATTCTTAGAAGCTTTGCTCAGTTCTGCCAGGAAGAGTAAATTGGCTAATGGTCTTTTCGATTCAACTGCTGACGACAACTTTGAACAAATGTTTGATCAAGAAATAGCTAAAAACTCCAGCAAAACTGTCGATTTAGGTATTACAGAGGCAATTATTCGACAAATGTCAAAAGTAGGGTTTAGTAGTGAGTGATCTTTACGGAATAGCAAAATCTGGCTTGAAAGCATATAAAGAGAGCCTTGCCACTACTGGTCAAAACATAGCTAACGTGGGCAACGAAAATTATGCACGACGGGAGGCAAATTTAAGCCAGATAAAATCGGCATCATCGGATGTACTGTCCATTTCGTCAAATACTAGTTATGGCGTGAAAGTGGACGGAATAACTCGTGCATTTGATCAATTTATTGATATTCAATTACAAGAGGCATCGTCTGGTTTATCTTCTGCTACATCACAAACTCTGGTGTTGGAACAACTTGAAAAGGTTTTAAGACCAAATGATTATACTGTCTCAAAACAATTGCAGGAATTTTTTGCAAATCTCTCTACTGTGTCACAAGATCCCTCTGATTTAGCTGCGCGTCATATCGCCATTGACAGTGGAAAAGCTGTAGCAAATTCTATAAGAACGGTCGCAACTGGCATACTCGACTTGAGAAAATTAGTACGAGATAATATCGATGCAAACGTTATTGATTTTAACAACAAAATCGTTGCATTAAATAATATTCAAAAAGAGATACTCGGTAATACAAGCGCAAAATCTACGCCGAATGACTTGTTCGATCAACGAGATGCGCTCTTAAAGGATCTCAGTGAAATAGCTGCTATTTCTGTTGACTATCAGAAAAACGGTTCAGTAAAGGTTACAATGGGAACAAGTGGGCAAGCCCAAACCCTGATATCAGGGTTAACTTATAAGAAATTACACGTTGAGCAAGTTGACGGAAATGCAAGAATTTTTCTAAAGAGTGACGAAGGACCCTCGAGAGCAACAATACAAATAAAATCTGGAGAAATTGCTGGTAATTTAGCAGCCGACGTTACTCTAAAAGAGTCAAAAAAATCTCTTGATAACTTAACAAAAAGATTAGTAGATGAATTTAACGAGTTACATAAGTTTGGAGTGGACTTGGATGGCGAGCAGGGACAAGATTTCTTTGGTTTAGACGCGATTGAAATTAAGAAAGTATCCCCTCGTGAAAGTATGGTGCAACTTCGGGTCGAAGGACAATCTACAACACTCAGTGGTTCAGTACTAACGGTTTCTTATCAATCAGACAGCAAGTCATGGAATATTTATGATGAGGATGGCGGTCTCTATTTGAATTTTGAACGAACCGCCGAACTGCACGGATTGAGATTTAATTTTGAGGGTGCTGCAGATTTAGGCGATAGTTTTCAGGTATCGATCACCGATGACAACTCAGTTAATCTTAGGAGCCTTTTAGGTGATGGGCGCCAAATAGCGGCAAGTTCATTCTACTCAGTTGAAGCTAGTATTCAAAATTCAAGTAATGCTTCGCTATCTATTTCAAAATTTAATCCACAAAGCAACGATACATTAACAAATCTGGGCGAATTCTTTGATGAACCAAGGAATAGTGCCAATCCAGTCAGCTTTCGTAATAATGGAGCGATCGGATATCTTGCAAATGTTGACTCTGTGTCAGAGCTTACTTCTTTAAAATCACAGCCTAAATTACAATTCAGTGCCCCCTTTACTGATTTAGATACTAATTCAAAATTGAAAATTAACCTGGGTGGGACAGAACATATCTTTTCCATAGGTGGCTTTATTGACGATGTCTCAAGTTATAGTGAAATTGCAAATCGATTGAACATTGGAGCGATAAAGTCTAATACAAGTTCGCTAACATTTTCAGATTTAGGTTTAATCGCTGGTGGAAATTCCGTAGCGTTGACTGTAACTTCAGACGAGCAAGCAGATATAGCGCAGGATGGTGAACTTGGCACTGGAACTTTAAATTCTATTTCTGGGATATCAATTCCAGCTGATACGGGCAACGCACCAATTCAAATTTTTACACGAGAGGGCTTCCAAATTTCTGGTGAGCCAATCTCAGAAGCTCAAGCGTCTGTTTTGCTTACTGAAGCAAATGGTTTCTCAAAAGAGGCCGAATATTCAGCAGCTTACCTAGCAATGGGCTCGAACTCTGGTTATGTTGGTGCCGATATTGATCGTCGAACTACAACCGGACTTCAGTCAGCGTCAAT
>Ga0181593_10005458_pt1 | contig 11512 bp, 10 predicted proteins | sample 071ome_19_FD_133756 | JGI IMG/M metagenome (GOLD analysis project Ga0181593, IMG submission 133756) | Coastal salt marsh microbial communities from the Groves Creek Marsh, Skidaway Island, Georgia - 071413AT metaG (megahit assembly) | ecosystem: Environmental > Aquatic > Marine > Intertidal...
GAGACCTTCATAGCGGAAACCGGATTGCCGAAGCACGCCCTTGCTCGGCTCGTTGATCGGCAGCCAAGAGGGCTCGACACGGTGCAGGGGTCGCTGATCGAACGCGGAGTAACAGTACGCGTGCACCGCCTCCGTCATATAGCTGTTGCGGGCATGACGCTTGCCGAGCCAATAGCCGAAAGAGCAGGTTTGGGCGACCCCCCGGCGCACGTTCGAGATGGTAATGCCGCCGACAATGGCGTCATCGACCCGGCGAAAGATGAAGAAGGAATAGCCGAGATCGCGGCTCCAGTCCTCGGCATAGCGGGCCAGCCGCCGCCGGAACGCCGCCTTGGTCAAGGCGTCATCCGGCCAGGTCGGCTCCCAGGGCACCAGGAACTCCCGGCTTTCGCCCCTGAGTTCCGCCCAATCGGCCCAATCGGAGCGATGCGGCGGGCGCAGATAGAGGCGCGGCAGCATGATCTTGGGCTCGGCGCGCGCCGGCGGGAAGAATGTCAGGACCAAGGTGGCTTACTCACCCCTGAGGAAAGTTATCCACATTTTGCACAATGCGGGCCGCGTCGCGCAAGCACGGACCGCAAAAAACGCGGGCGGGTTCCCTACTTCTTTATCCGTCGCCGGCGTGCCCAGCAAAGCGATCCTGCCTTAGATGTATTCGATCTCGCGTTCGACCTCGACATTGTTGGTCGCCGCCATTTTCCTGAGATCCTGAAGTCGGTCGATAACCAAGCCGGTAAGCTCGGTTCCAGCCGTTACCATCGCGGTGCCGTTCTCGGTTCGGAGATCCTCGACCAGCACGTCCTTGGGCTTCAGTTCGTCCAAGGTGACGTTCTTGACCTCGTGGCCGGGCCTGGTCGCCTTGCGTTTCGCGGGTTCCGCGGGCGCGGCGGCGGCGCCATCCTCGACCGGGATGATCGTCGGAACATCGATCCCCCAATAGTGACCGGCATCCCGAAGCTTCCACTCCCGGCTGATCGCGCGGGCGAGCTTGGTGATCAGCTCTCCCTTGCTGACCGGTTTCAGCAGGAAACCCTGGCAATCCAACTCGCCACAGCTGCGCACCACGGACATGTCGTTCAAGCTGGTCAGCATGACAACCGGCGTGGCGGCGCGGATCACATGAGTCCGGGTGCGGATCGCCTTTAAGGTCTTGAGACCGTTCATCGGCGTCATGTTGATGTCCAGGACCACGATATCGATCTGCTCGTTGACTAGGATTTCCAGTGCCTTTGCGCCGTCCTCCGCTTCCTTGACCACCAGTCGTTCGATATCGGCGAGCGAGGCGCGAACGATGGAGCGCACGAAGCGTTGATCATCGACCAGCAGCACGGTCTTGCGCTCGAGGATCGCCTTTTCCTTGAGTAGGGTCTGATCATCCTTCATGACGCTTCCGCCCCGCCCGCGCGGTTATCGAGCCATTCCCGCGCGAAGTCGAGTACTTCGCCGACCGCGTGGGCGACGTCGTTGGGGAGGTTGTCGCGATCGCCCAGGTCGCCGGCGAAGCTTCGCTTCTCAAGCTCATACGCCAACTCACCGGCCTCCAGCCCGCCGATCATGTTGCAGGCTCCCTTCAGACGATGGGCGCAATCCCGCATTCCGGGGAAGTCCCCGGTCGCCGCCGTCCCGGCCAGTTCGGCAAGATCCGCCGGCGTGGTCTCCAAGAACTCGTTGAACGCGAATTGCATCATGTCGGGATCATCACCCACCAGTTCCGCCAGAACCGATAGATCCACGGGAATGGCGGCGTCAAGATCGACCGGCGCGTCGGACTTCATGATCGCGTTATCGGTTTTTTCCGGGACATCCCCGGTTGTCGAGGCCGAATTGTTTCCTGGCGGGCCGATCCATGCGTCGAGAAGTACCGCCAGGTCCTTGCGCAATAACGGCTTGAGCATGACATCGTCGACGCCGGCCTGTTTGCACAGCTCGAACTCTCCTGTGAGGATCGAGGCGGTAACCGCGATTACCGGAAGTCGATCGCTTCCGCGCGTCGCCTCGTCGGCTCGGATGCGTCGGGTCAATGCCAGTCCGTCAAGTTCCGGCATGTGCAGATCGGTCAGCAGGATGCCGTAGGCGGTGTCCCCAAGGCCGGCCCAGGCCTTCTCGCCGTCCTCGACCAGATCGACCGGATAGCCGAGGCTTTCGATATGCCGTCTGAGAACTTCGCGATTGACGGGATGATCATCTGCGACCAGCACGAGCTTGCCGGTGGACAGCGCTTCCTCGCGCGACAGGGGCGCCCGGCTCGCCACCTCTTCCGCGAGGCGGGGCCGGAAAGCTTCGGGATCCAGGCCCAGGGCATCGGCGGCGGCAGCGGCGGCGGCGTTCCGGTGCAGCCAACTCGGCAAGCCATGGCCCGGCGCCATGACTAGGCGCAGGAACGCCTGGCCGTCCGATGGCGGCGCGGCGTCGTCAAGGGCGATAACGAGGTCCGCGGCATCGACCGTACGCGCCGCGACGGCGCCGGGAAGATTGGTCAGCACCGCCGCCGCGAGATCCGGGTCGCCGCCATCGATCAAAAGGCGGCGACCGTCGAAGAAGTCCCGCGGCGCGGCTGGGATCGGCATGTCGGCGACTGGTTCCAGCGGCAGATCCAGGATAAAGGTCGAGCCCTTTCCGGGCGCGCTGTCGACGGAGATATCGCCCTCCATCATGTCCGCCAGCGCCTTGCAGATCGACAAGCCCAGCCCGGTCCCTCCAAACCGGCGGGTCGTGGACTCGTCCGCCTGGGCGAAGGGCGCGAACAGCCGGTCGACCGTGGCCGTGTCCATGCCGATGCCGGTATCGCTGACGGAAAAGCGGATGATCTCGCGGGTCCTTGCGGTCTCGCGTTTCTCGACGCTCAAGCCGACCCGGCCGCCCTCGGTGAATTTCACCGCGTTGGTCGCGAAATTGAACAGCACCTGGCGCAGGCGCGTCGGATCGGTTTTGTAATGCACGCGGATCGCCGGGTCGACCGAGAGGCGCAGGCTCACGCCCCGTTCCGCCGCCACCGACGCCATGGATTGCGCAACCTGCTCCGTCACCTCGGCGATATCGACGTCGAGAATCTCCAGATCCAGACGCCCGGCCTCGATCTTCGAGAAGTCGAGAATGTCGTTGATGATCGTGATCAGGCTCTCGGCGGAATTGGTGACCGTGCGCAACAGCCAGGACTGATCGGCGTTGAGCTTGGAAAGCCCGAGTTGTTCCAGCATCCCGAGGATCCCCGTCATCGGGGTGCGAATCTCATGGCTCATTCGGACAAAGAAGCGCGAGCGCGCCTCCATGGCTTCCTCTACCTGGAGATTGGCGGCCCGAAGTTGCGCGTTCTTGGCCCGAGTCGACAACGCGAAGGCAACGCTCCGTTCGATCACCAGCATCACCAGCAACCCGACAAGCGCGATCAGCCCAACCCGCTGCATGGCCGACCAGCGCAGGGCCTCGTGGCCGACCAGGGGGCTGAGCACGTTCACCCAAAGGGGTTCGCTCGGAAAGGGGCGCGTGACCGCGGCATAGTCCAGCCCGTCATCGCCGCGATAGAGTGTCCGCGTCCCGCCCCCCTCAAAGGTTTCGAACGGCAAGACGGTCACGTCGCGCTGACCGAAGCGGAACAACCGCTCCGCCGTGGTAATCGCGTGAAACGGGGCATCCGGCGCCGCCGCCATCAGCAGATCCGGCTCGCGCGCGATGACCGACACGCCTTTCTCGTCGGTGACGAAAATGCGGTGACGATGGCCGTTCAAGGGACGGGCGATGTTGACCGAGGATTGCTCGATCACCAGAACGCCGATGGCATCGCCGTCGATCCCGATCGACGCGGCGAAGCGATAGCCGGGAACGTTTTCGGAATCGATATAGAAGCTTTCGGCGGCGCCGACGATGCTTGCCGCGGCATGCAGGCGGTCGCCGGACAGCACCGAGCCGATGTCGTTGTCGCCGCGACCCCAGCGGCTGGAGGCGATGACCTCGCCCGAGCGGTGCAACAGCTGTATCCCGCGCAGTCCCAGTTACTCTGCCGTGGAGGCCAGCATCTGGTTGACCTCGATGATGTCGGCTCGGCCTTGAAGCTCGGCCTGACGACGTAGCCGCGCGGCCTCGTCGATCGGCGGTTCCTGGTAGCCGACGAAGGGAATGGTGGCCCGTATCCGATCGGACCGGGTCAGGATCTTCACCAGGCTGCGCAGGCGACCGAATTCACGGCCGATCTCGGCGGCGATGGTATCGGCGAGCAGGCCGGCCCGGCTCGCTTCGGTTGCCAGTCGCGCGTCCAAGGTGCCTTGGACATGACGCTGACCGAACACGCCGACCGCGGTCAGCCACCCGGCGATACAAACCAAGATAAGGATCGCGCGTCGCGCCGTCATGACCGGTTCCCTTGTAAGCGGTTCCCTTCAAGGGCTCCGCCTTGTGATCCCAGCTCGTGGTCCCTGCTTGTGGTCCCAGATTCTGGTCCCAGCTTCTGGTCCTGGGGGGGACCGGTCCAGCTATCCCTGGCGGCCCGGCTGGATTATGGTTACCTGGATGCGACCGGGCAACGAGGCTGGCCATGATATCGAGTTCCCTGATCGAAACCACCGCCCATGAGCTGATGACCCGGGCCGGGATTGATATTCCCGAGGATTACCTCACCGGTCTGAAGGCCATGGCGGCGGATGAGGAAGGCGATCTCTCCTCCTTCGTGCTGCGCGCGATGCTGGAGAACTACGAGGCGGCGAGCGAGGACCGGCGGCCCATGTGCGCCGATACCGGGGTGCCGCGATACTATGTGAAGTCCGGAAACGAGGCGCGTATCGAGGGCGGCTTCATCGCCCTGGAACGCGCGCTCCGCTCGGCCACCGCCGAGGCGACGCGCGATATCCCGCTGCGTCCCAATCGGGTGCACCCCCTGTGGCGCACCGATCACGACAACAATGTCGGCATCAACGCGCCGGAGATCGAATACTCCTTCGAGCCCGACGCGGACTGGATCGAGATCACCACGGTTCACAAGGGCGGACTGTTCGGCACGGATTACCGGATGCTGTTTCCCGGCGACGGGATCGACGGGATCAAGCGCTTCTTCCTCGACGGCATGATCGCCTTCGGCAAGCGGGGCCTCGCCTGTCAGCCGGCGATCGTCGGCATCGGTCTCGGCGGCTCCAAGGACACCACCATGGTGCTCGGCAAGCAGGCGGCGTGCCTGCGCGTCGTCGGAGATCGCAACCCCGACCCTCGGATCGCCGAGCTTGAGCTCGAATTGAAGGAGCTCGGCAACTCGATCGGCATGGGCGCCATGGGGTTTGTCGGCAAGTCCATGGTCGTCGATTGCCATATCGAGGTCGGCTACACCCATACCGGCGGCATGCCGATGAGCCTGCATGCCTTCTGCCTTTCCTCGCGCCGGGCCTCGGCGCGGATATACAGTGATGGACGGGTCGAGCACCGCACCGACCCGCGATGGTTCACCCCTTACATGCGTCGGGAGACGGTTGAATGGACGCCAGCGGCGGAAAGCTCAAGGAAGTCCGCCTGACCACGCCGGTCACGGAGGATCAGCTCAAGACCCTGGAGATCGGCAATGTCGTGTATATCGACGGCGTGATCTATACGGCCAGGGAAAGCGTCTACAAGAAGGTGATCGCCGACGGCGCCGCGCCGCCGGAGGATTTCGCCAGCTTTGGAAACGTGAATTTCCACTGCTCTCCCGCCGCCACGGTTGAGGCGGATGGGACCTTGAATGTCGGCGCCGTGACCGCGACCGCCAGCTTTCGGTTCTCGAAATGGATGGCCGACTGGTTCCGGATCTCCGGGGCCAAGGTGATCGTCGGCAAGGGCGGCATGTCGGAAGAGGATTACCGCACCCTGTTCGTTCCGGCGGGCGCGGTGTACCTGACCACGGTCGGCTATGGTACCGGGGCGCTGCTCGGCCGCGGCATCAGACGGGTCCGCGCCGCCCATTGGCTCGACGAGGTCGGCATCGCCCAGGCCATGTGGGTGCTGGAGGTCGAACGCTTCGGCCCACTCCTGGTGGAAAGCGACCTCGCCGGAAACTCGCTCTTCGAAACCAACAATCGCGACATAAACGCCGGCATCGACAAGCTCTACGAGGGTCTCAAACCGCCCAGTCTGTCCCGCTATGGAGAGACGGATGACCGGGGCCAGGAGCTAATCTGAGCGGGACGGTTGCTCCAAGACCGGTTAGCACATGGGATCGGCATCTGGCAGGCCGAGGATCATCTGGCCCAGGTTCTCGTAGGCGATCTCGCTCACCATAAGATGCTGGGCGGCAACATTCATGTCCCGAAGACATTGTTGCAGAATGTTCCCGTCATAGATCGCGCCGCCGCCGGAATAGCGGAAAGCCTCGGTCACGACCTGCAACGCGATCTCGGTGCAATAGGTCGCGACCGCCCGCATCTCCCCCTGAAGACGGATGGGAAGCTCCTCTCCCGAGCGAGCCGTCTCCCAGGCCGCGTCATTGATCTCGATCACCAGGTTGCGCGCCGCCCGGCTGCGTTCACTCTTGTCGATCTCGGGCGCGATCGCCGTCACGATCGCGTCGGTGGTTTGCCCTCCGATCGGCGTCCAGGTCCGCACTGGTTCGGCGATGTTCTTAAGGGATCTCTCGCCGCCGTCCTGGAACGGAAGGTCGAGCTTGCCGCGAAGCTGGCGGTATACATCGTCGGAGATCGCCACGCCGCCGGTTGAAGCGACTTCCTGAAGCCGGGCGGCGATGTTCACGCCGTCGTCGGCTCGACCACGTCCGTCAACAGCGCGCGAAGCAGGGCAAATGTCCCGGCCTCGTCCGCGCCGATGAGGCGTGAATAGCCGACAACGTCGGCGGCGAGGATCGCCGCGAGTTTGCGTTCCAAGAGCAATCCCCCCGAACGCTGGTTTGGCGTCTTCAGTCCGAGGCGATCGGATCCACGTCGAGGCGCGCGACCACGCCCTCCAGTTCCTTCGAGGCCGCGGGATAGTATTTCATCACCAGCGGGTCATGGCCCGGGATGATATGATCCGGCGAGTCCGCCAGCATCTCCATCGTGGTGTAGCCGTTCATCATGTCGCCGAGATTGTAGACAATGACGAAGGGGTCGCGTAGGCGGATGTTCTCGTAGAAATGCGCGCAGTCCGAGGCGACCACGACCCAGCCGCGTTGGGTCCAGACCCGCACGCACATTAGGCCGGCCGAGTGGCCACCGATCTTGTGCACGGAGAGGCCCGGAACCAGTTCCTCGTCGCCGTCGACGAAATGCACCTGATTGCCGTAGACCTTGCGGACCATCTCGCAGACATCGTCGACCTCGAAGGGACGCTGGACCGCGGGGAAGCACATGCAGCGTCCGGTCGCGTAGGACATCTCGCCGTCCTGAAGGATGAATTTTGCCTTGGGGAAATCACAGATCCCGCCGGCATGGTCGTAATGCATGTGGCTGATGATCACGTTCTCGACCTCGGCGGCGTCGATCCCCATCATCGCCAAACCCTCGGCCGGGCTGCGGAGCAACGGCGCGGCGCGCTTCTTCGCGGCGACCTCGCCAAAGCCGGTATCGACCACATAGGTGCGCTTGTCGTTCTTGATCACCCAGACGAAATAGTCGAGCGGCATCGGGCGGTCATGCTCGTCCATGTAGAGCATGTTGCCGTTGCGCGTGCGATTGGCGTTGTGGGCGTATTTCACCGCGTAGATCTCAAAGACCTCGCGCTCCTCGGATTTGCTCATGTCCCGTCCTCCCCGGTTGCGCCGACCCATGTCAGCCGCTTGAATGGCCGCAGGGTAGACAGTCACGCGCGGTCTGGACAAGCCGGGCAAGCATTCAAGGAGAACGGTTATGGCGGGTATCACGGTTGGGTTTATCGGCACCGGAGCCATGGGCGAGCATATGTGCCGCAACATCGCCCAGCGCGGCGACAACACGGTCATCGCCTTCGATCTTTCGCCGGAACCCTTGGACCGGCTCGCCGAGCATGGCGTCGAGCGGGTCCAGAGCGCCGAGGATCTGGCGCGGCGCTCGGATGTGGTGATCCTCTCCCTGCCGGGCGGCCCCGAGGTCGAGGCGATCACCGGGAATACCCTGCTCGGCGCGGCGCGGGCGGGTTGGACGGTGATCGACATGTCGACCACGCCGGTCAAGACCACGCGGGAGGTGGCGGCGCTTCTCGAGGCCAAGGGGGTCCGTTATCTCGACGCGCCGGTCGCGCGAACCCAGCAGGCGGCGATCGACGGCAATCTGTCGATCATGGTCGGCGGCGACGAGGCGGTGCTGGCGGAAGTTCGCGACGTGCTGTTGTGCATGGGGCCGGACGTCACCCATTGCGGGCCGGTAGGCTGCGGTCAGATCGCCAAGATCCTGAACAACATGGTCGTTTTCCAGAACGGCGTCGCGCTGGCCGAGGCGCTGACCATCGGTCGCCGCGCGGGCATGGATGGCGGGCATCTGCTGGACATCATCAACAAGAGTTCCGGCGGCTCCTTCGTCGGCATGAATCACGGGGTCAAGGCCATGGTTCCGGGCACCTTTCCGCTGAAGCAATTTCCCGCCCGCTACGCGTTGAAGGATCTGTCCTACGCCCTGCTGCTGGCCGAGGACGGCGGGGTCGACGCGCCGGGCGCCGAGCTTGCCGGCACCATGCTGGAGAAGGCCATCGAGATGGGTAACGGCGAGGAATACTGGCCGACCATCATCAAGGTCGTCGAGGCGGCGCCGGAGGACGGCGGATCGTGATCATCGCGGGGACCACCTCGGCGAATCCGGTATGGGGTTTCGCGACGCGACGCGTTGCCCCGGTTCACCTGGCCTGTCATTTCATGTCAGGATCGCGCCGAACCGAATGTCACACCGGCTTATCTTACGGAGGAATCAAGAATGTTGTACGAGTTTCGCACCTATACCACCGGCCCCGGACAGGCGCCGCTTCTGGCCAAATACTCCGCCGAGATCGGCCGTGAGATCCGCGGTGACGATCACGGCAAGCTCGAGGGCTATTGGCTGACCGAGATCGGCCCGTTGAACCAGGTGATGCATCTCTGGTCCTACGAGGACATGAATCACCGCACCGAGGTGAAGGCGAAACTCGGTCAGAACAAGGCCTGGCGGGAGGAATACCTCACCAAGAGTGGGCCGCTGATTCGGCGCCAGGATAACCGACTGATGTACGCCACCAAGCCGCTGTTCAATCCGGGCACGGAAGGCAATATCTACGAATATCGATTTTACCGCTGCAAGGTCGGCAAGGCCAAGATCTTCGCCGACGCCATTACCGCGGCCATGCCGGTGCGCGAGCGGCATTCCAAGAATGTCTGCATCTGGATGACCGATACCGGACAGCCGAACGAAGTCTCCCATCTCTGGGTCTACAAGGACCTGAACGACCGCGCCGCGTGCCGGGCGGCCGCGGCGGCGGATCCGGACTGGCAGGCTTTCCTGAAGGACGGCCCGGATCGCTTGGAGGAAATGAGCTCCACCATCCTGGTGCCGTTCAGCCACTCGCCGTTGAAGTAAGATCGGTTGAAGAATCCGGGGCGGCGGTGTCGTCGTCCCGGATCCTATCGCTCTATCCGTAGCGATGCAGCTCGGCGCCGTGGCGCTTGAGCCAGCGGCGCTGGGGCTCCCAATCGCCGACAAGTTGGCCGACCAGTCGCCAGAAGGCCGGTGAGTGATTCATTTCCACGAGATGCGCCGCTTCGTGGGCGCTGACATAGTCCAGCACCTCCTCGGGCGCGAGCACCAGCCGCCAGGAGAATGACAATCCACCCCTGGACGAACAGCTTCCCCAGCGCGAGGTGGTGTCGCGGATCGAGATCTTGGCGACCCGCCGATCAAGCGTCCTTGCATGGGCGCGGGCGCGGGGCGAGATCTCCTCGCGGGCGCGGCGCTTGAGCCAGTCCGTGACCCGCCGCGCCATGTGGTCCGCCTCTCCGCTCACGCAGAGTTCGGGCAAGGGATTCGCGTCATTGTCGGGTTCGCCGCCTTGCAGCCAAACGCCACGGCGCTGATCGGGCCGATGCCGCAATCGGATTTCGCGGCCCAGCATCGGAATCACCGCGCCGTCCTCGAAAACAATACGCTTGGGCTGCTTCGCCAGGTTCCGGGCCAGCCAGCCGGCCTGATCCTGGGCGAAACGGACCGCCCGGTCGAGCGGAGCGCCCCAGGGAACCGTTAGAACCGCCCGCTCACCCGCCGGATCGAGACGCAATCCGACCCGCTTGGCGCGCCCGCTGATCCGCACGGTAATGACCAGATCCTCGCCATTTGGCGCGGTTACCGTGATGGTTTCGGAATCGAGATTGGCCAAGATCTTGTGGTCCACCGGCTAGTTCAAGCCTTTTATACCAGATCTAGCGTGATGTGGGGAGCCGTCCCGCGGACAGGCAATGGTCATGACGACTGGAAAACCGGGAGAAGAAAGATGCGGCGCCTGGATTGGGGGGGAGGGGGCGGCGCCGCATCAGTCTTGTCATCCGCTCGGTCGTTGGGGGACGGTATCCGAGCGGAAGCCCACCGGCTCGAGGGGACGAACCGATGGTGCTCTAGATATGGGATCAATTAGGCGGGATTTCGAGGGGATGAAGGCGAATTTGTGGCAAATCTTCTCGTGGCGCGCTAAGCAGCCCGACAAACCGTTGATCGTGGTCCGACGGGGCACGGGATTGTGAACGCGGGTGGTGAACCCGGGACTTAAACAGGGGATGTCGACATGGGCGCCAAGCCAGCTTCCGACGCTTTGAAACGCTTTACCGTTCTTGACCTGACACGGGTTCGCGCGGGACCCACCTGCGTGCGTCAACTCGCGGATTGGGGCGCCAATGTCATCAAGGTGGAACTGCCCGAGGCGATGGAAAGCGGCAATGCCCTCGGCGGCTCGCGCCATGGCCCGGACTTCATGAACCTGCACCGCAACAAGCGGGCGATGACCCTCAATCTGAAGGACGAGCGCGGGGTGGCGCTGTTCAAGCGGCTGTGCAAGACCGCCGATGTGGTGGTCGAGAACTATCGCCCGGACGTGAAGACCCGCCTGGGTATCGACTATGAGGCGTTGAGCGCCGAGAACCCGGCCCTTATCTATGCCAGCATCTCGGGCTTCGGTCAGGACGGCCCCTATGCCAAGCGTCCGGGCTTTGATCAGATCGCCCAGGGCATGGGCGGGGTGATGTCGATCACCGGCTTGCCGGGCCAGGGACCAGTCCGCGCCGGCATCCCGATCGCCGATCTCTGCGCCGGGCTGTTCGCCGCCCAGGGCATCATGATCGCGTTGCTGGAACGAGAGGTCTCCGGCAAGGGCCAATGGATCGACACCTCGCTCTTGCAGGCCCAGCTTTTCATGCTGGATTTCCAGGCCGCCCGCTGGCTGGTCGATGGTCATGTCCCGCAACAGGCCGGAAACAATCATCCGACCAGCATCCCGACCGGCGTGTTCACCACCAAGGACGGCTATATCAATCTCGGAGTCGCCGGCCAGGTGATCTGGAAGCGATTCTGCGACCTGATCGGACGCGAGGATCTGCGCGACCACCCGGATTACGCCGAGGGCGCCGACCGCTCGCGCAACC
>Ga0181593_10005475_pt1 | contig 11488 bp, 7 predicted proteins | sample 071ome_19_FD_133756 | JGI IMG/M metagenome (GOLD analysis project Ga0181593, IMG submission 133756) | Coastal salt marsh microbial communities from the Groves Creek Marsh, Skidaway Island, Georgia - 071413AT metaG (megahit assembly) | ecosystem: Environmental > Aquatic > Marine > Intertidal zone...
CACCGGCGTCAGCGAGGCAACGACCGACATGTTCCTCGAGATCGCGATATTCGATCCGATCTCGGTGGCGACGACGGGGCGCAAGCTGAACCTGCATTCCGACGCCCGCTATCGGTTCGAGCGAGGCCTTGATTCCGAAAGCCCGAACTGGGCGGCTGGTCATCTGGCGCGCATGGTCACGTCGATATGCGGCGGCGAGGCGTCGGTACCGGTCACGGCCGGCCCCGGCGTAGACTGGCAGCGCGGCATCTTCCTGGCATCGGGCAAGGTCGAGGCGCTGTGCGGCATGGTTGTCGAGCCAGCCGATCAGCAACGCATCCTCGAGGCGCTTGGCTTTGCCGTCAGCACCGCCGAGGGCGGGTTTGACGTCACCCCGCCGCCCTGGCGCGGCGATATTGACGGCGCTGCCGATCTGGTTGAGGAAATCGCCCGCATTCGCGGTTTCGACCATCTGCCCATGGATCATTTGCCGCGCGACGAGGTGGTGGCGAAGCCGTCGCTGAGCCCGGCGCAGGCGCGTCTGTTCCGGCTGCGCCGGGCGCTGGCCGGCCGCGGGCTGATGGAAGCGGTGACCTTTTCCTTTCTTGGCCGGGATGATGCCGTCCGGTTCGGTGGCGGCGATGATTCGTTGACATTGGTGAACCCGATCAGCGCCGATCTGTCGGTGATGCGCCCGTCGATCCTGCCGAACCTGCTTTCCGCCGCGGCGCGTAACCAGGATCGCGGCGAGGGTGATGCCGCGATGTTCGAGGTTGGGCCGGTCTTCCTTGGCGACGCGCCGGAGGACCAGCGGACCGCAGCCACCGGGCTGCGCCATGGGGGCACCGCGCCGCGGGAATGGCATGGCGCGATGCGCGAGGTCGATGTGTTCGACGCCCGCGCCGACGCCGAGGCGGCGCTGGCCGCGCTGGGGGTCAAGCTTGCCGGCGTGCAGGTGCAGGGGCCAAAACAAATCGACGCCATTCCCGACTGGTATCATCCTGGCCGGGTTGGCAGGCTGGTCCAGGGCCGCACCGTGCTGGCAAGCTTTGGCGAGATCCACCCGTCGGTGACCGGTTCATACGGGCTGCGCGGCCGGGCGGTCGGGTTCGAAATTCATGTCGATGACGTGCCGATGCCGAAATCGAAGGGCCCGGCGCGCCCGTTGCTGGCGCTGTCGGTCTATCAGCCGGTGACCCGTGCTTTCGCCTTCATCGTCGATTCGGATGTTACCGCGGGCGATCTGCTGAAGGCGGTGAAATCGGGGGCTGGGCCACTGATGTCCGATCTGCGGGTCTTCGATCTGTATGCGGGCGCGAATATCGGTGCTGGCAAAAAGTCGATTGCCGTCACGGTCACGCTCACGCCGACGAAGGCGACGCTGACCGAGGCCGAGATCGAGGCCATTTCCGCCGAGATCGTGAAGATCGCCGGCAAGAATTGCGGTGCCGAGCTGCGGCAATAGCCGCCTAGCCAAATGCTCATATCGTGAATGCCGAGAACATCCGCCATCACCCGTCTATGTGTGGTGGCGGGAGTCTGGTCATGCGCGAGACGCTCATAATTTGCGCGCCCGGCAAAAAATAATCAAAAAATGGCATTTTCCGCCAATACCTTAACGATTTTTTAAGCTTTCGCCCCGTACTGTTCCCCCGGGAGACGAAACCGTTGTGTCGGCTTGTTATGGATGTTCGGCTCGGTTTTCCAAGTTCTATATCTGTCCTGCCACATCCCCTTTCTTGTTTTCGTGAGTTCCGTCCGGCGCTGATGTTTCGGTGACGCCCATGGCTGGCTTTGTCCGGCCATTCGGTGTCGGTAGATTGAGGACTTGAATCATTCGGCGCCGTCCCCGCAGACAGAAATGGAGCCATTATGCCAATCGATCGCCATACCCCTGAAGATGAGTTCGACCGGGGCGAAGACGCCCGGGTTGAAAACAGCGCTGAAAACGGTGCCGGGACGTCAGGACGGCCTGCTGATGCCGGGCCTGCCGACAGGACGGCAGCCGGCAAGAAGGCGACCGACAAGAAGGTGACCGGTAAGAAAATGACCGGCAGGACGAAGGGGGCCGGACAGGTAACTGCCCGTCCCGCGGCGGCGAAGGATACAACCAGCGACACACCGAACGGCGACACAGCGGTCGACACGGCGACCTCTGGCACGGCGACCTCTGGCACGGCGGCGGCAAAGGTATCGGCAAAGGCATCGGGTCGCCGCAAGACGGCCCGCAAGACAGCACAGAACCGCGCCGGCGGCATGGCAATCCCGGCGGGCCATCCCGGTGATTTTCGTCCGGTGATTTTCGTCCCGGCAGGTTTCGCGGGGCAGGTTTCGCGGGGCGGGTTTCGGGGTTAATGATGCCGGCGAGTATGAAGTCCGGGAGTATGAAGTCCGGGAGTATGAAGTCTGGCCCGGGCCTGTCTCCCTACCTCGCCGCCTGATCGGATGCGAGGCGCCACAGCCCGCCCTGCGCCTCGTCGCTCAGCAGGAACACCGCGCCGGCGAACGGGCCGTCCGGCCCCACCGCCACATCGCGGATGCGCCCGATCCCGCCATCCCCGATTCCACCATCAAGAATGACGCGTTCCGATGCCGGCAGGCCGTCATCGCCGATCTCGACCAGATAGAGCCGCCGGAATTTCAGCGACCCGACCAGCAGATGCCCGTGGAAATCGGGGAACATCTCGCCACCCCCGTTATTGCCCGGCGCGTCATCAGGGTAGAAGGCCATGCCCGACGGCGCGATGGACGGTATCCAGACCCAGACCGGATCGACGAAACCGGGCCGGCTGTCATGCGGGCTGACACGGCGGCCGGTGGCGTATTCGCGGCCATGGCTGACCGCCGGCCAGCCGTAATTCGCGCCGGCATCGGTGCCGGGTGTGTCGGGGCCGGACGCGTCGGCGTTGGGCGTGTCGGGGCCGGGGCGCAGGATGTTGATCTCGTCGCCGCCGCGTGGCCCATGTTCATGCGTCCAGATCTCGCCCGTCAAGGGGTGCATCGCCATCCCCTGCGGGTTGCGGTGGCCGATGGAAAAAATCTCCGGTGCCCAGCCGGCCTTGCCGTCGTCGGTGAAATGCGGGTTGCCGGGATGCGGCGTGCCGTCCGGCGTCAGGCGGATGATGCTGGCGGCATGGGTCGTCGGGTCCTGCCCGTTGTCACGATCGCCGCGATCGCCAAGCGTCGCCCACAGCGCGGTGCCCGTGACATGAAGCCGGCAGCCGAAATGATGCCCGCTGCGGGTGGCCTCATTGCCGGTGAAGATGGTGCGGCGGCGGACCAGCCTGTCGCCCCTGATCACCGCGCGGTCGATGGCGGTGGCCGACCCGCCAGGCAGCACCGCGCTGTAACACAGATAGACATGCCCGTCGATGGCCGCGACATCCAGCAACCCGCCCTGGCGGCGGGCATGGACATCGGGCGTGCCGGTGATGTGCGTCGCGGTGCCGTCCGACAGGGCGATCTTCCACAAGGTCCCGCCGCGCGTGGTGACAAGAACGGTGTCGGAGGTGAGGAATTCCATGCCCCAGGGATGCGCCAGCGCCGGCCCGACCCTCTCAAGTGTCATCTGCGGCGCCGTCTGCTGGGCATCGGCCGGCGTGGCGAGGGGCGCGCAGACAACAAGGGCCGCGGCGACAAGCGCGGCCCTGATTGTGCGTGTCGGTGTCATCGCTCTGGAGCTTACGTGTCTTGAAGCTTGTTCAGGGCCGATACGACGGCCCGGATCGGCGCCATGGTGATTGAGGTGTCGATCCCCACGCCATAGACCGAGACAGCCTTGCCATCGACATCCTTAACAAGCTCGACATAGGCGGCGGCCTCGGCCCTGGAGGTGGCGGAACGCGTGTTCTGGCCGAAATCGGCAAGCCGGAAGTCCAGCCCGAATTCATTGCGCATGGCATCGACAAAGGCCGAGATCGGGCCGTTGCCGGTGGCGCTGACGCTGACCTCCTGACCCTGATGAAGGACGGTGGCGACAACGCGCTCCGAACTGCCATCGGCGGTGGCCTTGCTGACATCGAAACTCACCAGCTCGAACGTGCCGGTCGGGCGGATGAAATGCGCCTCGGCCAGCTCCCAGATGCGCTTGCTGGTGATTTCCTTGCCGGTGCGGTCGGCCTCGTCCTGGACGATGCCGGAAAACTCGATCTCGGCGCCACGCGGCAGGCGAACATGGTGGTCCGCCTCCAGAAGATAGGCCGAGCCGGCCTTTCCGGATTGCGAATTGACGCGGATGATGGCCTCGAAGGTGCGGCCGATATCGCCCGGGTCGATGGGAAGATACGGCACCTCCCACACATCGGAATTGGCCGCGGCGATGGCGTCCATGCCCTTGCGGATGGCGTCCTGGTGGCTGCCGGAAAAGGCGGTGTGGACCAGCTTGCCGGCATAGGGGTGGCGTTCATGGATTGGCAGCTGGTTGCAATATTCGGCCGTCTCGACAAGGTTGTTGATGTCGGAGAAGCTCAGCCTCGGGTCGACCCCCTGGGTGAACAGGTTCAGCCCCAGCGTGACGATATCGACATTGCCGGTCCGCTCGCCATTGCCGAACAGCGTGCCCTCCACCCGGTCGGCGCCGGCCATCAGCGCCAGTTCGGTGGCGGCGACGGCGCAGCCCCGGTCATTATGCGGATGCAGCGACAGGATCACCGTCTCGCGCTTGCTGAAATGGCGGTGCATCCATTCGATCTGGTCGGCATGGATGTTCGGGGTCGACATCTCGACCGTCGCCGGCAGGTTGATGATGGTCGGGTTTTCCGCCGTCGGCTGCCAGACATCCATCACCGCCTCGCACACCTCAAGCGCGTAATCCAGCTCGGTGCCGGTAAAGCTTTCCGGGCTGTATTGAAGGCGCAGATTGTCGGCCCCGCATTTCGAGATGCGGTCGGCCACCATCCTCGCGCCATCGACGGCAATCTGCTTCACCCCGTCCCGGTCCGACTTGAAGACGACGCGGCGTTGCAGCGTGCTGGTCGAATTGTAGAGATGCAGGATGGCGTTCGGCGCGCCGTCCAGACTCTCGATCGTGCGCTCGATCAGATGCTCGCGCGCCTGCGTCAGCACCTGGATGGTGACATCATCCGGCACATGGCCGCCCTCGATCAGCTCGCGCAGGAAGTTATAGTCGGTCTCCGAGGCCGAGGGGAATCCGACCTCGATCTCCTTGAACCCCATCTCGACCAGAAGCTTGAACATGCGCATCTTGCGGGCGCCGTCCATCGGCTCGATCAGCGCCTGGTTACCGTCGCGCAGGTCAACAGAGCACCAGACGGGTGCTGTTTCGATACGGTTGCCGGGCCAGGTCCGATCGGGCAGATCGGGGCCGACAAAGGGACGGTATTTTTCATGCCCGCCAACGCCGCTGCCAGCGGTCGTCGAGGTGGCATGATCCGGGCTTGTCATCGGTTTCGAGTCCTCTTCGATTTGATGTCTGTTTCGAGTATCTTTTCGGCTCCGGATATGGCCGCTTCGGGCCTTTTCCGAAGGTGGCTGACTATACTGCAACAATCCGGCTGAAAACAGCATTATGTTGCATTGACAGGGGCGGCGTACGGATGCCGCGGTGAAAGCGAAAAATCCTTGCCGCTGCGACAAAAGACCGGCAAAACACTGCTTCAAGCGGCGGGCGGAAACGCGCTATATGTAAAGGCGTGTCGCCACCCTTTGCGAGCAACCTTCAGGATCTGCGATGACCGCGCCAAGCCACACCCGCCCGAGCCACATTCGAAATTTCTCGATTATCGCGCATATCGACCATGGCAAATCGACCATCGCCGACCGGTTGATCCAGGTCTGCGGGGGGCTGACCGAGCGCGAGATGACCGAACAGGTTCTCGACAACATGGATATTGAGCGCGAGCGCGGGATCACTATCAAGGCGCAGACGGTGCGGCTGAACTACACCGCCGCCGATGGTGAGGATTATGTGCTGAACCTGATGGACACGCCCGGGCATGTCGATTTCGGCTATGAGGTGTCGCGCTCGCTGTCGGCCTGCGAGGGATCGCTGCTGGTGGTCGATGCCAGCCAGGGGGTCGAGGCGCAGACGCTGGCAAATGTCTATCAGGCGGTCGAGGCCGACCACGAGATCGTGCCGGTCCTGAACAAGATCGATCTGCCGGCGGCCGAGCCCGAGCGTGTGCAGGCGCAGATCGAGGAGGTGATCGGCCTTCCCGCCGATGACGCCATTCCGGCGAGCGCGAAGACCGGTGCCGGCATCAATGACATCCTCGAGGCTGTTGTCACCCGCATGCCGCCGCCCGAGGGCGATGTCGAGGCACCGCTGACGGCGTTGCTTGTCGATAGCTGGTATGACGCCTATTTGGGCGTGATGACGCTTGTCCGGGTGCGGCATGGCCGCATCCGCAAGGGCATGAAGATCCGCATGATGGGCACCGGCGCGACGCATGTTGTCGAACGTGTCGGCGTGTTCTCGCCGAAACCGACGCCGGTTGACGAGCTTGGCCCCGGCGAAATCGGTTTCATCAATGCCGGCGTGAAGACCGTCTCGGACGCACGGGTCGGCGATACAATCACCGAGGAGCGCCGTCCCTGCGCCGAACCGCTGCCGGGCTTCAAGCCGTCGGTGCCGGTGGTGTTCTGCGGGCTGTTCCCGGTCGACACGAATGATTTCTCCGGTCTTCGCGAGGCGCTGGAAAAACTGTCGCTGAATGACGCCTCCTTCTCCTTCGAGGCGGAAACCTCGGCCGCGCTCGGCTTCGGGTTCCGCTGCGGCTTTCTCGGCCTGCTGCATATGGAGGTGATCCGCGACCGGCTGGAGCGCGAGTTCAATCTCGATCTGATCTCGACCGCGCCGTCGGTTGTCTATCAGATGACGATGACCGACGGGTCCAGCTTCAACCTTCACAATCCGGCCGACATGCCGGAGGTCACGAAGATCGCCACCATCGAGGAGCCCTGGATCAAGGCCACCATCATGACGCCGGACGAATATCTGGGATCGGTGCTGACGCTGTGCACCGAACGGCGCGGCGAGCAGCTTGACCTGACCTATGCCGGCAACCGCGCGATGGCGGTGTACCGGCTGCCGCTGAACGAGGTGGTGTTCGATTTCTATGACCGGCTGAAATCGGTAACGCGCGGCTATGCCAGTTTCGACTACGCCATTGACGAATACCGGCCCGGCGAGCTTGTGAAGGTGTCGATCCTGGTGAATGGCGACCCGGTCGACGCGCTGTCGATGATCGTGCATCGCGAGCAGGCCGAGGGCCGCGGCCGCGCCATCTGCATCCGGTTGAAGGATCTGGTCCCACGCCAGATGTTCAAGGTGGCGTTGCAGGCGGCGATCGGCGGCAAGGTGATCGCCCGCGAGACAATCTCGGCGCTGCGCAAGGATGTGACGGCGAAATGCTATGGCGGCGACATCACCCGCAAGAAGAAGCTGCTGGAGAAGCAGAAGGAAGGCAAGAAGAAGATGCGGCAGTTCGGCAAGGTCGATATCCCACAAAACGCCTTCTTCGAAGCGCTGAAGATGGGCGACGGGTAGGGCGTCAATCCTCCCGGGAGGATTGCATTTCCCCGCAACCAACCCGGGACTTTTTTCTCTCTAACAATCTGAATTTGCGCGATTAATCAGGAAATCGTGCGCAGATATTCGTCATTCATTAACGAGTGTGAGTATATCCTTGTTCCTTGGAGGACAGGGATATGCCCGTTTACATGCCCGCCGCGACCAGACATGCGGTGGCGGGCAGGGTGATCCGGATCACTTTGCCTGTCGCCTGTCCGGCCATATGGGTTGTTTCCACTGGAGTCGGAACCACCGTTGCAGTGCGAATCCGCCCGGTAGAAATCCGTCCGCCAAACAGTCGAGCGAGGTGGTGAATTTCGACGGGTTGCCGGAACCGTCATTCCAGACAGACGACGTTCTGTTGGCTGATGTCCTGTGATTGACAGGCGGCTGAGCGCGCCCGGCGCCCCGGTCATTTCTCGCCGCGGCGTTTCAGGTCGCGGCCGCTGATCCGCCTTTCGGCGCGCCCTCGGATCAAGCGCGCCAGGCCGGCAAAAAACATCATCAGAAGCAGGAATACAAGTGCGGCAGGCCAGCCAAGCAGTGTGGCAATCACCGGATGCCAGAGGAAGGGCGCGCAGCCAAGTGACACGATCAATCCGCAGGGATCGATATAGCGGCTGACCACCGCCTCGCCAATCATCAGCGAGGTCAGATGCCGGTCCGACCAGAACTGGCCAAGAACGATGCTCGGTGCGCCGGTCGAGGACAGATCGAGCCACATCGCATAAAGCGCGACAAGGCCGAAGCCGTAACCGATGATGCGAAGACCCATGCTGACCATGACAGGAATAGTGACCGGCCAGTCCGCGCCATTCAAGACTTATTTGACGATGTGCCGCCCTGACATTTATGCCGGATGCATGCTGGCAGTAACCTCAGGGCCTAGTAATCAGATTCAAGTGGCACGCTCTCTGAGTGAAAAATCGTGCCGCAGGCAGCCGCGGCGGCGGTGGTGTCCAGCCTCGTGGTGCCATTGTCATCTTAGGTAGCCTTCAACAGCTTTCCGACGAAGATTTCCTCCTGCATGCCGGCATACCAGACTTTCGGGTCATGTCCACGGCAACTGGCACCGCTATAGATGCAATTCGGGTGCACACATTTGGATCCGCAGGGAACCTTGAACTAGGTGATCCGGATGGCCGCCTCGCGAAGGGGGCAATCGGCGCCGTTCACGGTGCCATGGTGGAACAGCTTGTAGCAGGTGACCCGCACCTTGCCTTCCTTGTGGTGAAGGTTGCTGTAGCTGGAATAGGTGACGGCAGGTGATCTGTCGAACGGGTTCTTGTAGGGTTTCAGCCGTTCCTTGATGGCGGTGACGAAATCACGGCATGTGGACTCGCTGGTAATTGGCTGGTCTGCCCCGGGGACACGAAGACCGGTGTCGACTCCATTCAGCGTCAGTTCGAAATCCGTCTTGGTCCGGTCTTCAATCCTCAACATCTGGTTGACGCTGAGGTCCATTTTGACGCTTGTCATATAGGTCTTGTAGGCAAGCGCGGCGATGGCCCCAAGGCTGATCAGGATCGCGATCACGATCAGTAGTTCAATGATGGAAAATCCCCGGCGATGGCGCCATGGGTGGCGGCGGACGGCTTGGCGGCATGTAAAATCTGTCTTCCAGAACATGTGCGCATATCATTTCAGAAATTCGCCAGCAATCCAGCCCAGCAATTCAGCCCAGCAATTCAGCCCAGAAATCTAGCATTGGGCGCGCCGCTTCTCAACCGGCGCTGGCCCTGCGCTGCGACGGATGGTGTTTCAGGAATGGCGGCCATGGCCATCATCCCGGCAAGGGGGCAATCGGGTAGTTGATCAATGACAGACCACCTGCTAGGTTCCGCGACGTTGTCGATATGCGCGCCTGTTGGCGATCATTATCGCGGGAGGGGTGGCCGAGCGGTTTAAGGCGCACGCCTGGAAAGCGTGTTGGGGTGAAAGCCCCTCCGGGGTTCGAATCCCCGTCCCTCCGCCAGATCCCCATCGATTCTCTCGATCCCCTTGAGGGTCACGAAAACCGGCGGAGATGTCAAGGAAAGGGCAGATCCACACCCGCGTGACCAAACGTAACCAGGCCTGTCTGCGAACACATGGAATAAAGCAGACGCAATAAACATGACCTGACAAAGTTCCGAGGTCCGCGAGCCGCGAAACTCGGGCCGTTAAGCGCGTGAAAGGTCAGCTTTGGTCAGCTTTCGGGATAGTCTCGCTCAAATACCATCGTCTCACCGTCAGAAGCCCCGGCCGCATAGCGATAGCCACCGGCAGAGAAGCCTTGCAGGTCAGCCGGGTCTGTCAACCGGTTCTGAACAATATGCCGGGCCATGGCACCGCGAGCCTTCTTTGCAAAGAAACTGACAATCCGGGATTTGCCGTCCTTGATTTCCTTGAAGACAGGCGTAATCACCGGAATCGCCAGCGCATCACGGTCGACCGCTCCGAAATATTCCTGGCTTGCGCAGTTCACCAACGCCTGTGATCCGACGGCTTCTGCCTGGGTGTTCAGCGCCTCGGCAAGCCGGTCCCCCCAATATTCATAAAGCGATGCCCCTCTTCCGGTCTTCAGCCTGCTGCCCATCTCGAGCCGGTAGGGTTCGATGGCATCCATTGGCCGCAACACGCCATACAGGCCGGAAAGAATCCGCAAATGATTCTGTGCCCATGCCATTTCATCGTCATCAAGCGTATGAGCCTCCAGGCCCTGATAGGTGTCACCTGCAAAAGCAAGTGCAGCAGCCTTGACCGGCTGTGTGCCAAAGGCGGCAAACCTTTCCGCATTGAGTTCTGCAAGTGCCGGACTGATCGACATCAGTGACCGCAGGTCATCATGGCTGAGACCGCGAGCCATATCAGCCAGTGCTTCGGCATCGGCGGCAAAGGCGGGCGCCGTGACCGGAGAGCGGCCAGCAACGCTCATATCCAGCTTTTTGGCGGGTGAAATAACAACCAACATAAAACTCTCCCTACATCCGCGATCTTCACCATAGGTAATACAGCGACGCCCCAACATCCAGAGGATACCGGATTTTGCAAGGCGGTAGCGGTGATCGCCAAAGTCACTTTGCCTGCAGAATGGGTCAGCCTGTCTGTTCCGAGCGCTGCAACGTCCAAAGATCAAGGTAACGCCCATTCCGATCCAACAATTCCTGGTGCGTGCCGGTTTCCACTACAACGCCTTTCTCCAACACCAGAATGGCGTCGGCATTCGAGACGGTGGACAGACGGTGGGCAATCGTGATGACGGTTCTGCCTTGCCCCGCGCGCTCAAGGGCCTCCTGGATTTCATGTTCTGTTTCGCTGTCGAGGGCGCTGGTGGCTTCATCCAGAAGCAGGATTGGCGGGTCCTTCAACAATGTGCGCGCGATCCCGACACGTTGCTTTTCTCCACCAGACAGCTTCAGTCCACGCTCACCCACGCGCGTATCATACCCGTCAGGCAATGACATGATGAATTCATGGATCTGTGCATCCCTGGCCGCATTGATGATCTCGTCATGCGTTGCAAACTCACGGCCATAGGCAATGTTGTAATAGATTGTATCATTGAACAGCACAGTGTCCTGGGGAACGACGCCGATGGCCCGGTGCAGGCTGTCCTGAGTGACATCCCGCACATCCTGACCGTCTATCAGAACTGCACCACCGGTCACGTCATAGAAACGGAACAGGAGCCGACCAATTGTCGATTTGCCGGATCCTGAGGGACCCACGATAGCGATGGTTTGTCCGGCAGGTATATCGACATTGATACCCCGTAGGATCTGCCGCTGCGGTTCATATGAGAAGCTGACCGATTCAAAAGTCACATGGCCATTTGTGACTTTGAGCGCCGATGCAGTTGTTTTGTCCCTCACTTCGGGTGGCTCGTCGAGCAGATCAAACATCTGGCGCATATCGACAAGGGCTTGCCTGATTTCGCGGTAAACCGTGCCAAGGAAGTTCAGAGGCATGGTGATCTGTATCATATAGGCGTTTACA
>Ga0181593_10005477_pt1 | contig 11487 bp, 11 predicted proteins | sample 071ome_19_FD_133756 | JGI IMG/M metagenome (GOLD analysis project Ga0181593, IMG submission 133756) | Coastal salt marsh microbial communities from the Groves Creek Marsh, Skidaway Island, Georgia - 071413AT metaG (megahit assembly) | ecosystem: Environmental > Aquatic > Marine > Intertidal...
AAATTGGTACACAAAAGCTGCTACGAAAAATTACATTCTTGTGACTGCTCCAGACTATGATCCTGCAATTGTAGAGAGTGTTATGGGTCAACTGAAATTATTTGGGGCAACAAACTCAATTGGCCAATCTCTGCACTATGTAGGAACGGCAGAACCAGCTAAACTTGGGGTAAGTGGGGAAAGCACTTCTAAAGTTACAGCTGAAAATTTGTAGTTAAAAAAAGCCCCTTTTGGGGCTTTTTTTGTTTGTCTGTATGAGTGTGGGTGAGGACTGGTCGACTCTGGGTTTTGGAATTATGGTTCATTTCGAATTTGTGGCAAGGTGGAGTGCTTGTGATATATGATGGCTGGTTGTATAATCTATTTGTAGGTTTTTAAGGCTTCGGCTTTAGATTTCCTCAAAGCTCACTTTTAGCCCTCAATTTATTGCTGTATGCTCAAGTAGTGTACCATTTAGGGGGCTTTTTTTCTATCTGTTTTTTCCTTGATTTTTCGGGTTGGGTTGGTTAAAATTCTATTACATTTTTATGGTGTCTGTAGCTCAGGTGGTTAGAGCATCGGGTTGTGGTTCCGAGGGCCGTGGGTTCAAGTCCCATCAGACACCCCATTTGAAAACACAAAACACCAACTTTGGTTGGTGTTTTTTTTTATTTGATTGCTTTTTACGTGACTCGCAATAGTTGCACTGTCTGCGGATTTGCAGCGTTGAGTGAGTGCTTATCGAGTTTGATACCCCCCTGCTTGCAAAAGCTTGCCAGCCAAAACCTGCATAGGATCTAAAAGTATGACATTTTGAATATGCAATTCTGGCAACGCCAGTGGTATCTCGGTGCAACCAAGTATAATCACCTGGGCACCCTGAGAAACTAGGTCATTGGCATAATCCAAAAAGTTATTGCGGGCTTGATTGGTGACAGGCGAACTAAAAGCTTTGATACCAAAATCTGGATTGTAAATAGTATCGTGCAACTGGGCTTGAGTCGATTCCGAAACTTGTATTAATTCCAAGCCTGCAGCCTGAATATGGGTCTGATAAACTCCAAGCTGGCGCGTGCCAGTAGTGCTCATAAGTCCTATTTTGCGAATGTCTGGCATACTCTCAAGCACATGCTCGACTGTGGCCTGAATCATGTTGATAATCTTGAGATCAGGCTTGATTGCTAAAGAATTTTCAACAAAGCTGTCAAAAATGACAGGTGCATGAAACGTATTACAAGGCACTCCAACTACTAGCTGGTCTTGGCTGTAAGCTTGATACAATGGGGCTAGTTTTTGAGCCATTTGCTGACCTGGATTGATAATACTTGGGTCGTTTTGGTAGTCAGATAGCAAAAATTTAGTTCGGTCGGAGATGAGCCGAGCTTGCGAGGCGTGAATGATGTCGGCGTGACCTTGGTCACAGCCTCCATTTTGAGTTTGGGCAATAATATATTCATGTAACTTAACGCCAGCCATGGGACCAACTCCACCCCCAAGAATAATCTTTGGTGGGTTTGCAATGTGGTTGGATTGAGAATTTTTCATACTATTTGATTAAAATCCAACAGACTTACCGCAATGACATTGGGTTTGCGTATTGGGATTGATAATTTTGAGACCGGAGTCTTTAAGGCTAAAAATATATTCGACATTCGATCCAGATAGCTTGTGATAGCTGTATAAGTCCAAAGCTAAATTGAGCCCCGGCAGCAAATCAAAACTAGTGGTGTTGGAAGGTTGCTTAGAGTGGTAACTATAGTTGTATGAATAGCCCATACAACCCCCAGCCTGAACCTGGATTCGAAAACATGTAGATTGTGGCTCTTTTAGTTGGGCTAGCGCCTGCAAGGCGCTAGGTTTGAAAACAAGGCCTGCCACCTGCAGGCTTCCATCGCTGAGTGTTTGCGGAGTTTGATGCTTGGGATCAATAGGTGTTAATTCTGCCTGAGTTTTTTGATCAAGCATTAGTTGCAATCTATCGACAAACTCGTCGATTTGAGATTGGTTATAACCATGAGATTCCAAGCCTTGAGCCAAGCGCTCTGTGTCGCTGGCACTGCAAGAAAAACAGTCCAAATCGTATTCCAAAAACAACTCAACAGAATCTGGGATATCTTTGAGAATTCGCGAAATGCGCCAATGCTTGGTGACTTTGGTTGGTGTGTTCATTATTCAAAAATTAACTCATCTAACTCCCCTGCAATATACATTTCCTGGACAATATCTAATCCCCCTATCAACTCACCCGATATGTAGAGCTGAGGGAAAGTTGGCCAATTCGAATAATTTTTGATTTCGGCACGAATTTCCGGGTTCTCCAAAACATCGAAAGTGCTAAAGTCAGTATCAAAACTATCCAAAATCGAGACAATCTCGGCACTAAATCCGCAACGTGGTTGAGTCTTTGTACCTTTAATAAAAACTACAATTTTATCGGAATCGATAATATCTTTAATCTGCTGATGCAAATTGGACTCTGACTGATTCATAGTTCTTTGAGTTTAAGTTGTAAGGCATGAATTTTACCAGTTTGAATAAGATCGTCAAGCAAGCCATATACCATTTGATGTCTTTGCAACCTAGAAAGCCCCCGAAAAGACTCGGAGTGAATTTCCAAAACAAAATGACGATTGTCCCCCCTAGGACTGCCAAACTCTATAAAGTCCTTGGGACTATTGAATTTCGCCTGTAGCTTCTTTTGTACTTGTGTTGTGAGACTCTCCTGATTCAATTTGTTTCTGATTAAGAGTAAACTGGTGCAACCGTTCTACTAGGTTGTCTAAATATAGTCTAGCAAACTGTGCTATATTTGCACCATTAAATTCGAGATTGTTGTTTTGCAAATACTGTTGGTTGCAGTATGAAAACATGGCAACTGCAGAAGCCACGCAATTGTCTTTGCTCTCAAGGGTTTTGAGACGTTGATGATAACGCACAGGATCCAAAAAACACATATTGTTTAAATGAGTGATCCAGGTATTTAAATTGAGTTTAACCAGCAAATTCATATTGGATGCTAAATCCGGAATCACAAGGCTTTTGGAATCAATTTGAGATGGATCTTCGATATGTTTTTCGATTTTGAGTCCAACTTTTGGTTGGATTGTTGGGTAAACCAAGGCTGCCAAAGACAAAATGAATTCGGCTGGAATATTGTGTTCCAAGCACTTGACCATTTGAATAACCAAGGGGTGCTTGGTAGTAAGTGTGTCTATGAGAGACACAACCAAATCAAACAAGACGTCTTCGTCTTGTTTTTGTTTGGCTTCTTTTTTTGCGTCTTGCGCTGCCTTTTTGGCATTTTCTTTCATTTTTTCTCGCAATCGGTCAAGCGCCGACGGATCTAGACCCTCGGCGCTTTCGGAGGGAGAAAATGATTCAAAATTGTTCATATTAACTTACTTCGACAAAAGTAACTTTGTATGTACGACCGTTGAATTTTTTAACTTTTTTTTCTCTGTATGAAACAACACCGTCTTTGAGTGCGAACAATGTAAAGTCCTTACCAGTACCTACAGATTCACCTGCTCGGTATTTGTTTCCTTTTTGTCTGATGATAATTGCACCAGATGTGCATGGTTGGTTGCCATAGATTTTGACCCCTAAGCGCTTCGACTTGGAATCGCGACCATTTTTACTCGAACCAACTCCCTTCTTCTTAGCCATATTACAAATATTTAATAAAAATCACGAGTATATTATATAAAAGTATTTTATTTTGCAAGAAAAAAACTATAATAAGTATATGAATTACATATTATATTTGATCACAACTGTATTTTTGTTTAGCAGCCTGGCACTGGCTGAAAGCGAATCGAGCTTAAAAAACTCTATTTCTGGCATTCAATCAGAAATCGACAAGGCAAATGCCGAAATTAATTACTTTCAGGATCAAATAAACGAATTGGACGATTCGCTCAAACATGTTCATAAAGAACTTGGCTCGCTTGAGTATCAACTTTCTGAAATATTTGGTGATATCAACGCCTCTAATCAAAAACTAGACTCGTATGCCAAGCAAGCCGATGCAATTAGGGCCAAACAAGACCAACTACAAAAACTAATAGTTGCCCTAAACGAGCAAAAACTTAAATTATCTCAAGAACTTCAACTTATTCTGACACAATTGTATTTGGAGGCTGAAAACTCAGGAATTTTTGATAATGAAGACTTAAGGTTTCTTAAGCTTGTCTTAAATGATCAAACTGCCAACGAAATCCTGCAAGATTTGGACAACCTATCGCACATTGAGCAAATTTTGGTTTCGAGCATTGGCAAACTTGAAAACAATGTTACCCAATTAAATAAAAAAGACACTGAACTCAAAGCCTCTCTAGAAAGAAATATTGCACTGCAAAACCAAATCCTAGAAGAAAAACAACAGTTAGCAGGTTTGGTTGAGGCCCAAAATAATTTAATTCAAATTCAAAAAGACAAACAAGCCACTCTGCAAGATCTAATAAATCGATCAAAGATCCAACAAGATCAATCGCGAAATGAACTAAAAAATCTGGCCACTAAAAAGTCGGAAATCGAGGATAAACTTACAAAACTGAGACTCGAGCGGGAACGCAAGCAAAACGCCTCTGCTCAAACAAAAGATGTTAACTTGAACACTAGTTTTATTTGGCCTATCAATCCCACCCGCGGTGTGAGTGCTTATTTTTACGATCCAGATTATGTGAGGCTATTTGGAGTTGCGCACAATGCGATTGATATTCCAGCAGCCATGCAAACCCCTATCAAAGCTCCCGAAGACGGAGTGGTTATCAAAACCAAAGGCGGCTCGGGGCTTGATTATCATTATGTAATTTTGGAACACCCAGGAGGAATTAGGACCCTATATGGCCATGTGTATCGGATTTTGGTTTCGGAAGGACAAGTTGTGAGTAAAGGTCAGGTTTTTGCCCTATCTGGCGGGATGCCTGGAACTACCGGCGCTGGATTTATGACAACTGGAGCGCATTTACATTTGGAATTTTCAAAAAACGGGGCCTATGTAGACCCCATGAAATATTTACCGTAATTGAGTTGGTTGATACAAATTAAGACTTTAGTCTTACCCCGTTAGATATCAGGTAGTAATTAAAGCTGTAAAACCCAATTGCAAAGACGCCCAAGATTACAAAGGCATAATTGGCTTGCAGCTCAGAAACTCCAAAAAACCCATAGCGAAAGCCATCTACCATATAAAATATGGGATTTACTTTTGTCATAAACTGCCACTTTGCAGGCAAATTTGCTATGGAATAAAAAACCCCACCAAAGTAAATCAATGGTCTAAGAATGAATGTAGGGAATATATTTACATCGTCAAACTTACGAGCAAAAATAGCATTGCTCAAACCGGCTTGTGCAAACACAAATGAGGCCAAAAACACCATTACCAAAAGGAACAATGGATTGACTATTGTTGTACTTACAAAAACTTGAGAGGTGAGATAAACCAAGGCACCAACAATAATTCCTCGGCACATACCAGCCAAAGTATAACCAAGAATAATTGTGTGTGTAGTGATAGGTGAGACTAATAACTCCTCTATTTGTCTTTGAAACTTGGCACCAAAAAAAGAGGAAACCACATTCATAAAAGCCCCATTCAAAACTGTCATAGCAACCAAACCAGGTATAATAAATTCAATATAAGAAAGTCCGTTTATTTGGCCTATAGCTTGTCCGATAAAAGTACCAAACACCAAAAAGTACAAAACCTGGTTGATCACCGGTGGTAAAAGTGTTTGAGTCCAAATCCTAAAAAAACGGTTGAGCTCTTTATTAAAAATAGTAAAAAAAGGAATAAATTTCTGCATGCTAATTTGAGTTTAATAAATCTAAGTAAACTTGCTCAAGACGATTGCTCTTGTGCCTGATATCCAACAACTCTGCTGACTGGTTTAAATCAGATAGAAGTTGCTGTAATTGTTGACCTTTTGTGAGAGTGACTTCTAAAGAATTTTCCACAATCTGGCATTGGTAACCATTAATGGATTGTGGTTTTCTGTCGAAATCTAAAATGTAAGTTTTTTTGGTCAATGATTTGAGTAAATTTTCTTTACGATCACAAATTACTATCTCGCCTTTTTTTATAACTGCGATTTGATCACAAAGTTGCTCGGCTTCTTCTAAGTAGTGGGTTGTAAGTAAGATGGTAATGCCTGATTGATTGAGTTTTTTTAGGTAATCCCAAGTTTGCTGCCTTAAGAGTACATCAACCCCTGCTGTTGGTTCATCGAGAATCAAAAGTTTTGGCTCAAGAATGAGAGCTCTTGCGATCATCAGCCTGCGCTTCATACCACCTGAGAGCATTCGAGATGGAACTTTTCTTTTGTCTTCCAAGTCGAGGTCTTTGAGTAGCTTATCTATTCTTGTTTTGGCTTCTGATTTTGGAATGCCATAGTATCCTGCTTGGTAGGTGAGAATATCTTCGACTTTCTCAAAAATATTAAAATTAAACTCTTGAGGCACCACCGCGACTTGTTTTTTGGCATCTATTAAATTTTCATCTATATCAAAGCCAAAGACTTTGACAGTTCCTGAATTTTTTTTGACTAGGTCTGTGATAATTCCAATAGTTGTAGTTTTACCTGCTCCATTCTCCCCTAGCAAGCCAAAAAATGAGCCTTTTGGAATTTCTAGATTTATGGATTTGAGAGCATGAACACCACCTTTATAAGTTTTTTTTAGACCTTTAATTTCCAATGCAAATTGGTTCATTTGAATTTTTTAGTGAATTATGATACAATACTATAATAATCTTTTGAGACTATCAAACCTTGACACCTGAAAAGAAGTTATTTAATTAAAACAATACGTACAAAAAAAACCACCCCAGTACATGAGATGGTATTAATTTTTAAAGAGATTTGTGGAAGATGTTTTGAGTTGGGAATGGGATGTCTATATTTTGAGATTTGAACTCGGTGAGGATATGTTTGAGAATCAGTTCGTTTAGCTTGAGGTATTCTTGATAATCTTTGGTGTCGAGTTTATAACGAATATTGAAATTGAGAGTGAAGTCTTTTAGCTCAGTTAATCGACAATGAATGAGGGTTGCGTTGTTTTGAGTGACGGCTTTTTCGAGAATAGGGTGGACCATATCGAGTTTTTCGATCGAAGTATCATAGGCTACTCCTAAATCAAAAGTAATGGTTCTGTCTGACATACGACCAAAGTTTTCGATCTGGCCAGATGTGAGGTCTTTATTTGAAATAATAATTTCAGTTCCAACCAAAGTTTTGAGGGTGGTTGATTTAAGGCCAATTTTAATAATAGTACCTTTTACTGTACCAAAAGAAATGTAATCTCCAACATTGAAAGGCCTGTCTATATAAAGAGTAATTGCTGAAAAAACATCTGCCAAAATATTTTGCACAGCCAAGGCTGCAGCCACACCACCAATCCCTAGACCGGCAATGAGTGTGTTTATGTTTACTCCGTAAGAATCCAAAATAATAATTGCAGCAATAATCCATACTATTACCGATGTGAATTTCTTGAGTGCGGCAGTAATTGTTTTTGTACTAGGATTGGATTTGAGATATGTGTGAGATACACTTTGGACAACGTTTATTAGCGTATTGTTTACTATGCTTGTAACAACAACTATGAGGAAAGTTTTGAGAAACAAAATATAACTTGTATTGAGATTCAAGTTGACTGCAGGAATTAGAAGTGCAATTAGAATTAACTTGTAATTTGAAATAGATTCGATGGTTTGAATGGCAATGTCATCAAATTTGGTCGATGTTTTTAAAGAAAGTTTTTTAAGTTTAGATAAAACAAACCCAAGTGCAATCTTGAAAAATGTCAGTAATAATACTGCTTGAGAAAAAAACTGTACATATTCATTTGCCACCCAGGATCCTGCCTGTATTATGTTCATAACTTTAGTTTAAAGTTTAATAACTTATTATATCATCTTTTATTGTATAAAAAAAGTCAGCAAATGCCAAAAAGATTTTTAGATTTAGAACCTATTGCTAGGGGTTCAGAACATATTGTTTGTACTAGCCACCAATTTCCAGAGTCTGTAATTAAGGTCCCAAATTCATGGTGGCAAAATGCAGATGCTCAAGATGTTAAATCAGACATTGCAATTTTGCGGGAAGAAAATGTTCCAACACTTGCAACAGAAGTTGTGAGTAATGCCGTGGTAGAAATTCGTGATCGTATAATGAATGTTCCATATGTATTAATTCAAGAATATTCAGAACTACCCACACTCAACACAAATCACATGAAGGTTTCGGATGTACTGGAGCAAATTTCTGAACTTCTTCAAAAATCAGTCCTTATAAATGGAAAACACGGCAAAGGCATTGATTTTCTTGGGGCTGAAGCAGTGAAAAGTCTGGTGAAGTACTTTCGTTACACTGACTACCCTCTTCATGTGCATAATTTTCGAATAGATAATTCTGACCAAATAATTCTTTCTGATACCGGAATGCTATCACCAAACAAATGTATCAGTCTTGTAAGTTGGTCAATTCAGCAAATAATTGATTTACAATACTATTTAATTGAGGGTGTTATAAAAACACTGGATTCTGGTTTTAAATTAGATCAATTTGATCCAAATTTACTGGTACGTGCAACCGGCGGCACAATGCTGTGTGCTACATCGCTGTGGAGTGGATTTAAAAAATAGGCCCAGGCCTATTTTTTTGTTTGGAGAAACACTCAAAATTGGAACAAACATGGGAGCGTGGTAAAGACCCCTGATCTTTGAAAAGCCAGCCGATACAGGATTTGAATAAAAAAAAGCTACAATCTCTTGTAGTTTTTTGTGGCTGGGGTGGTAGGACTCGAACCCACGCATGGCGGGACCAAAACCCGCTGCCTTACCACTTGGCTACACCCCAATAATTTTTGTAAATAAATTCTATAAGTTGAGATTTCAAAAGTCAAATTTTTTTTGAATTTTATAAATGAGGCCTTTTTGGTATTATTTTTACAGGTAATTTTTCTTTTATGGACAACAACTTTAATACAAATATAAAAAAGGGTCTCACCCACATGGAGGCAGAACTGAGACTGGAACAATTTGGTCTAAATGCTATTGAAAACAAATCATCGACCAGTGTGTGGGGTATGATTGTAGAGCAATTTAGCTCACTGCTGGTAATTATTTTACTCGTTGCTGCTGGTATATCATTTGCGGCTGGGCACCCTATCGATGCATATGCAATTTTGGCTATTACTCTTATTAATGCTGTTATTGGATTTGTGCAAGAATTTAAGGCGGATAATGCGGTAAAAGCTTTGAAAAAAATGCTACTACCCAGCTGTAAAGTGATTCGAGATGCCCGCCCTCAAATAATTGCAATCGAGCAGGTGGTGCCTGGTGATGTCGTATTACTGGATGCAGGTGACAAGGTGCCTGCCGATTTACGAATTGAAGAGTCTTTCAGTTTATATGTTGATGAATCTGTTTTAACTGGAGAGAGCGTGCCTGTAAATAAAAACGTCTCGGAATCCAGCCAAGCGCCAGTCTGCTTCAAAGGCACTCTAGTTACTCAAGGTCGATGTACGGGAGTTGTGTTTGCAACTGGTAAACAAACTGAGTTTGGAAAAATTGTGAATCTTATTTCAGAAACTCAAACACTAGATAGTCCTCTGACTCGGGAATTAGATAAGCTTGGTAACAATCTAGTATACTTAATTTTGGTGATTTCGGTTTTGGTGTCTGGCTTGTTTTTTACCCGAGGTCTGGGACTGGTTGATATCTTTATGACGGTTGTATCTTTGGGGGTTTCGGCGATACCAGAAGGCCTGCCTATAGTTATTACTCTGACTTTGGCTTTGGGGGTGCAGGCTTTGGCTAAGAAAAAAGCTATAGTCCGCAAGCTCAATTCTATCGAAACCTTGGGTGCTACATCCGTGATATGTACAGATAAAACAGGTACATTGACCAAAAACGAAATGACAGTCACCAAACTCTTTTTCGACGGTCACACTTTGGATGTAAAAGGAAGTGGCTACAACCTAAGTCCGGCTTTTAGTAACCAATCAAAAACCTTTGCCAAGCTCATGCAAGTTTGTAGTTTTTGTAATAATGCAGTGGTTTCTGATGATGGTGAGAGCCTAGGTGATCCAACAGAGTTGGCACTCAAAGTTGTCGCTTACAAATCTGGCTTACGACAAAACAATGAAATTCTAGATGAAAATGTTTTTACCTCAGAGAGAAAAATGATGTCGAGCTTGCACAAAATTGATAGCAAACAAGAATTACTAGCCAAGGGGGCTTTTGAAGTTATTTTAGCTAAATGTAGTAAAATACTTGTGGATGGAGTCGTTATGGATTTGACAGAAAAAACTCGACACGAACTGGAAATGCAAACCCATAAATTTTCTGCTTCGGCCCTTCGGGTTTTGGCATGTGCATATAAAACAAGCAATACCTCTGATGAATCCGACATGATTTTTGTCGGATTGGTTGCAATGATTGATCCTCCTCGTGAATCAGTAAAAAAATCCTTAGAATTGGTCAATAAGGCTCAAATAGATGTCAAAATTATTACAGGAGACAATGCCATAACTGCTCAGGCTATTGGTACGGAAATCGGCCTGCCTTCATCGAGTGTTTTGACTGGCTCTCAAATTGACGAATTAAACGATCAACAACTACTAGAGGCTTTTAAAAACACTAATATCTTTGCGAGAACCAACCCAAAACACAAGTTTAGGATTGTTAAATTACTCCAAGACTCTGGTGAGATTGTGGCTGTAAGTGGTGATGGTGTCAATGATGCTCCAGCACTTAAACAAGCAAATGTAGGTGTCGCAATGGGTATTAAGGGTACTGAGGCTACTAAGGAGGTTGCAGACATCGTCCTTGAAGATGACAACTTCTCGACCATCGTTAATGCCATTGGTGAAGGAAGACGTGTTTACCAAAACATTCTGAGTTTTATTAAATACATGCTCGGTGTCAACTTTTGTACGATTGCTTCGGTTACTGTACTGACTTTGATGGGACGTGCTCTACCAATTTTGCCTCTGCAAGTGCTGTTTATAAATATTGCGACAGATGCTCTGCCTGCCCTGGCACTGGGTCAAACCAAAGCCGATGATGGTATTATGGATGCGCCACCTCGACAGGCCGGCCAATCAATTTTGTCTAAATTTGGAGTGTTTATTACTGTGACCTTTTTGCTGCAAACTGTTTGTAATGTCTTAGCTTTTGAATTTGGAAGTGGTATGGGACTTGGCCTGGAATCAGATTTGCAAACTCCATCGCTAGCACGGACCATGCTATTTGCTCAAATTGTTTTGTTTGAATTAGTATTTGTTTTTGTATGTAAGGGCGGCAAATTTAGTCTGAGAAAGATGTTTGACGATAAACTTATAAATGGCTCAGTGATAATTTCGCTTGGATTGTTACTGGCTGTGATTTATTTACCTGCTTTGCAAGGCATATTTAAAACAGTGGCTTTGAGTTTTGAGCACTGGATGTACTTATTACCATTGGCTGTGCCGGCTTTATTTATTCCAAGTTTAGTGAAGGTA
>Ga0181593_10005478_pt1 | contig 11487 bp, 7 predicted proteins | sample 071ome_19_FD_133756 | JGI IMG/M metagenome (GOLD analysis project Ga0181593, IMG submission 133756) | Coastal salt marsh microbial communities from the Groves Creek Marsh, Skidaway Island, Georgia - 071413AT metaG (megahit assembly) | ecosystem: Environmental > Aquatic > Marine > Intertidal zone...
ATCACAATGAAGATGTCCTACGATCTTATTCAGTGAAGAAGGTTTTCGTACTGAAGTAGGAAGAACAGCACGAATGTCATCAGTGTGCTCTGATAACTTATTGAGAAACTTAATGGCGAGATTTCCACCCACCCCGTAAGGTGGATTGATAATTGCTAATGTAAATTTTTTCATGATTGCCAATCCCAACCCTTAGAAATAAAGAATGTAAAGGTCATTCTACCATCTTTCATTGTATCACCAAAAAGATTTGTTGGGGCATGTATTGATGTACCAGGATAACAAACTAATCTATTATAGACGTTTTCGACTTGTATTATTTTATTATTTTCACCATCTAAAATAGAAGTTCCTGTGCCCTTTGGTGGATTGGGGTACAAATACAAGACTCCAGCATATTCTGTTTGATCAAAATGATATTTTTTATCCTCAAAATTTTTTAAAGTTTCTCTAGTCTTTGAGAGAGATATGTGAAAATGTGAAGTTATAGTGTAACCCTTAATACCAAAAAACTCATAGACTTCTTCTAAAATTTTATTACTACAAGAATCAATAAATTCATCATTTTCTAATTCTAACTCTAGAGTTCTATATCCTCTCCAACCAACATCGACAGAAAAATCTTCACTGTAATGGTATTTGGATTGCAGTCCTTTATCTCTAAGATGATCGATATCATCTAGAAAATTATCCTTTACTAAAAGCTTCATTATATTATTATCTTTAACCCTAACAAAGGTATTCTACTCATCTTCTTTACTGTTGTCAACCCCCCATTTCCCTATCGGACAAGACTCTGTATTCATTCTTGCTTTGATAGGAATGGAACATCCACACAATTTGCATCTTTTTTGAACTTTATCAACATGATCACAAGATTTACACAATCTTATGCGTGATTCATATTCTTTTGGTGTGACCATTAAACTTTTTTCTTCATCATCAATTAGATAAAAATCAATCATTCTTCCGAATGATGTCAATAAATTTCTTAGTTGTTCTTTGTAGGATGGATATTCTGACATAACGATTTTATAATAATTAATTTATATATCAAATTGGGTTTGATGCTCCTTTAACAGTTGTGCTATTAACTGTTCCCGTAACTGTATAATTTGATCCATAGATAGCAGCACCAGTGACACCACCATCTCCAGTATTGTTTGTATCACCACCAGGCTTACCCCATTCTCCACCACTTCCACCAGTTTCTCCAGTAATACCAGTTCCTGGTGTGCTTGTTGTTCCAGTATAACCACTACAAGATCCTGCTGTACCACCAGCACCATCAGCACCCTTTAGTGAGATATCATTTCCATCTACATCATATGTTGGCATATTGTCATATCCTCTCCCTGTTCCACCATTACCTCCAGCGCCTCCTGGACCTCCAGCAACGGCGTAATTAACTTGTTGCCTGCACTCGGCAGGTGATTTATTTTTATGTCGACATCCATACCATAACCACCATCCCGCACAATCACAATCAGTAGTATCATTACATCCACCATATCTGTCCCATCCAGATCCACAATCGCCACATTTATTACATCCACTTGGTACGGTATTATAACTATAATTCCAACAAGTTCCGGTAGTGCCTTGACCACCCGTAGCTCCTTTTTCTCCACCTCCACCACCAGCATATATGTTAGCAGTGCTTCTTACATTCACTGTGACATTATTTGCCGTGGTTGGATTTACTAATAATGCAGATCCACCAGTACTACCACTAATTGTTGAGGCATCACCACCAGTTCCTCCCGCACCTTGAATTGAACCAAAAACATCTATAGTAAAGTTGTAAGCCTCTGGTTCATCAAAAGTTGCTGCATATGCTGTATTATCTGTTGATCCTACCAGACCATCAACAAACAAAATCTTATGAATATTTTTGGGAATATTTGAGTTCCATTCGAATGCTCCTAGATCCACTCCCGTATTGGTTCCAGTGAGAGTGTAATAGTAATATTTGATAGAATTTCTAAACTGAGAAGTCTTCCAATTTAGTTCTGTATCTACAATTCCAGCGTTTTCATTCTCTGTGCAGTCTGGTACTATTGGATTGGTATCTATTACCGATGTATTTCTAATTAACTCTGATGCACTTATTGGTTTAAAATCATCAGGTTTTATCTCACTAACACTAGAACTGTCCTTCCTTTGTTGAGCACGAAAGTTAGAACGTAAAGAACTAAATTTTATTTCACCAGAAGAATAATATGGACCTGCCTTTGAGACCGTCATTAATTTAGATTTTTTCTTTATTTATTAGAAATGATCGATTCTAGAACCTTTTTATGTGATATTCTTCTAATTCTTCTCTTTTCATTTTCCAGATATTCATGTGTTGCCTTTGCCTGCATGTAAATTTCTTTACCATCGATTTTTGCATCAAGAAACTCTTTGATAGACTCTTTATTAAACATTTCTAAACCGTTTGATACTTGTACAAAACTGTCTAATCCCCAGAAAGTTTTTTCTTTATAACAAGTTCTTGCATCAAGGAATTCTTCTCTGCATTTTTGTTCGAACGATTTTGTCCATTCAGTTTTATTTTCAGTCATATATCTCCAAAACTCAGAATCTGTTCTATTGGTGCAATAATGGAGACAGATGAAATCAACAATATCTCTGTATAAAGTTCTATTACTCTTGTTTATAATTACTCTGTTATATGATAAATTTTTTAATGTAGAATTTATTGTCATAAATTCTTGAATTTGTTGTATAATTATCTGAATGCCAGTTGCTTCTAGTGGTTCAATAAATCCGCTAGACAATCCAACTGCCATACAATTACCAATATAGTAATTGTCATAGTATCCAGGTTTATACTTAATAACTCGATCTGTTTCTAGATTTACGTTAAAGTTTTTAAGTAACCACTCATTATATTTTTCTCTCGCTTCATCATCAGAAGTAAATTTTGAGGAGTACAAATATCCAGTTCCATATCTCTGACCTATTGGTATCTGCCATATCCACCCATTTTCTGTTGCCTCACAGCAAGTATATGATGGAATATCTCTAAAATTATATGGAACTTGTTGTGGTATTGCTCTATCAATTGGTAAAGCATCTGAGACATCTATCCACTCTGGATTTAGATGCTTGAAAAGAACAGTATTAAATCCAGATGCATCAACAAACAAATCTGCCTCTATTTTCTTTCCAGATCTTAAGGTTAAACTTTTAATTTCTTTTCCATCACTATCAACCACTTCTACTACATCATCTATAAAATTGATAACATTTTGATATCCATTAATCATAAACTCAGAAAAAGCCTGAGTATCTACATGAAAGGCATATGCATAGTCATCAAATGGTTTGTTTGGAATATTTGTGGATGGATGATTATGAAGCATTCCACCATTGAATTTATTATTTGGTAATGAATAAATTGCACTAGTATTTGTATCTACATCAGAATTAACTTCAGCAAATCCATGAAAATAATCTTTCCCTGGTATCCAATTTTTAAAATGAATACCAAGTTTTAACGTTGCTTTTCCGCCCAAATGTTTTAAAAATTCTTGAGTCGATATACCCATGTGAGCGAGAAGTAATCTGAAAATAGGTGTTGTACTTTCTCCTACGGCAATATTTTTCTTACTAGCATCATATATGATTGAAATATCGACTAGATCTTTCCAATAATTTTTCATCATTGCAGCAGTTATCAATCCAGCAGTACCGGAACCAACGATTACAATTTTTTTCATGTTTTAGTGTGAATTATATTACTATTTAAACACCGTGGAAATCAGTCCAACCAACCCCAGTGTATCCTTGGAATCTGCCAACAGAAGTGTTGTAGATAATGGCACCTTCATACGGAGTCAAAGAAGTTTTTTGTGCATTATTAATTCTTGGTATAATTATCATTGGTTGAGTCGCTGATACGCCTCTAGTATTAACTAGACTTAAATCAATAACTGCTCTTGGAGAATAAGTACCAAATCCAATTGATGAACTATCATCTAAACTTAGATTTAAAGAAGAACCAAATAAACTTAATTTAGTATCATGAATTTGAATGTTTCCTGTATTATAATATTGATCATCACTATACAATGAAGTTGTTCCAATACCAATCTGTTCAAACTCAGCAAATCCTCTAACTTCAAAACTATTTGTTGGATTGGTTGTACCTATTCCAACACCAGAGAAAGTCCCTGTGGCAATTGAACAATCCAAATAATTATTAATTTGAGCATTAGTTGTATTAACTTGGAAGAAAGTTCCTATACCAAGAGGAGAGTCAACATTAACTGATTGGAAAGTATCTGGTAAATCTAATGTTCCAAAAATAGATCCACCAACATACAAATTTTGACCAATAAATGCGTTTTCGGTAACAGTTGAAGTTCCTACAACATGTAAGGTCTCTGGATTTGGATTACCAATACCCAGTTTGCCATCATAAGTAAGAGACATTAAATCATTATTTGTTTGACCATAAAGCCATTCAAATCTTCCAGTATTAATACCAGCGGCACCACCATGAAGATACATGTTGATGTTTCCTGTATCCTTATTGATAATATCTAATGTCTTATCGGTGTTACCAAATCTTAAAATACCGATACTGTTACCTACACCAGTTTGTTGTCCAATATTTAATTTAGATTCTCCAGTCTCAGAAACAATATCTAAAGAAGAACCAGATGATTTTCTAATTTGAATTTCTGCAGATGGAAGTGCTGTTCCAATTCCAAGTCTTCCGCCTTCAAGTGATGCTAATGCTGTTCCACCAGTACCAACATGTAAAAGTTTTGCAATTGTTGTGATACCTGGTCCAGTAGCAGAAACTTCTAGACTATCAGTAACTATTTTTGTTGTTGTAACAATACCAACATTCAGATTTGGAGTTCCAGAAAGACCCTCTGCCGTTGATGCAGTACCAACCAAACCACCAAGGGCAGTGATTGGGTTAGTAACGGTTAAGGAATCAAATAATGCTGTTGAGAACGTTACTATACCTGTTGGTTTATTGATATTAGAAGGAAGTCTATCATTATCCAGAGTTCCTGTAGCAATAGCATCAGCAGCATTTAATCCAGTTACACCAATACCCCATCCATACATTTTGGTGATAGTTGCAATACCTGCAACAATTACATCACCAGATGAATTGATTCCAACACCGCGAGTAAAGTCTGCTACGTTGTTATTTCCACCAACTTGGAAAGTAAATCTTGGATCTACTGTACCCACTCCAACATTTCCAGCGGCGTATATACTTGTATATCCCAGTCCTGCATCAATATCTACCCATTGAGATGTAGGCATTCCCTGCAAATATCTTGCATCACCATAGTAAGTGACTATGCCACTTTTTGCGGTGATAATACCAGAGTAAAAAGAAGTAATACCAACTTCTAATCCCCTCTGTACAGTCCCAAAACCAATGAAGGCATCTTGAACTGTGGCAAGTCCAACAACGTTCAGGCAGGTGCTAGTATCTGTAGTACCTCTTATGTCCAGGAAGGCAGTTGGAATTGAGGTTCCAATTCCAACCAGACCAGTTGAACTTACTACAAAATTATCTTCATCAACCTGAACCCCATTACGAAAATTAAACGACTTCCTAAAATTTGCCATCTTATATGGTTTTTAGTTATTTATTAGTGGTTACCCTCAAGCTTTTCTACCTTGGCAGATAGTTCTTTAATTGCTTCAACCAGAAGTGGTACAATCTTCTGATAATCGACTGCAAGATAACCATTATCTCTTTCAGTAACTGCTTCAGGAAGAACAGCAAGAACTTCTTGTGCAATCACACCAACATCATGTCCTTCTTTGTTTGATTTTTCATTCCAATCATATGTGTTACCACTGATTGAAAGAACCTTAGCAAGAGGATCATCGATTGGAGTAATGTTATCCTTGAGTCTAGAGTCTGAACTATAGAATGCAGTGATATCATCAGTTACACTCAGAATACCAGTGATAACTGTGTTGCCAGAAATACTAGTTGCAGCACTAACATGGACTGTTCCATCATTAGAAGTGATTGTAAGAATACCAACCGAAGTGTCAATAGTATTATCACCAAGAATTCCAATTCTTACATTATCAATGGTTGCTCCATTATTAGCATCTAAAGTATTTGTGAATGTTGAAAGACCAGTAACATTAATATTTCTTCCAATATTAACATCTTTTTCAATTCCAACTCCACCATTAACAACCAGTGCTCCAGTATCTTTATCAAAGGATTCTGTTGTATTGGTAACTTCAATGTGACCCGTAACTTTTACGTTATCGTTTATATTGACATATTCATTAAATTTGGTTTCACCATTGAATGTAACAGGTCCATCAAACTGTGAAAGAACCGTGCCAGAATTGCCACCTTCAACTTTGAGTCTTTCTTTAATAACAACTTCATCAAATACTGCACTTAAGATACTTGATTCTTGACCAGTTGTTGTTGGGATTGGAGCATCAAATGTTCTTTCTTGACCAGTTGCAGAACTAACTCTCTTGTTACCAATGTAGAAGTCACCATCATTGTTCATTCCAGTATAAACAATGATTCCACCTGCTTTTTCTTGAGCTTGAGCAAGGAATATTTCTCTTTCGTTTAGAGATTTAACTTGAACTTGTGGTAAACCTGTTGAGTAGTTGCCAGGTCCGAATCCAAGATATTCAAATGTATGACCAGATGCACGGGCAATAGCAGGTCTTCTAACTTCACTTGGAATTGGTTTAATCTTTTTGATTAAAGATTCTGCTTTGTGCTCACTAATAACAGTGCCCAGTTGTCCGCGTAGGACGCTAATTTCATTAGTGAGAGAACCACTCAGAGTGCTGCTGGTGATTTTCATGATCTCTTCACCAACTTGAATAAATGATCCAAGTGGGAATCTTGCAACAGTTCCAATACCAGAATTTGGCAGAGAAACTTGAAGAGTGGAAGAACCTGTAGTAATATCTCCTAGCAGAGTGAGATGATCATTACCATAGAGAGTGATGCTTCTAGTTCCAAGGTTTTCATTGGTTGAATCGGAGATAGCATCGTTAGCAGAAATACCATGTCTTAAGACATGTGTTGGAGTTCCAACTGTTGCTGATGTATGAATAGTAAAGGTGCTTACACCAACTCTCTCTTTAACTAAGTAATCCCCTAGATTATTTGAGTTGGCATCTACAAATCTAAATCTGTTTCCAGCAAACAATCCATGAGCAGTAGAGCATGTGACCGTTGATATACCAGTTACAGAATCATATGCTGTTATTGCGGAAATATTAATGGAAGGTCCAAGAGGCAATACATAAGATCCTTGAATAATTACAGGATCACCGCCAGTATGTGCTACTGCAATCTGATTCTTGGCAGGAACAGAAGTGATTCTATAATGTCCATCAGATGTTGTTCCAATACCAGTTATTTGAATAACATCACCAACATTTGTAGAAATTCCACTTGTTGCTACTGTAATATTGGCACTTGCAGATCCACCAATAGTGTTGCTATCAAAGTATAGTGTATCACCATTATCATATCCAGAACCAGAATTAATTATTCTTACGTCTTCTACTTGTTGAGATCCATTAACTATAACCTTTGCAGTTGCTCCATTCCATGTGGAAAGAGTGACTTCATTGTAAAGTTTTACATTATAATAAGTTCCAGTGCTATGACCACTACCACCATTAAGTGTTTGATATGTTGAAATTCCGGAGAATCCATGCTCCCTATCAAAGGTGATGGTAGAAATGCCTGATGAAGTCGTGACCCCAGTAATTGTTAGACCTTTGTGGAAAGATTTTAATGTAAGATCTACACTTTCTCTAGTAATACTTCTCTTGAGATCATTAGTGATAACTTCTCCAACTGGTGATCTCTTAGCATAAGAAACCGCAGACTGTGGGGAATCATTTTCATTATCCTTATCTAACTGTGGATAAAGATCCTCAATTTGTTGGCTGTACTGATATGATGTAAATTCTGTTTGTGGTGAGTTGTTAGAGTTAGTAACATATAGATGATATACACCATCTTGTACTTGATAAATGTAAGGAGTGATAGTTTCTTTTCTGTAAATATACAGATTTTTCTTAAGATCATTCCTTTCAAATCTTGGTAATGCTGTTGATCTTACATGAGTATTGTTGTCAAATGTTCCCAGATCATGAACATCTCCAAATACATCTGTTGTTTCATATGTGAATGTATTTGCATTTGGAATGGTTGTAACTTCAAATGTTCCATTAAATCCAACATTATCTGAACCAGTTGAATTAGTGCTACTAGTTACATTCTTAATAATGACACGATCGCCAATATCAAGACCGTGTGGTAGATCCGCAATTACAGTTACTTGTGTTGAGAAAACTGTACAAGTAGAAATAAATCTTGAGTTTCTATTATAATCAAAATCTTCAGAAGTGATTGATGTTAGACTAAAGTCAGAATTACTTCTTGCTCCAGTTGTGGATGTTTCTTGAATAATAAATCCTTCTCCAGGATCTTTTGCGTTAGGAACATCCTGAGGAATTACATATCTAACTTTGAAGATTTTTTCATCCAAACTTCTTGGATCTTCTGTTCTTAAAATGTAAGAATCGTTAGATCTTACACCAATTCCTGCAACTCCCTGGGATTCTAGAACTCTATAAACTTCATTATTCAGGTCAGAAATGACAAACCAGTTGGAATATACACTGTCCCATTGCATTGGGTGACCAATATCACCAGGATTTTTATCAGATACTCTACTTTCTATACGAAGTTCTGTTCCACCATAGATTGTAATTGCTAGACCATTGTCCGCATTAGCTTTTGTTGATGCAACTTTTATAGTAGATGTGCTACTTCTGATTGCATAGTAAATTGTATTTGGTTTTATATTTTCTGGAAGATCTCCAGAATCACTGAGAACACGAATTGTTTCTCCAGTTCTAATATTGTGAGCACCAATGGTTAATATATTGGAAGGAGTTCCAGATGGACCACTTGTTACCTTATATGTTTTTTCTGAAGTTACTGATGCATATGCGACAGTAGAACCAGATCCAACAATAACATCGGACATTCTGATTGGTGCTACACTGGTTCCAGAACCAGCAATAACATGCAATTTATCATCTAGTCTCGCACCAATTCTATAACCTTGTGTAATATTTGGTGGAGCGATATCAACGTTATCATATCCAAAGAGATATAAATGACTTGAAATACCAATGTGGGTTGTTAGACCCACATCAAAGGAGACCCAATCGATCTGTTCTTGGGGAGCAGTGATTGCTCTTGGAGTGATTACGTTTGTAATGTAACCATGAGTGTCTTTATTGAATGCTGCTTTTCTAAATCCTTCGGCATGTAGAGAATGCTGTCCAAAGTTGGAGTTGGAGTTAGTAATAGAAGCGTCTCCACCAGTTCTAATATCAAAGTGGAAAGTAAATCCAATTGCGAACACAGAAACGATCTGTACGAATGCATCATTCGACATCTTAATGTGACTGGTTTCCCAACCACTTCTGTAACTGGCGTCGGAATCTAAGTGATAAACTGTATTTGGATCCGTTGATGAAGATTCTGAAGCAAGAAGATCACCAGTTCTCTTTACAATAGGGATAGAATCATATCCTCTTGATGACTTGTTGTATTTTACAAAAGCTCTATCATCTTTTTGTAGAGAAATTGCCGTGAATTGTGCGACAACCATAGAACGGAAACCAGATGCTTTCCTTCCATCAGCGTGCATACCCTGCATACCGAAGACAGAACGCATTGAAACGTTGAAGATATATGGAGAAGCACCTGAAACTGTATCAGTCTCGATAGTAACAGTTGCCGATGAAACTCCAGGAGATGCAGGTAAAGTTGGTCTAATATAGCTGAGAGCGTATGTGAATTGAGTTGAACTCAATACAGCCTGAACTTTTCCTGAAATATTATAGTCTTCAACATCAACTCCTTTAATTTTAATAGGAGTATCTGCTGTCAAACCATGTTCTGTTGCGGTTGTAACTGTGATAACCGTGTTTGGGGTAGATCCATCACCAGAAATAACTGAAGAAATTTCGATAGGATCAGCTGCAAAAGCACCAACAATCTCCCATTCTGGTCTTTGTGGATAAAAACCTAGATTATCATCTGGATATTTCTGATCGACATCTCTACCAGATGCTAAGTTAAAAGCATTTGATAGTTTGCTATAGTACATCTGGAGATCAGTTAGATCATATCCAGAAGGAACATTTACACCATCTGCATACTCAAAGCATGTGACTTTATGGTGAGAGAATGTTGGTTTTGATTGATTGTTAGAAGAGAAGTCTGATGGATCTGTATAGACTTTGCCATCTTCTTTACCATCAAAGATTGAGAATTGCCAGAAATAACATGCACCAGTTACTCTGAAAATTGCTGTTGATTCTACATCATTATCAGTTGGGTTTGGAACATACTTAGGTCTAATCTTGGTCTTTCTTAGGTCAAGACCAACTAGAGATGTGCCTCTAGGTACAATAACACCACCATTAATACTATTAAACTTATAGAGAATATTATCACTCTGAGTTAAGTCAAATACAGACTCTAGAGTTAAAGAAAGAACATCTTGAGCTGCTGTTGATGATCCTGCTGGGGATATTGCTTTAGCACCACTATCATCTTTAATTGCAAAACCTGGTCTATTATCAACGATGTGCTCTCCTGGCATGAGAAGAACAGTTGTCTTCTCTACGATATCATTATTACTACCTTTCAAATAAGAGAATCTTGCAGACTCAATCAGTGCTCTTTGAATTGTTTTGAAAGGTTTTGTCAGTGAATTACCTTCATTTGTGATATCATCACTGGAGTTAATATCGTTAGGATTAACGTAAAGTATTCTCCCTTCGGTACTCTTAATAAAGTTCTCTAGCTTATTGAGAGGCATCGGATTATAATCGCCAAAATATTTCTATGTTTTATTTATCAACCCATTAAATCCTCTTCATCGTGCTGTACGATATCTTCTGGGTCTTCTGGCATGTCCTCTGGATTTTCTAAATCCACTGGAAATAAACAAGGATGCACTTCCTCATCTATCAAGTAGAAAGAACTTCGATATAAATCCTCTGGTTCAAATGATGTATTTTTATCTGCCTCTTTACACAAATCTTGGTCATACAAATGACCATCAGGTAACTCATCAAAAGTGAATGGCAATTGATTGATGAAATACATCTTTACTATGATGCTGGCATTATTATACCAACAATATGCTGTATCGATTTTATAAGACATATTCATAGTTTTGTCTTATTTATTTTTATAGGACGAGAGGGACTTGAACCCTCACGAGCGTAATGCTCAACAGATTTTAAGTCTGGTGTGTCTACCAATTCCACCACCGTCCCAGGTGCTCCTTGCGTGGATCGAACACGCCTCAGGCGAATTATGAGTTCGCTGCATTCACCAGATTGCTAAAGGAGCATTCGCTATTCGCAAATAGCGAATAGGAGTACTGGGAGTTGAACCCA